>Ga0073900_10001882_pt1 | contig 11317 bp, 7 predicted proteins | sample KloWWTmetKNB5Kit_FD_66666 | JGI IMG/M metagenome (GOLD analysis project Ga0073900, IMG submission 66666) | Active sludge microbial communities from Klosterneuburg, Austria, studying microevolution and ecology of nitrifiers - Klosterneuburg... | ecosystem: Engineered > WWTP > Aerobic digester >... | reverse complement strand
CTGACCATCATCTTTGGTGATCTTTCCCCGTACAGTTACATTTTGAGCAAAGGATTGCTGAGATACTGTCAATAATTGCATTAACAGTACCACAATCAATAAAAGAGGTTTAACCCCTTGCCTGCTCGTAAAGAATAGCTTTTTCAGTCTGGCAGTTTTTTTCATAATCTTAATTTTGGCAATTGAATAGTTGTAGAAACTTCAGTATAGGGAGCAGCAAATCCGCTGATGTACTGAATTGCATCAGCAGAACAAAAACTTATATCAGGACAGATGTAGAAATTTAAAAAGGAAGAAGCAAAATAGCTGGCAGGATAATCACTGAATAACCTTCCGGTACTGGCAGTAACAATTGGCTTATTTGAGCTAATTTTCTTCATACAGCAGTTGAAAACAGTGAACATTTTTAAGTTCAGCAATCGATATTTTTAGTAGTTGGCAAAACGAATATAATAGTTTTTTTTAAAATTGCAACCGATTGCAATTTTTTTTTTGAAAATTAGTAAGTTCCTTTACCAGACAAGGGAACACTATGGCGAGCGATAAAGAAATTACCATTTATGATATTGCCAAGCAGCTTAATATTTCCGCTACAACGGTAAGCAGGGGGTTAAAAGACCACCCCTCGATTAATAAACATACCCGGAAAAAAATAAACGATACGGCAAAGGAAATGGGGTACCGTTCCAATACTTTTGCCAGCAGCCTGCGCAGCAAAAGAACTCAAACTCTTGGAGTTATAGTCCCCAGATTAAACAGCTATTTTGTTTCTTCCGTACTGGCCGGAATGGAAGACGTTGCCAGTAAAGAAGGGTACAACCTGATCATCAGTCATTCCCTGGAAAGTTCAGAAAAAGAAGTAGCCAATGCAGCTACATTATTTAATAAAAGAGTGGATGGCCTGCTGGTCTCCCTGGCCTACGACACCGAAAATATTGATCACCTGAAACCCTTTTTCAAAAAAGGAATTCCCGTGGTTTTCTTTGACCGGACCTTCCCGCACCATGAAAGCACCTCAATCATTATTGATAATGCAAAAGCAGCATATGACATCACGAAACACTTGATAGACAAGGGTTGTAGAAGAATCATGCATCTTGGAGGTAATGTGCTGAGGAATGTTTATTCGGAGAGAATTAAAGGATATAAACAGGCTCTCAGGGACCACAACCTACCGTTCGAAGAAAAGCTATTATATATCAGCAAGCTTAGTGAAGATGCCGGCACCCAGGCAGGAGAACGCATCTTGAAAATGAAAGAAAAAGACAGGCCTGATGGTGTCTTTTCCGCCAACGATACTGCAGCGGTACATTGCATGCTAACATTAAAATACGCTGGTTTCCGTATACCACAGGATATTGCATTTGCCGGTTTCAATAACGACCCCATCAGTAAAGTAATAGAACCAAACCTGACAACGGTTAATTACTCTGGTTATAACGTGGGAGAAGCTGCCGTCAGCAACCTGATCAATCATTTGAACGGGGTTACTGACATAAAAACTACCAACACCATCATTCTCCGGTGTGATCTGGTCATCCGTGAATCTTCTCAAAAAAACAAATCTTTGTAAATTGATTTTTTTTGCGATTTTTATGCAACCGATTGCACCATGAAACAGAAAAAAGACATTACCATCTATGATATTGCACAGAAACTGGATCTTTCATCCGCCACTGTCAGCCGTGCATTACAAGATCACCCGGCGGTAAATAAAAACACCAGGAAAAAAATCCAGGAAGCGGCCAAAGAGCTGGGGTATCGTCATAATACGTTTGCTAGCAGCCTGCGTAAACAAAAGACAAACACCATTGGTGTCATTGTGCATGAACTGAACAGTAACTTCATTACGTCTGTGTTGGCCGGGATAGAAAAAGTAACTACAGAAGCCGGATACGATCTTATCATTGCACACTCCTCGGAAAGTTATGATAAAGAAGCAGCCAATGCGCTGAACCTATTTCATAAACGGGTTGATGGCTTAATAGCTTCATTGGCCTTTGACACCAAAGGGCTGGATCATTATAATTTATATGAAGAAAAAGCCATTCCTGTAATTTTCTTCGACAGGGTGGAAGAGAACAGTGACAGCACAAAGGTCATCATTGATAATTATAAATGCGGTTACCAGGCTACGCAGCACCTGATAGAACAGGGTTGCAAAAGAATTGTACTGGTAACGGCTAACTTAAAACGAAATGTATATGCCCAACGGCATAAGGGTTATACGGATGCGTTATACGACAACAATATTCCTTATGAAAAGGACAGGGTTCTGATAAAAGATCTCAGTGAACAATGCGGTGTAGAAGCCGCTCTCCAGATACTTAAAATGAAACCGCTTCCTGACGGTGCCTTTATCACCAATGATTTCTCAGCAGCTGTATGTATGCGTACCCTTAAAGAACATGGGGTTCGCATACCAGAAGATATTGCGATTGTTGGATTTAATAATGACGCCATCAGTAAACTGATTGAACCACAAATGACGACGATCGATTATCCCGGTATTGACATGGGTGAAATTGCGGCCCGAAATCTTATCAATCATCTCAAAGGTGTATCCAATATTAAACATACTAATACCATTGTAGTTCGTTCCGACCTTATCATCCGAAAATCATCACTGAGAATGAGAAAATAAACATCGGCCAAAACCAGCATATGCGAATATGAAAAAACTGTTGTTATTACTTTTCCTGTTTTCTTCGTTTGAGTATCTAAACGCAGAGAACGGCTATGACCTATGGCTGCGTTACAAAACCATTGACAATAAACAACTGCTCCACTTATACCGGCAACAGATAACCGGGCTTACTATCCATGGATCTTCACCAACCATTACCGCTGCAAAAGAAGAACTAAGTCTTGGATTACAAGGGCTGCTGCAAATAAAAATTCCTTTTACTTCCGGCACCCATCAAAAAGGAACTGTCCTGGCAGGAACACCCTCCTCCTCTCCTTCTATACGGCAACTTGGATTAACTTCCTACCTCCGGCAAACCGGCTCAGAGGGATTTATTATAATGACTAAAAAAATCAATGGCAATAATTGCATTGTCATCACTGCCAATACTGATACGGGCATCCTTTACGGTGTATTTCATTTTCTCCGGTTATTACAAACACATCAACCGGTCTCCCCGCTTAATATCATTTCATTCCCACGTTTGAAATTGAGATTGCTGAACCATTGGGATAACCTGAACCGAACGGTAGAAAGAGGATATGCCGGCTTTAGTATATGGAACTGGCATACATTACCGGGTTATATAGATAAAAGATATATTGATTATGCAAGAGCGAATGCATCCGTTGGAATTAATGGCACTGTACTTACGAATGTGAATGCCAATGCCACTATTCTGACGGAGCCCTATTTACAAAAAGTAAAAGCGTTAGCAGAGGTGTTCCGCCCTTATGGTATAAAAGTATATCTCACGGCAAGATTCAGTGCGCCAATAGAACTGGGTGGATTAAAAACAGCTGATCCATTGAATGAAGAAGTGCAGCAGTGGTGGAAGCAGAAGACAAAAGAAATTTATTCCCTCATACCCGACTTTGGGGGATTTCTGGTGAAAGCTAACAGTGAAGGACAACCGGGTCCGCAGGATTATAAACGAACCCATGCGGATGGAGCGAATATGCTGGCCGATGCGGTTGCTCCATATAATGGAATAGTTATCTGGCGTGCATTTGTCTATGCTGCTGAAAATCCGGTCGACAGACATAAACAGGCTTATGATGATTTTGTGCCGCTGGATGGACAATTCAGGAAGAATGTTATGGTACAGGTAAAAAATGGCGCAATAGATTTTATGCCCCGAGAACCGTTTCATCCCTTATTTGGTGCAATGCCAAAAACACCATTGATGATGGAGTTCCAGGTAACCCAGGAATATCTTGGCCAGGGAACGAACCTTGTTTATCTGGCTCCCCTTTTCAAAGAAGTTTTAGAAAGTGATACCTACTGTAAAGGGAAAGGAAGTACTGTGGCCAAAGTGATCGATGGCAGTTTAGATAATCATTCTTTGAATGGAATGGCCGGAGTGGCAAATATTGGTAATGATATCAACTGGTGCGGACATCCGTTTGCACAGGCCAACTGGTATGCATTGGGAAGATTAAGCTGGGATTATACATTATCAAGCGAACAAATAGCTGAAGAATGGTTGCGGATGTCCTACATAAATAATTATTCATTTGTAGCCAATGCAAAAGAAATAATGATGCATAGCCGTGATATATATGTACAGTTTACTAATCCTATCGGATTACACCATATCATGGGAACCGGCCATCATTATGGTCCTGCTCCCTGGGTCAGTAACTTAAACCGTCCTGAATGGAACCCGGTATATTATCACAAAGCTGACAGTATTGGCATAGGTTTCAACAGGACATCCACCGGCAGTAATGCCATCGCACAATATTTCCCGGAAGCAAGAAAGCAATGGGAAGACATAAATTCCTGCGAAGAAAAAAATCTCCTCTGGTTTCACCATGTGCCATGGAATCATAAAATGAAAAGTGGCCGGACGGTATGGGAAGAGTTATGTCACCATTATTATACCGGTGCGGATCGGGTAAAACAAATGAAGCAAAAATGGGTAGCATTAAAACCATTTGTAGATAAAGACAGGTATGAACAGGTCATGCAATTACTGAATGTACAACACGAAGAAGCCATATGGTGGCGAAATGGATGTTTACTCTATTTTCAAACATTCAGCAAACAACCCATTCCTGCAGCATATGAACAGCCGTATAAAACGCTGGAGTATTATAAGAGCTTGCGGTTCCCTTTTGCGCCGGGGAATTGAAGCCCAGTCTCCGCCGGGTGAAAAACTTAGTTTGAAGGATAATTAATATCCAGAAAAGTACAACAAATGAAATTTTTTATTAATAAAAGAAATTACAAATTATGAATGCTGGAAACTCCCCTTTAGGGATCGGGGACAAAAAAGTGGCAATAGTAACAGGAGGAGGTTCGGGATTGGGCTTTGCCATTGCTGAACGGTTCACCCATAATGGTATCCTAACTATCATTGCTGGAAGAGATAAAGAGAAACTAGAAAATGCCAAAACACAGTTGGGAGAACTGTGCCATGCCATACCCTGCGATGTTAGTAAACTGGCCTCTATACCCGGGTTTGTTGCTGATGTGATCAATCAATTCGGTCATATAGATATACTGGTAAACAATGCCGGGATCAATATGAAAAAAGAATTTACGGAAGTTACTGATGAGGATTTTCAACGGATCATCACCACCAATCTTTCTGCCGTATTTGCCATGAGCAGGGAAGTAGTAAAAGAGATGCTGAAAAAGGGATCAGGCTCTATCATCAACATCAGTTCCATGGCAGCACAATACGGGTTGCCTAAAGTAATTGCGTACAGTGCGAGCAAAACAGCAATTGACGGATTAACCAGAGCGATGGCTGTTGAATTATCTCCCAAAGGTATCCGTGTAAATGCTATTGCCCCTGGATTTATTTACTCAGAAATGACAGCAAAGGCACTCGATAGTGATCCCGAAAGAAAAGCAAAAGTATTCAGCCGAACACCAATGGGCATTATGGGACAACCAGTTGATATTGGCGAAGCAGCTTATTTCCTTGCCAGTGATGCTGCGAAATATATAACCGGTGTTGTACTCCCTGTGGATGGGGGGAATAGCATCGGTTTTTGAAACGATTAACTATATGAAAAGAACACTAACAGCTCTGGTATTGCTGATGCAAAGCTTTGTTTCAAACAGTCAGCTGATTGTTGAAACAAATGCAACTGCCAATTCCTTTATGCTTGGTAACCCGTTCATATGTGTTGATACCAATGATGAGTCCCTCGTACAATTAGCTGCCGGGTTCTTGCAAAATGATATAAAAGCAGTTACAGGAGCAATCCCGGTACTTACCGGCTCATTACCAGACAAAGCTGAGACTGTCATAATAATCGGTTCTTTAAAAAGTTCACCACTTCTTCGATCACTTATAAAAAGCAATAAGATAAAGACGGACCATATTAATGGGAAATGGGAAGCCTACAGCATTCAGACAATAGAGAACCCTTTCAAAGGTATTGCCCATGCCCTTGTAATAACAGGCAGCGACAGAAGAGGAACTGCGTATGGTGTATTTGAATTGTCCAAACAAATTGGTGTATCACCCTGGTATTGGTGGGCCGATGTGCCGGTAAAAAAGAAAGAAGCAGTTTATATTAAGAAAAATTCTATCCACAGCGATTTACCTAAAGTAAAATACCGGGGCATTTTTATTAATGACGAAGCGCCTGCTCTTTCTAACTGGAGCAAAGAAAAATTCGGAGGCTTTAATCATCACTTTTATGAAAAAGTATTTGAACTGATCCTGAGACTGAAAGGGAATTATATATGGCCTGCCATGTGGGGTAATGCATTTTATTATGACGATTCTTTGAATATAAAATCAGCCGATGAGTACGGAATTGTGATCGGCACATCGCATCATGAGCCTTTGATGCGGGCACATGAAGAATGGAAATACTATGGAAAGGGACGCAAATGGAACTATGACAGTACAGAAACAGGCCTGAAAGAATTCTGGAAAGGGGGAATGGAAAGAGCATGGAATGAAAAAATCGTAAGTGTGGGGATGAGAGGTGATGGAGATGAGCCGATGTCAAGAGAAACAGCAACCGCCCTGCTGGAAAGAATTGTAAAAGATCAACGGCAGATCATTGAAGAAGTAACACAAAAACCTGCCAGCGAAACGCCACAACTCTGGGCCTTATACAAAGAAGTGCAAGACTACTATGATAAAGGTATGCGGGTGCCGGATGATATCACCCTGCTTTTATGTGATGATAACTGGGGTAACATCAGAAAATTGCCAAAACTTACTGATCCGCCCAGGAAAGGCGGGTATGGCATTTACTATCATTTTGATTATGTGGGTGGCCCCCGAAATTATAAATGGGTAAATACAAATCCGCTTCCTAGAATATGGGAACAAATGCACCTGGCATGGAAATATAATGCAAGACAGATCTGGATCGTGAATGTTGGTGATATCAAACCCATGGAATTTCCCATCTCCTTCTTTTTAGACTATGCCTGGAACCCAGAAAAAATTGGTGCAGATGATCTGCAGATATATGCAGAATATTGGAGTGCTTCACAATTTGGAAGTACCCACGCCAAAGAAATTGCTGATATCCTTGCTAAATATGCAAAATATAACGGAAGAAGAAAACCTGAGCTTCTTGATGCAAACACTTATAGTTTTAATTACAATGAATGGAGCACAGTAGTAAATGACTATAAAAGCCTGTTAAAAAAAGCAGAGGAAATAAATAAACAACTACCTGCGGAATATAAAGACGCCTACTTTCAATTGGTCTTACACCCGGTGAAAGCCTGCGCCAACCTGAACGAAATGTATTACCATGTTGCCCTGAACAAAGAAGCCTATAAAAATAAATGGGAAGAAGCTAACGGCTATGCTGATAAAGTGAAACAGCTTTATGAAAATGATTCATTGATAACACTTGAATACCATCAATTAAACAAAGGCAAGTGGAATCACATGATGAGCCAGACACATATCGGATATACTTATTGGCAACAACCAAACAAGCAGAAAATGCCAGCTGTAAACTATGTACCTGCCGACTCTATTCTCACAGGAATAGATACAACATCATCTTGGAAAGAAGCACTGTACCCAAAGAGCCTGGCAAAGAATATCTTCTACGAACAAAATGGCTATATCTCTATCGAAGCTAACCATTTTACAAAAGCTGTTAACACAAATGACATCACCTGGAAGTCTTTACCTGATCATGGCAGAACCGGATCCGCCATCACAAGTTTTCCAGTTACGGCCAATCAACAAAAACCCGGTGGCAAAGCAGCACACCTTCAATATGAGATTTATACTTACAGTGAAGACAGTGTGACACTATATTGTTACTTCTCTCCTACCTTAAATTTTCACAATGCAGAAGAAGGTTTGCAATATGCAATTTCAATTGATAATGAAACACCGCAAATTTTCAGTATCAATAAAGAAGATAAGAACAGCATCAGCGGCATCTGGAACAAATGGGTGGCAGAAAGTATAATCATTAAATCAAGCAAACATAAACTACTGCAACCCGGTAAGCATACGGTAAAATATTGGGTGGTGAGCCCGGCAGTGGTATTACAAAAAATAGTATTGGATTTTGGCGGCGTCAAACGAAGTTATCTCGGGCCACCTGAAACATTATACCAAAAGAAAAAATAAAATAATGATAAACCGATTATTTATTCCGGCACTATGCGGCGTCAGTTTACTGCTGGTCTCTTGCGCAGGCAGTCAAAAAAACTCATCCGCACAATCAATACCTTCTTTAAAAGAAGTGTTTAAAAATGATTTTGCTATCGGCACTGCCTTAAATACAGAGCAGATCGAAGAAAAAGATCCCCGGGCAGCAGCACTGGTTCCGCAACAATTCAATATGGCAACCCCGGAGAATATCATGAAGGCTGAAATCATTCACCCGCAGTGGGGCTCCTACAATTTTGACCTTGCTGACAAAATGATTGCATTCGGGGAAAAGCATAATATAAAGATCAACGGACATACGCTGATCTGGCATAGCCAGTTGCCTGCCTTTGCCCACAACATCCAAAGTGTTGACTCCTTCAGAACCTTCTTCACCGATCATATTAACACGGTTGCCGGCCGATACAGCGGAAAGTTATTCTCCTGGGATGTGGTAAACGAGGCATTGAATGAAGATGGTACTATGCGTAAATCTATTTTCCTTGATAAACTGGGAGATAATTTTGTTACTGAAGCATTTCGTTTAGCACAAGCGGCTTCACCTGCTACAGAGCTCTATTACAACGACTACAACAATGAACAACCGGCTAAACGGGCAGGCTGCATTACACTGATCAAAAAAGTGCAGGCAGCGGGTGTTCGTATTGATGGTGTGGGTATACAGGGTCACTGGCATGTTGGTAAAGTCCCGTTGAAAGATATTGAAGAAAGTATCCTGCAATATTCCGAACTTGGTTTAAAAGTGATGTTTACAGAACTGGATATTGAAGTGCTGCCCCGCAATTTCCAGGGCGCTGATATAAGCCAGCGGATGAAAAATGATCCGTCACTCAATCCATATGTAAACGGGCTGCCGGATAGTGTACAACAACAATTAGCCAAAGATTACCAGGCCCTGTTTAATCTATTTTTAAAACATAAGGATAAAATAACCAGGGTAACATTCTGGGGAGTGAATGATGGTCAGAGCTGGCTGAATGATTGGCCCGTCAGAGGCAGAACTAACTACCCGTTATTATTTGACAGGCAATTCATGCCTAAACCTGCTTTCTACAAAGTAATAGAAACAAAAAAGGATTTTGAAAATATCAAAAAAGGGTTTTGATTTTTAAACTAATAGTAACATGAGCAACAGGACATCCCAAAAATTGTCGGTATTTGAAAAAGTAGGTTACAGCTTAGGTGACCTTGCGGCAAACCTGGTATTTCAAACCCTTGTTACTTACCTTGCTTACTTCTATACCGATATATATGGGCTCAAGGCAAATGACGCTTCTGCCATCATCTTAACAGTTGGCCTAATTGCTGCATTTGGATTTAACCCCATCATTGGTGCTATTGCAGACAGAACTGTATCCAGGTGGGGTAAATTCAGACCCTGGATACTAGTTACAGCAATACCATTAGGGGTTATTGCGCTATTGGCATTCACTACTCCCGATTTTTCCTATAAAGGAAAAATGATTTATGCAGTAGTTACTTACACACTGCTGTTATTACTTTATGCAGCAAACAACCTTCCCTATTCTGCTCTGAGTGGGGTAATAACCGGCGATATGAAAGAACGAAACAGTATGTCTGCCTATCGTTTTGTAGCGGTGATGTTTGCGCAGTTTTTTGTACAGGTATTCATGTACGCTATAATAAAATCTGCCGGTGGTGGTAACAGGCCTGAACAAATGGCTGTTGGAATGGAAAAGGTATTTACCTGGCTTTCTATAACAGGCACCATTATGCTGATTATCACTTTTTTGACAACAAAGGAAAGGATTGTCCCAAAACCGGAACAAAAGTCTACTCTTGGACAGGATTTGAAGGATCTTGGCAAAAATAAGCCCTGGGTTATCATGCTGGTACTTACTCTCCTGGTCTTTATAACACTGGCCATGAAAGGCGGATCTTATGTTTATTATTTTGAAAACTATGTTGACAAGGAAAGTCTCGCTAAACTGATCAGTCCAGTACTGAACGGATTTTCCAACGCAGGCATCAATTTTTTTGGTGAAGACCCTGTTTCCGCAGGCCTGGGTTTATTTAATGCAGGCGGAATTATTTGTATGATCATCGGCATTACGCTTTCAAAACCACTTGCTGATAAATATGGCAAAAGAGATGTTTTTGGAATAGCATTAGTAGTATCAACATTATTCATTGTTCTCTTTTTCTTCTTCCCTCCGCAATCGGTAAGTCTAATGTTTATCTCGCAAATCTTACATGGATTCTTTTATGGCATCACTATACCCTTATTATGGGCAATGATTGCTGATGTAGCTGATTTCAGTGAATGGAAAAATAACCGTAGGGCAACAGCTATCATTTTTTCCGCCATGATGATTGGATTAAAAGCTGGTTTAACTATCGGCAGTTCATTACTCACCTGGCTGCTGGGATTATATGACTATATACCAAATAATACCACGGGACAAACAGAAACGGCTATACAAGGCACTAAAATGCTCGTAAGCATTTTTCCTGCTATCCCTTTTCTGGTTGGTGCAGCACTATTGTTTTTTTATGAGATCAATAAAAAAATGGAAGTGCAGATAGAAAGCGACTTAAAAGCAAGGCGAAACTGATTTTTTATGTAAACTTAATTTGTAGTATTAAAACCAAATAACTGCGATGTCTGAAGATCTGATTAATCATATTGACTTTGAAAATCTGAATCAACGTGCCATATCGCAACCATTGGTTAAACATATCTACATTGCCGACCCTTCTGCACATGTGTTTAATGGGAAAATTTATATTTATCCCTCACACGATATAGATACTGGTGATGCATTTGATGACCTGGGTAGCCATTTTGCCATGGAAGATTATCATGTAATTTCTATGGACACTCCGCAAGGCGAAGCAGTTGATAATGGTTTGGCACTTCATGTTAAAGATGTGCTATGGGCAGAAAAGCAAATGTGGGCACCTGATGCCACAGAGAAAGATGGCAATTATTATTTATTCTTTCCTGCAAAAGGATACGATGGCATTTTCCGTATTGGCGTTGC
>Ga0073900_10001879_pt1 | contig 11332 bp, 13 predicted proteins | sample KloWWTmetKNB5Kit_FD_66666 | JGI IMG/M metagenome (GOLD analysis project Ga0073900, IMG submission 66666) | Active sludge microbial communities from Klosterneuburg, Austria, studying microevolution and ecology of nitrifiers - Klosterneuburg... | ecosystem: Engineered > WWTP > Aerobic digester >... | reverse complement strand
CGGGTGGAGGGCGCAAAGGCCGTGGCCGGGAGGTTGAAGGTGTTCGTGCCGTCGGTGACATAGCCGGACCAGACGGTGTTGCTGTTGGCGTCCTTCAGGAAAGGGGCGTTGCGGGTTTCGGTGTGGTTCGTCCAGTACCCGGCCATGCCCTGCAGCAGCAGCTCGGGCGTGAAGGCGTAGCCGACCTTCAGCTTGACCGTGTCCTGCTTGGTGTGGTCGATCGCGCCACCGCTGGCGCCGAACACCGCCCGGTTGACGCCCTTCGGGTCGCGGTCGTAGACGATGCCGGTGACCGGCGTCGCGGTCGCTCCGGTGGGCGGCGTGACGGTGGCGAACCGGCCGGTGGTCGCGTTGGCTGTGACGTTGTAGTAGTTCATCGGCTGCGAGGTGGAGTCCTGGTGGTTCACCCCCAGCGTGGCCCACAGCCCGGACTCCAGCCGCGTGCCCAGGAAGACCGATTCCTGGTGGCCGTTGTAGCTGTCGCTCTGGCCGTACTGGTCGAAGTGCTGGCGGTAGCCGGTGAGGCGGGCCGAGGCCTCGAACTGCCGCGGCTCGCGTTCGGTCACCGCCACCGTGGTGCCGATGGAGTTGCCGGGGTAGATGGCGGAGAAGGGGCCGTAGAGCACGTCCACCCGGGCGATGGCCTCGGGGGTGATCATGTTCCAGCGCGGCCCGTCGAAGCGGCCGAGGAAGTTGGAGATCAGGTAGCCGTCCACATAGGCCAGCCCGCGCGAGGGCTGCAGCGTGCCGAAGCTGCGCCCGCCGATCATCGCGTTGCGGTCGCCGATGTAGCGCTTGCGGATCGAGGTGTTGGGCACGTACTTCAGTGCGTCCTCCGGGTTGAAGAGGTTCTGCTCGCGCAGGTCCTCCGCTGTCTTGCTGGCGCTGTTGCTGGGCACCTGGCGGGCCAGGCCGTTGCGCACACCGCCGGTGATGGTGACGGTCTCCAGCTGGGCCTCGGTGGCCACGCCCTGGGCGGTGGCGGGGCCGCTGAACAGGCTGGTGCACAGGCAGGCCACGGCCAGGCCGATGCTGCTGAGGGCCGGGAGGTGGAGGGTCGGTTGAACGGGGGCGACGCGCACACGGGCGCGGGAATGGGCGGACATGGCAGGTGTTCCAGGCAGGCAGTCGGCCGACAGAGGCCGCCGCAGGCGGTGAGCGGGAGGCGTTGCGCGCGGTGGCTCGGCCCGGGCAGCCGGGTGAGCGCGTCAGGGCGCGAACGGTCAGGAAAGGTCGATGAGCCGGTGGGGCACCGGCGGGCCGCTCAGGCCGGGAGGGGTGGGGCGCGGGACTGGACGCCCGCCCAGACGAACAGCGGGCGCGGCGCCCGCAGGAACAGCCGCGGCAGCAGCTCGGCGCCGCCTTCCGGCAGCCGCCAGCTCAGCGGCGGCAGCGGCGCCAGGCCGGCGCCGGGGCCGGCCAGCCCGCACAGGGGGCAGTGGTCCAGGTGGCCGCCGTCGGCCTGCGGTGCGGCCGGCGCGTCGGTCGCAGGCATCGCGGTGCCGCCCATGCCGTCCATCGTGCAGACCTCCGCCATCGGATCCAGGCCGGACTCCGCGGTGACGTTGGTGGCGGCCAAGGCTCGCGACAACGTCGGCACGACCGCCAGCGCCAGGATGGCCAGCAGGGCGACCCAGGACAGGCGTTGCAGACGGTGACGCAGCAGGTTCAGCACAGGCCGGATTCTAGAAACGGATCTTCATGTGCGGACTTGACTTGGGATAAGTCCGAGTGGCGCGGCGCCAACGCTCGCCACGTCCACGGTGCCAAGGTGTGGCGGATCCGCCCGTCTGAGTGGCGTACCAGCGGGTGGGCTGGGTGCGAAAATCCCGGGTCCCGCTTGCTCCCAGGAACGCCTCATGTTGCCCAAGTTCTCAGCCTTCCCCGGCGTGGCCGGCCCGGTGGTCACCATCGTGCTGGACGGTTACGGCATCGGCCGCAGCGAGGTCGGCAACGCCATCGCGGCCGCCCGCAAGCCCACACTCGACCGCCTGTTTGCGCAGTACCCCAACGTGCGCCTGCGCGCCCACGGCACCGCGGTGGGCATGCCCTCCGATGAGGACATGGGCAACTCCGAGGTCGGCCACAACGCCATCGGCGCCGGCCAGGTCTACGCCCAGGGCGCCGCGCTGGTGGCCGATGCGATCGCCGCCGGCTCGATCTGGGCCGGCCCGGCCTGGCAGGAAATCGTCGCCGCCGCGAAGGCCGGGCGCGGCGTGCTGCACTGCCTGGGCCTGTTCTCCGACGGCAACGTGCACAGCCACATCGACCACCTGAAGGCCCTGGTGGCGCGCGCCAAGGCGGAAGGGGTGCGCAGCGTGCGCATCCACGTGCTGCTGGACGGCCGGGACGTGCCCGAGACCAGCGCGCTGGACTACGTCGAACCCTTCGAGGCCTTCCTGGCCGGGCTCAACGACAGCCAGTTCGATGCCCGCATCGCCTCCGGCGGTGGGCGCCAGAACATCACGATGGACCGCTACGAGGCCAACTGGGCCATGGTGGACAAGGGCTGGCGCGTGCATGTGCTGGGCGAGGGCGCGCAGTTCGCCGACTGCGCCACGGCCGTGCGCACCCTGCGCGAGATGCACCCCGGCACCATCGACCAGGACCTGCCGCCCTTCGTCATCGCCGAGGCCGGCCAGCCCATCGGCACGGTGCAGGATGGCGACGCGGTGGTGTTCTTCAACTTCCGCGGCGACCGCGCCATCGAGATCACGCGTGCCTTCGAGGACGGGGCGTTCGACAAGTTCGACCGCCAGCGCCACCCGAAGGTGACGTATGCCGGCATGCTGCAGTACGACGGCGACCTGAAGCTGCCCCAGCGCTTCCTGGTCGCACCGCCGGCCATCCGCAACACCACCGGCGAGTGGTTCGCCAAGGCCGGGCTGGCGCAGTTCGCCTGCTCCGAGACGCAGAAGTTCGGCCACGTCACCTACTTCTGGAACGGCAACCGCTCCAGCAAGTTCGAGGGCGAGACCTGGCAGGAGGTGCCCAGCGACGTGGTGCCCTTCGAGCAGCGTCCGTGGATGAAGGCCGCCGAGATCGCCGACGCGATGATCGCCGCGCTGCAGTCCGGCCGGTACCGCACGCTGCGCTGCAACTTCGCCAACGGCGACATGGTCGGCCACACCGGCAATTTCCGCGCTGCGACCATGGCCATCGAGGCGGTCGACCTGGAACTGGCCCGCGTGCTGGCCGCCGTCGATGCGGCGGGCGGTGTCGCGCTGATCACCGCCGACCACGGTAACGCCGACGAGATGTTCGAGATCGACAAGAAAACGAAGCAACCGGCCACCAACCCCGACGGCAGCTTCAAGGCCAAGACCGCGCACACGCTCAACCAGGTGCCGCTGGTGCTGTACGACAACGTCAGCGGCGGGCGCCTCGGCCTGCGCCAGACGGACACGGCCGGCCTGTCCAACATCGCCGCGACCACCGCCAATCTGCTGGGCTTCGAGAAGCACGCCAGCTGGGACGAAAGCCTGCTGACGGTGAAGTGAGCACGGGGCCGCGGTCGGCCCCTCCCGCCTGATCGCGGCCGATAATCACTGGATGGCCATCCAGACCGACGACCTGGGCGCCGCGCCCGCCCCGCAGCGCCGCCTGATCAGCGCCGCGCCCACCTCGCCCAACGAGGAGGCGCTGGAGCGTGCCCTGCGGCCCAAGCTGCTGCAGGAGTACGTCGGCCAGGCGAAGGCCCGCGAGCAGCTGGAGATCTTCATCGGCGCGGCCAGGAAGCGCGCCGAGGCGCTCGACCATGTGCTGCTCTTCGGCCCGCCCGGGCTGGGCAAGACCACGCTCAGCCACATCATCGCCGCCGAGCTGGGTGTCAACCTGCGCCAGACCAGCGGCCCGGTGCTGGAAAAGCCCAAGGACCTCGCCGCCATCCTGACCAACCTGGAGGCCAACGACGTCCTGTTCATCGACGAGATCCACCGCCTCTCGCCGGTGGTCGAGGAAATCCTCTACCCCGCGCTGGAGGACTACCAGATCGACATCATGATCGGCGAGGGCCCTGCCGCCCGCAGCATCAAGCTCGACCTGCAGCCCTTCACCCTGGTGGGCGCCACCACCCGCGCGGGCATGCTGACCAACCCGCTGCGCGACCGCTTCGGCATCGTCGCCCGGCTGGAGTTCTACACACCCGAGGAGCTGGTGCGCATCGTCACCCGCTCGGCCGGGCTGATGAAGACGCCGATCGACGCCGAAGGTGCGATGGAACTCGCCCGCCGCTCGCGCGGCACGCCCCGCATCGCCAACCGCCTGCTGCGCCGGGTGCGCGACTACGCCGAAGTGAAGGCCGACGGCCACATCGTCAAGGCCATCGCCGACCAGGCCCTGGCCATGCTGGACGTCGACCCGCGCGGCTTCGACCTGATGGACCGCAAGCTGCTGGAGGCGGTGGTGCATCGCTTCGACGGTGGCCCGGTCGGCCTGGACAACGTCGCCGCCGCCATCGGCGAAGAGAGCGGCACGATCGAGGACGTGATCGAGCCCTACCTCATCCAGCAGGGCTTCCTGCAACGCACCCCGCGCGGGCGCATCGCCACGCTGGCGGCGTACCGGCACCTGGGGGTGGCGCCGCCGAACAAGGCGGGGCTGGGGGAGTTGTTTGAGGGGTGAGGGGGAGCGGTCACTGAGGCATTCACCATCCCACCATCACCACCGACGACCTGCCTGAAGGATCCCTCAGCGCATGTGGGCGAGCAGCGTCACACGCGGCGCACCCAGTACTCGGGGCGCTTCCTCTCGTGTGCGACTGCGACGATGACAACTTCTTCCGGCCTCGCTCGGTAGATGACGCCAAACGGAAACCCCGTCACCAGCCAGCGCCGCGTACTCCTGGATCGCGGTGCCCCTCGTTCTGGGTGAGCGACAGCAGCACGAACCGCATGGCTCACGGCTTGTTCGAAGCGCACGCCCAGATCCGCTCTGATGGCGGAGTAGTAAGAGATCGCTTCGAGCAACTCGGCTTCGGCGGGTGGAAGAAATCGAAAAGTCATCCGCCTGCCAGCGCACGCGCCTTGGCCAAGACCTTCTCGCCATCGATAGATTGGACTTCGCCTCGGTCATACGCAGCCAGTCGGCGTTCGACCTCCTCATCCCAGGCTGCCTGAACCTCTCCCAGGGAACCCTCATGCAGCGACTCCAGCAGCATGTCTACGAGACGGGATCGGTCTTCAGGGGCAAGTGCCTTGCCCATTTCCGCCAGCTCCAGGACATGGTCATTCATGAAGGCCTCCAAAGAGTGCTTTTGAGTCTACCGCCGGACCGAAGTCCTCCAGCCTGCGCGTCGCACCCAGGCTGGGCGCCTTCACCATGCCAGCCAGCTGGCCCAGGTCAGGAATTGCGACAGGCCGCAGCACCCGCAGCCGCAGTCCGTCGGCCTCTTCGAGCACCTCCAACTGCGCACCCACTCCCAAACCCAACCGACGCCGCAGCGCCGCGGGCAAGACGATCTGGCCTTTGGAGGAGACGGTCAGAGTGGACATGGGAAGACTCGGTGAAAGCAACGCATGTCAGTCTAGAGGTCCGGCAGGTCAACCGTTCACATGGTCATTGATGACATCATTCATCGAACACCGAGGTGTGCCCCATGCCCGCCACCACTATCCATCTTTCCGAAAAGACACTCGGAGCGCTCGAACGGTTGGCCAGCCAGCATGGCCGGAGCGTAGAGGACGAGGTGAGGCGCATCCTGGATGAAGCGGTCCACCCCCGGACGGGGCTTGGCACCGCGCTGGCGCGCATCGGACAAGAGTTGGGTGGGGTGCATGATCTGGAGTTGAAGCTGCGCCTGGAGGCGACACCGGTCAAGTCGGTGTCGCTCGGGCCTCTGTCATGGGCAAGGCGTCTGCGGATCGTGCCCTGACAGGTTCGGCAGATACGGGATCACTGCGTTGGAGGTCAAGTCATCGTTCCTGTCGAAGATCATGTCCTGGATGACAGTGGCATCCTGTGTTCCCCAGTAGTTCTGTGTCGCATCAAGGCTGGCGTTCGTGTAGCCAGTCGGAAGCCGCACTGCAACAGAACGCGTCATGAATGAGTTTTTCTTGATGCGGATCGCGGCGCCAAGGTTCGCCCAGTTTTCGACTGCGAAGGCTGTGCGCCAGTCGACAAAACAGTTGTTGGTCACAGAGACGGCGCCCCCACTTCCGATCGAGATGCCGCCAGATGCCTGGAAGAGATTGCGTTCAATCACGACATCCCCCGGATACCAGAGGTACAGGTAGTCGCTGAGGCCGTTCAAGTTGGAGTCCGTCAAACGCAGCGAACCGTAGATCGCATTGCCGGTCGGCGCGTACAGGGTCCCCCCGGTGATATTGGCAAATGCCAGGTCAATGAGATGGGAAGGATTTGCACCTGAGGATTTGCCCGCCGGAACGATCTTGGTGTTGTTGATCGTGACCCGCTCGGTTGCTGTACCGATAGCCCGTAGCGTTCCTTCCACCACCAATCGATTTCCATTGCCGTTGAGGATAACGCCGCTCTCCAAGGACAGCACAGCTCCGCCCGGTACGGACAGGTCTCCGCCAAGGTCGTAGGGCGACAGGAACTTGGTGAAGTCCGTTGACGCCGCCAATATTCCCGACACCGGCGTGGACGCGCGAACTGAAACCGTCGCCAAGGCACTCGTGAGTTCGCCGTCGTGCACAGTCAGGGTAGCCACGTAGTCGCCACCTGCGTCGGCCGTGAAAGTAGGCCGAACCGAAGTTGTCGATGAAAGTGCCGCAGTGCTGCCTGCGGGTTTGCTCGTCAGCGTCCAAGTGTAGGCAAGAGCATCACCGTTGCTGTCCGAGCTTGCGCTGCCATCCAGTGTTACCAGACTGCCCGTGGTCACACTCTGGGCTGAACCGCCATTTGCGACCGGAGCGACATTGGCAGCCGTGATGGTCACGTTGCTGGCGAGGCTGTCAACCTGCCCATCATTGACGATCAGCGAAAACACATAGTCGCCAGCAATGTCGGGTGTAAATGTCGGTGACACCTGGGTCGAACCGCCCATCGTGGCGCTGCTGCCATTCGGCCGCCTGACCAGGCTCCACCGGTAGGTCAGCGAGTCGCCATCCGCGTCGGTACTGGCCGCAGCCGTGAGCGTTACAACGGAACCCGCAGGAACGGACTGCACACTTCCTGCGTGGGCTAAGGGCGCATGGTTGGACGATCCATCGCCACCACCCCCACCGCAAGCGGACAACGCAAGGGCCACTGCCAGCGCCAGCACGCTGGCGCTCAGTTTCGAAATCGACATGAGGATCCTCCAGGGACAAGGTTCACTGCCCATCCGCACCGGGCGGCGCGGTCGCGGCTCGTTCACTCGAACCGTCGTTTGGGTATCGTATCCCGTGGTCTTAAGTTCCTCATCCAGGAACGATCGGCCGCGTGCCGCGCAAGTCACCTTTTCACGAATCGCACCCCGCCTTGCCGGCATTGGGGGCAGCAATCCGTGGTTTACGTGCTGAAACAGGCCGTTCACAAGAATGCCTGGCCTTGGACGCAGGCATTGACCGCTCTTATCTGGGCGGCATTGAGCGTGGCGAGCACAACCTGACGTTGGTCAACTTGCTGCGGGTGTCGGCTGCGCTGGGGCTCCCGGCGTCGGAGTTGCTGCGACGCGCTGGGCTGTAGCGGGACGACCGGTACGCCGGATCCGGCTGACGCTGCCGATGCGGGCTCAGTCAGGATCTGGACCGCTCCCGGGCTTCAGTCCGTAGGAGAAGACCCAGTCGGCCGCCAGGCAAATCATCGGGTAGGCCGCGAAGTAGCCCAGCAGCACCAGGAAGACCGGCAGCAGGAACATCAGGGCTGTGCATCCACGACGAGCGCCGCAGTCAGCTCCCGCCCCCGCTCGTCCTGGTAGTAGCCGCCGTACTCGGTGTAGCGCAGGAAGGGCCGGCCGCAGTGGCGGCACTGCCAGACGTCGCAGCGGTTGTAGGGGTGGAAGGCCGGGGCGATGGGGGCGGTGGCGTCCCAGGCGTGGGTGCCGGCGGGGTGGTGTTCGTCGAGCGTCGGGTCGTCGATCGATGCGTCGCGCAGGGTGCCGACGCGCTGCAGCGCCTGCGGGTCGGCGGTGGCAGGCCAGGATTCCCAGCCGGGGCAGACCAGGGGGCGGCAGGCATCGCAGGCGCCCGCTTCCACGGGGCGCCAGGACTCGGCGAGCACGCTCAGGGCTGTGGCGTCGAAGTGGGGCGGTTTGGAATCGGCCATGGGCGGTGGGGGGATCTGGCGCCGAACCTGCCGCGTCATGCCGGTTGCGCGTGAAGGCGAACGCCCAGGGCCTTGGCGACCTTCAAGACGGTGGCAAAGCTGGGATTGCCGTCGGCGCTGAGCGCTCGATACAGGCTCTCGCGGCTCAGGCCGGCTTCCTTCGCGACGAGCGACATGCCCTTGGCGCGAGCCACATCGCCCAGCGCACGCGCGATGCCGGCGACATCGTCCGGTGCCTCTTCGAGCCAGGCGTCCAGGTAGGCCGCCATTTCCTCCGGGGTCCGGAGATGTTCGGCGACGTCGTACGCGGAAGTCTTGACCGGCGCCTTCTTGCGGGCGGGGGTGGATGCCATGCTGTCAGTCCTCGTGGTCGCGGTTCAGTTGCAGGGCCTTGGCGATGTCCTTGGCCTGTGACGACTTGCTGCCCCCGATGAGGAGGAGCAGAAGGCGATCACCCCTTTGCGAGTAGTAGACCCTGTACCCGGGACCCGTGTTGATCTTGAGCTCCGACACACCTTCGGTCAGGTTGCGGTGCTCTCCTGGGTTGCCGTGGATCAGGCGCTCGACACGCATCAGGACACGGGCACGTCCCACGAGATCCCGGAGGTTGTCGATCCACTCGCGGTATTCGTTGGTCTTCTCGACACGCATGCTGAATTGTAGCTTCCAGGCTACGACCGATGGACGTTGAATTCTGCCGCCTCAGCGTCAGAAGTCTGGTCGGTGTGTCGGGCAGGCCATTCAGCGTCGGCGGGCAGTTATTGGGATCTTTGGCGAGTTATCGGATTCACATAAACTCCCAAAGATCCGAATAAATGGAACCCGAATGGACTCGATCCGCAACCCCTTCGCGCCCGGTGCCGGTACGCCGCCGCCCGAGCTGGCCGGTCGGGACGAGCTGCGCGAGACGCTGCGGGTGGCGCTGGAGCGGGCCCGCATCGGGCGCCCGGCCAAGAGTGCCATGCTGGTCGGGCTGCGCGGCGTTGGCAAGACGGTGCTGCTGGACCGCATCCGCGCCGATGCCGAGGCCGTGGGCATCCACACCGTGCGCATCGAGGCGCCGGAAGGCCGCTCGCTGCCCGCCTTGCTGGCCCCGCAGCTGCGCCAGGCCCTGCTGCGCCTGAGCCGGCTGCAGGCGGCCAAGGACCTGGCCGTCCGCGGGCTGCGCGCGCTGACCGGTTTTGCCAAGAAGCTCAAGCTGACCTACGACGACATCGAGGTGGGCTACGACTACGAGGCTGAGCCGGGCCTGGCCGACAACGGCGACCTGGAGCACGACCTGCAGGCCCTGTTCGAGCAGGTCGGGCTGGCAGCGCAAGCGGCGGGTACCGCACTGGCGCTGTTCGTCGACGAACTTCAGTACGTCGAGGAAGACCAGATGGCCGCGCTGATCACCGCCATGCACCGCACCGAGCAGCGCCGGCTGCCGGTGGTGCTGGTGGGCGCGGGCCTGCCGCAGCTGCGCGGGCGCATGGGCAATGCCAAGTCCTATGCCGAGCGGCTGTTCAGCTTCCCGGAGATCGGCCCGCTGCCCGCCGCGGCGGCAGAGCAGGCAATCCGCAAGCCGCTGGCCGACGAGGGCGTGGCCATCGCCGACGATGCGATGGCCGAGCTGATTCACGTCACCGAGGGCTACGCCTACTTCCTGCAGCAGTGGGGCTCCTTCACCTGGGAAACCGCCGCCGCGTCGCCGATCACGCTGGACGACGTCCACCAGGCGTCGGCAGTTGCGGTGGCCGCCCTGGACGAAAGTTTTTTCCGCGTGCGCTTCGACCGCCTCACGCCCAAGGAGAAGCGCTACCTGCGCGCCATGGCCGAGCTGGGCCCGGGCCCGCACCGCTCCGGCGACATCGCTGCCTGCATCCCGGCACGCGTCACGAGCCTGGCGCCCACGCGCAGCGCCTTGATCATCAAGGGCATGGTCTGGAGCCCGAACCACGGCGACACGGCTTTTACCGTGCCGATGTTCGACCGGTTCATGAAGCGGATCATGCCTGGAGAGGATTGGCGGACGGCGTGAGTGGGGCTGGCCGGGTGCATGAAGTCGCGAAGGGGCGGCCGGGCCTCAGCCGTGCAACGCGCCAGGTGCGCGACTGCCGCGGCACCGTTGTGCGGGGTGACTCCCTGCGGCTGCAATTCAGAAGAGCGATGCCTGCTCGGGCCGATGGCAGACGGCCTCGATGTTGTTTCCTTCCGGGTCGATGACAAAGGCACCGTAGTAGTGGGGGTGGTAGTCGGGGCGCAGACCCGGGGGGCCGTTGTCCTTGCCGCCCGCTGCCATCGCGGCGCTGTAGAACGCATCCACCTGGGCGCGGCTGCCGGCTTTCCACGCCAGATGGCAGGCGGTGGTGGCAGGGGCACCGCCGTAGGGTGAGGGGCCGTCGACGAACCAGACATCCGCCTTCTTGCCGTCGGGTTCGGACGGGTCTGGATAGGCGAAGCCCAGGATGTTCGAGCCGTAGTGGCCCTCGAAGCAGACGGTGTAGCCCAGCGGCGCCAGTGCAGCGCTGTAGAACGCCTTGGCGCGATGGAGGTCGGTGACGCGGAAGGTCATGTGATCCAGCATGGGGAGGTTCTCCTGTGACAGCCTGACTCAGCGGTCGGTCCCGTGCACATGACCGCAGTGGCTGTATAAATGTACAGTTATTGCGGTTCTGTGCAAACCCTCCGACGAGCTGGCTGGCGTCGAGTGTGGCGAGCGCAACCCGCACGGAAACGGATCCGCTGTTCGGGCCGAGGCTGGAGTCCACGGGAAAGTGGCGCGATTCCCGACGGGCGTGGCGCGAAAGTGGCGCGATTCACCGCTGCGCGTGGCGCGATTCGGCGATGTGCGCCACGGCCCGACCCCCACCGGGCCCCCAAGCGCCGGTTCTGCCGGTTCAGCCGCAGGTTGCGCTCACTCCGCCACGGCCTGCCGCACTGCGTGCTCCCAGCGCGCCATCGCTTCCTCGGCGCGGTCGCGCGAGAGGGTGGGGTGGAAGACGCGTTCGGCCTGCCACTGGCCGGCCAGTTCGTCCAGGCCGGACCAGACGCCGGTGGCCAGGCCGGCCAGGTAGGCGGCGCCGAGAGCGGTGGTCTCGATGACCTTCGGTCGCAGCACCGGGATGCCCAGCAGGTCGGCCTG
>Ga0073900_10001878_pt1 | contig 11338 bp, 7 predicted proteins | sample KloWWTmetKNB5Kit_FD_66666 | JGI IMG/M metagenome (GOLD analysis project Ga0073900, IMG submission 66666) | Active sludge microbial communities from Klosterneuburg, Austria, studying microevolution and ecology of nitrifiers - Klosterneuburg... | ecosystem: Engineered > WWTP > Aerobic digester >... | reverse complement strand
ACTTGCCCGGTATTTTTGATCCCCAGGAATCCTTGAGCGTCACCGTACGGTTGAAAACCGGCTGGCCATTCTTTGAATCACGCCGGTCAGCGACAAAATAGCCGTGGCGTTCAAATTGGAAGCACTCTTCGGCACGCGCCTGTTTCAGCGAGGATTCGAGGTAGGCGACGATGATTTTTTTACTGTCTGGATTGATGTCGTCGAGATAGTTGCGCTCCATACCCGGCGCATCGCCCTCGCGCACCGCGCCCGGATTGGCGGTGGAGAACAGCCGGTCATACAGGCGCACTTCGCAGCGATAGGCGTGGCGCGCACTGATCCAGTGCAGGTTCCCCTTGACCTTATAGGTGTCGGCGCCCGGTGTGCCGGATTTTGAGTCGGGCTGTAGCTCGGCACGCACAGCGATGATATTACCGTTTTCATCCTTGTCGCAGCCGAGACATTTGATGACGAAACCGTAGCGCAAGCGCACCAGATTGTCTGGGTAGAGGCGGTGATAGCCTTTGCTCGGCACCTCCATGAAATCCTCGCGCTCGATCCATAGTTCTTTCGAGAAGGGAATTTCACGCTTGCCGAGTTCGGCCTTGAGCGGGTGATTCGGTGCAAAACAGGCTTCTTCCTGATCGTCCGGATAGTTGTCGATGATCAGCTTGAGCGGATCGAGCACAGCGATGCGGCGCTCGGTGCGTTCGTTGAGATCATCGCGCATGCAGTCTTCGAGCAGACTCATGTCGATCCACGAATCAGATTTTGAGACGCCGATGCGTTCGGCGAACAGGCGAAAGCCTTCCGGTGTGAAGCCGCGCCGGCGCGCACCGACGAGGGTCGGCATGCGCGGATCGTCCCAGCCGTCGGTATGTTTATCCTCGATGAGCTGGATCAGCTTGCGTTTCGACAGTACCACGTAGGTCAGGTTGAGGCGCGAGAACTCGATCTGCTGGGGTAACGGTCGTGCCAGCAGTCCGCCTTCGGCGAGACGTTCAAGCAGCCAGTCGTAGAAGGGCCGTTGATCCTCGAATTCCAGCGTGCAGATCGAGTGGGTGATGTTCTCCAGTGCATCTTCGATCGGATGCGCGAAGGTATACATCGGATAGACGCGCCAGGTATCGCCGGTGTTGTGATGCGTGGCATGGCGGATGCGATAGATAGCCGGATCGCGCAGGTTGATATTCGGTGCGGCCATGTCGATTTTGGCGCGCAGAATATGCGTGCCATCGGGGAATTCGCCGGCCTTCATGCGCTGGAACAGGTCGAGATTTTCCTCGGCGCTGCGATTGCGATAAGGACTGCCCTTGCCTGCCTCGGTCAGCGTGCCGCGATTGGCGCGCATCTCCTCGGCGCTCTGGCTATCGACGTAGGCGTGACCAGCGCGGATCAGGTACTCGGCGAATTCGTACATCCAGGCGAAATAGTCCGAGGCGTAATAAAGATTTTCGCCCCAGTCGAAGCCCAGCCATTTCACCGCATCGATGATGGCGTCGACATATTCCTTTTCTTCCTTTTCCGGGTTGGTGTCGTCGAAGCGCAGGTGACAGGCGCCACCGAAATCGCGCGCCAGGCCAAAGTTCAGGCAGATGCTTTTGGCATGGCCGAAATGCAGATAGCCGTTCGGCTCGGGTGGAAAACGTGTGCGGATTTTCGCCGGATCGAGTGGCCCGGCGCTCTGCACCGATGCCGGGCCCGGCATACCGGCCCAGTGGCGGTTGGCATGCTTGCCGGCGGCAAGATCGGCATCGATGATGTTGCGGATGAAGTTGGCGGCGGGAGCCGGAGGAGTTTGGTGCTTGGCGTCTGCGGACATGTCGGGTATTCGGAAGTGAAACAGTGAAAAATGGTTTCCTCCATTTTAACGACATTAACGACAAAGCGGCCGCAGATGCCGTGTAAAATCATGCGCATGAATCGTTTCCCCATTACATCGCCATGACGCCACTCAGCCTGCTTGCCATTGGCTTCGGTGCTGCGCTGGGCGCCTGGTTGCGCTGGGGGCTCGGGATTATTCTGAATCCGCTGTTTCCGACTGTGCCGCTGGGCACGCTGGCGGCGAATCTGCTCGGGGCTATCTGGTCGGCGCGGCGGTAACGGTATTCCATATTCATGTCGATCTGCCAGCCGAGGTCAAACTGTTTGTCATCACTGGTTTTCTCGGTGGACTGACGACGTTTTCGACGTTTTCCGCCGAAGTGGTCAACATGATTCAGCGCAACGAATATGGCTGGGCGTTGAGCACCGCCGCGCTGCATCTTGGTGGTTCGCTGCTGCTGACGGGGCTGGGCATCCTGACCATTCAGCAGCTGAGCAAGTGAAGTTCGATCCCGGTGCACGACTGGCTGCGCGGCCAGCTGTCACCTATGACGACGAGCTGCCGATCAGTGTGCGCCGTGCCGAGATCGCTGCGGCCATCGCCGCACATCAGGTGATTGTGGTGTGCGGTGAAACCGGCTCCGGCAAGACCACGCAGTTGCCAAAAATCTGCCTGGAACTCGGGCGCGGCAGCCATGGCCTGATCGGTCACACTCAGCCACGGCGCATCGCGGCACGCGCCACGGCTGCACGCATCGCCCAGGAGCTTAAATCGGAACTCGGTCGCTACGTTGGCTACAAGATCCGCTTCACTGATCGCGTTTCCAATGAGACCTACATCAAGCTGATGACCGACGGCATTCTGCTGGCGGAAACGCAGGGCGATCCGCAACTTCGTCAGTACGACACCATCATCATCGACGAGGCGCATGAGCGCAGCCTGAACATCGATTTCCTGCTTGGTTACTTGAAGCAGCTGCTACTGAAACGGCCGGAGCTGAAAGTCATTGTTACCTCGGCGACGCTCGATGCCGAACGCTTCTCGCGGCATTTCAGCAATGCGCCGGTGATCGAGGTGTCCGGGCGGCTGTATCCGATTGAAATGCGCTGGCGGCCAGTGCAGGAGGACAGCCAGGACAAGGAACGCGATCTGAACGACGCCATCGTCGATGCTGTCGACGAGGCGCAACGCGTCGGCCCTGGAGACATGCTGGTATTTCTGCCCGGCGAGCGTGAAATTCGCGAGGCGGCGGAGGCATTGCGCAAACATGCCTTCAACCGGCCCGGTGCACAGTTGGCAGCAACCGAAATCCTTTCGTTGTTCGCGCGTCAATCAGCGCAGGAACAGAATCGCGTGTTTCAGTCGCATCAGGGGCGGCGCATCGTACTGGCAACCAATGTTGCGGAAACTTCGCTGACGGTGCCGGGTATTCGCTACGTTATCGACAGCGGTCAGGCACGCGTCAAGCGTTACAGCTATCGCAACAAGATCGAGCAGTTGCTTGTCGAGCCGATCTCGCAGGCGGCAGCCAATCAGCGTGCTGGGCGCTGCGGCCGGGTCTCCAGCGGCATCTGCTTTCGTCTGTATGGCGAGGATGATTTCACCCGGCGTCCGCCCTACAGCGAACCAGAAATTCTGCGCTCCTCGCTGGCCGGCGTGATCTTGCGCATGAAATCGCTGCACCTTGGCGATGTCGAGGATTTCCCGTTTCTCCAGGCACCGCTGCCGAAGATGATCAGCGACGGTTATCAACTGCTCGGCGAACTCGGTGCTGTTGACGAGGTTCGCCAGTTAACGCCGGTCGGCCGCGAACTGGCGAAGCTGCCGCTTGATCCGAAGATCGGCCGGATGATCCTCGCGGCGCGCGACGAAGGTGCTTTGCACGAAGTGCTGGTGATCGCCGCCGCCCTGTCGCTACCCGATCCGCGCGACCGGCCGGCCGAGCGCGCCGGCAGTGCCGATCAGGCGCATGCCAAATGGAAAGACGAAAAATCAGAATTTCTTTCCTACCTGAAACTCTGGGAGGCGGCCGACGCCGTGTGGAAGCATGAATCATCGTCGAAGCAGAAGAACTGGTGCCGCGACAATTTCGTCTCCTGGATGCGTCTGCGTGAATGGCGCGACATTCACGGCCAGTTACACGCGCTGTGCACCGAACATGGCTGGAAGGAAAACGAGGTGCCGGCAGCCTATGAAGCGATCCATCGCGCGCTGCTGGCCGGACTGCTCGGCCAGATTGGTCTGAAGAGCGAGGAGGATGGACCCAGCGGACATTATCTCGGTGCGCATGGCATCAAGTTCCACATTCATCCGGGTTCGACCTTGCAGAAGAAAGCCGGGCGCTGGATCGCTGCCGCTGAACTCGTCGAGACCTCGCGGCTATTTGCGCGTTGCGTGGCGAAGATCGAGCCGGAATGGCTGGAGCGCGTTGCTACACATTTGATCCGGCGGCATGTCTATGAACCGCACTGGGAGAAAAATTCTGGACAGGTGACGGCCTGGGAGCGCGCCACGCTGCACGGTCTGTTGCTGTATGCAAAGCGCCGCGTGCAGTTTGGTCGGCCCAACCAGGCGACAGCGGCGGAGATAAAACTGGCGCGCGAGCTATTCATTCGCGGCGCGCTGGTGAACGGCGAGGTGCATGAGGAGTTTTCACGCCGAGCAAAATTTTTCCAGCACAACCGCAAGCTCATCGCTGAGATCGAGGCGCTCGAACACAAGTCGCGGCGGCCAGACGTGCTGGTCGATGAGGAGCTTATTCACGCCTTCTACGACAGCAAGCTGCCGGCTGACATTGTTACGCTGGCGGCATTCGAGGCGTGGCGCAGGGCCGCCGAGGCCGTGGAGCCGAAGCTGCTGTTTCTCGAACGTGAGCAGTTGATGCGCCATGAGGCGGCTGGCATCACCACCGACGCCTTTCCACATCATCTCGAATTCCACGGTCAGCAGTTGCGCCTCTCCTATCACCACGATCCCGGTGCGGCCGACGATGGTGTGACACTCGATCTGCCACTGCCGCAACTCAACCAGATTCCGGAAAATCGTTGTGAGTGGCTGGTGCCGGGCCTGCTCGAAGAAAAAGTGAAGCAGTTGCTGAAGACGCTGCCGCAGAAATTTCGTCATCGCCTTCAGCCGCTCGATACTTTTGCCAGCGAGTTCTGCGATGTTGTCAACGATCAGGATGATTTCAATGAACCGCTGTTGCGTGTGCTGACGCGCGCCATCGAGGAAAAGCTGGCGCTGAAGTTGCCGCTGGATGCCTTCCGTCCCGGTGAATTGCGCCCGCATCTGTCGATGAATTTCCGTCTGCTCGACGAGCATGGTGGCACGCTGGCGATGTCACGTTCACTTGCCGAGTTGCGTGCCCAGTTTGGTGCCCGCGTTGAACAGAGCTTTGCTGCGGCATCTGCAAAAGAGCCTGCCGGTGAAAGTAGTGCGACGCTGAGCGGATTGACCGGCTGGTCCTTCGGCGATCTGCCAGAACTGCTCGAAGTTGCGATCGATGGTCGCATGGTGGTTGGTTTTCCCGCACTTGTCGATGAGGGCAGCAGCGTTGCCCTGCGTGCCTTCGATACGCCGCAGAAGGCGCAACAACAACACTGCGCCGGCTTGCGCCGCCTGTTCATTTTTGGTTTGCGCGAGCAGTTGAAGCAACTTGAAAAAAGCCTGTTCGTCAGCCCGGTCTTTCGCGATATGGTGATGCAATATATGCAGATGGGCGGTGAAAAGGCGGAGCAGGGTCTGCGTGAGCAGATGGTCGCCGCGACGCTTGACCGCACCTGCCTGCTGGCGCCGCTGCCGCAGAATGCCGCCGGGTTCGAGGCGCGTCTGCTCGAAGCGAAGCCGCGCGTCACGCTGGTGGCGCAGGAAATCGTCCGCCTGGTTGGCAGCATTCTGGCCGACCATGCCGCATTGCAGAAGAAGCTCGCAGGCAGCGCCAAGGCATTTCCCGCTGTTGCAGCGGACATCGCCAGTCAGTGTGCGGCCCTGCTCTGCAGAAACTTCGTCATCGTCACACCCTACGAACGCCTGCAGCAGTTTCCGCGCTATCTGAAGGCAGCGACTCTGCGCATTGACAAACTGCGTGCCGATCCGCCGCGCGATGTGCGCCTCATGGCCGACTGGCAGTTGCTGGCCAAACCGTGGGAACGTGAGTCCCAGACGCGTCTCAAGGCCGGCGTCGAGGATGTCTTTCTCGATGAGTTTCGCTGGCTGCTCGAAGAACTGCGTGTCGCGTTATTCGCTCAGGAACTGCGCACGCCGACGCCGGTATCGGTGAAGCGTCTGCAAAAATCCTGGCAATCTCGTGCGCATTGAGGATAACAACTTGAGCAAGATAGGCTTTGGCGCGATTATCATCGGCGACGAAATCATTCGCGGTAAGCGTCAGGATAAACATTTTTCAAAGGTGATCGAAGTGCTCGCCATGCGTGGCCTGCATCTCGACTGGAGCCTGTACATTGCCGACGATCGGCAGCGGCTGATTGAAACTTTGCGCCGCACACTGAAGACGACCGATGTGGTGTTCAGCTTTGGCGGCATCGGTGTGACGCCCGACGATCATACGCGTCAGGCTGTAGCGGCTGCGGCCGACGTACCTTTGCAATTGAATAAAGAGGCCGAAGCGGAGATCCGCACACGCTTTGTGGAAATGGGCCGCGAGCTCATGCCGCAACATTTGCTGTTCGGCGAGTTGCCGCTCGGCAGTCGCATTGTGCCGAATCCCTACAACCGCATGCCGGGCTTTTCGCTGGGCGATCATCACTTCTTTCCGGGCTTCCCGGAAATGGCCTGGCCGATGCTCGAATGGGTGCTCGACAATTATTATCGCGAACGTTTTCATCGCATCGTTGAGACTGAGCAGGCGATTCTGGTCTGGGAAGGTTCGGAGAGTGTTCTGCTCGACATGATGCAGCGCATCGCTGCGAAATATTTGCAGGCGACGTTGTTCAGTCTTCCTTCACTGGGCCACGAAAATCGCCGGCCCCATATCGAACTCGGCCTGCGCGGCGACCCCAAACAGGTTGCCGCGGCGATGGCGGAGATTCGATCAGAGGTTTCACGCCTCGGCTATGAATGGGAGGATATTCACAAATGAGTCAGGCACCACCGCGATATTTCGGAGATCTGTATGAACAGTGACTCTCTACTCAGCGCTTGCGCGTTGCGATCAAGCTGGCGCTGATCGAGGCGCTCAACAGGACAGCGACAATGGCCAGCGATGCCGGTGTTGGTACGTGATACCACGGTGCGATCAGCATCTTCGCGCCGATAAAAGTCAGCACCATCGCCAGGCCGTACTTGAGCAGATGAAAGCGGTCAGCCATGTCGACGAGCAGGAAGTAGAGCGCACGCAGGCCCATGATGGCGAAGATGTTGGAGGTGAACACGATGAAGGGATCGGTCGTGATCGCGAAGATCGCCGGAATCGAATCAACCGCGAATACCACGTCGGAGGCCTCGACGAGGATCAGTACCAGGAACAGCGGCGTGAAGTAGCGTACGCCATCCTTCATGACGACGAACTTTTCAGCATGGTCGCCCTCGGCGATGCGCAGGTGACGGCGGGCGAAGCGCAGGATCGGGTTCTTCGTCAGATCGGGTGTGTGCTCGCTTGCAACCAGCATGCGCATACCCGTGATTACGAGGAAGGCGCCGAAGATGTAAAGCACCCAATCGAATTCACGCACCACCCACGCCCCGGCGAGGATCATGGCAGCGCGCAGGATGATGGCACCGAGTACGCCGTAGACCAGAACGCGCCGCTGATATTCCGGTGCGACCTTGAAGGCACTGAAGATCATCAGGAAAACAAAGATGTTATCGATCGAAAGTGATTTCTCGATGACGTAGCCGGTGAGAAATTCCATTGCCTTGGCGTTGGCGATCTCTGGCCCGAAGGTGCCATTGAGGTGCCACCAGAGCAGGCCATCGAAAGCGAAGGCCAGACATACCCAGACAACGGTCCAGGTGGCCGCCTCCCGGACGCCGACTTTATGGACGCGCCGCCCACCGAACACGAAGAGGTCGAGCGCCAGCATGACCAGCACGAAGCCGATAAAACCCGCCCAGAGTTGGGGGCTGGCGTAGGCGCCAATCGCATTCATTCTTGCTCAGCTTTTGCGGCGCTCGGCTAGCGCGGCAATGCGCGCCTCGAGTGGCGGATGGCTGGAGAACAGTTCCATCCAGCCCGGGCGGCCATTGATGCCGGCGGTCGCCACGTTTTGCGGTAATGCGCCGGGCTGCATCCCGCCAAGACGAGCGAGTGCGGCCATCATCGGCTGCGGCGAACCCATCAGCTCGGCAGCACCCGCATCAGCACGGAATTCGCGGCGGCGCGAGAAGTACATGACGATGACGCTGGCCAGAATGCCAAAGACGATGTCGCAGGCAATCACGGCGATGGTATAGCCGATGCCGGGGCCATAACTTTCCTCGTCACCCTTGCGCAAGGCCGAATCGACGAACCAACCGATGATGCGCGAAAGGAAGATGACGAAGGTGTTCACGACGCCCTGGATCAGCGTCAGCGTCACCATGTCGCCGTTGGCAATATGGGCCACCTCATGAGCGATCACCGCCTCGGCTTCCTCACGTGTCATGCCTTGCAGCAGACCGGTCGACACGGCGACCAGCGAGTTGTTGCGGGTGGCACCGGTGGCGAAGGCATTCGCTTCGCCGTCGTAAATCGCCACTTCCGGCATCGCCAGGCCGGCCTTGTCGGCGAAGCGGCGTACCGTTTCGACCAGCCAGAATTCCGTCGAGTTGTTCGGTGTGGTGATGATGCGTGCGCCGGTGCTCCACTTGGCGATCGTCTTCGACATCCACAGCGAAATGAAAGCGCCGCCGAAGCCCAGGATGCCGGCGAAGATCAGCAACTTACCGAGATTGAGACCGTCGGCAGTGAAGAAGCGATTGGCGCCGGTGAGCGTGGTGACGATGCCCAACACGAGCATGATCGCGAGGTTGGTGGCAATCAACAGAACGACACGTTTCATGATTCGACTCCTTTCCAGAGGAAAACACGCGCAGCTTAAGTGTGGTGAAAGGATCGAACAAGTCGAATATAATTTAATGATAGATCGAATAAATGGAAGTATCGGATAATGGCTGCACTCAACTTCAAGCACCTGCGCTACTTCTGGGTCGTCGCCAAATCGGGCGCCATCGCCCGCGCAGCCGAGCAGTTGCACCTGACGCCACAATCAATCAGTGGGCAGCTTCGCGAACTTGAGGAAAGTCTCGGCGTCGAACTGTTCCGTCGTGCCGGTCGTGGCCTTGAACTTACCGAAGCGGGGCGGCGCATCCTGCGTTATGCCGAGGAAATCTTCACGCTGGGTGACGAGCTGCTCGATATCGTGCGCGACCAGTCGCGGCGCATTCATCTGCCATTCCGCGTCGGCATTGCCGATTCTGTACCGAAGTCGGTGGCTCAGCGCGTCGTCGCGCCAGCGTTGCATCTCGCCGAACCGGTGCGCCTGATCTGTCGTGAAGGACGACTCACGCTGCTGCTTGCCGAGCTGGCGGTGCATCGCCTCGATATGGTAATTGCTGACCGCCCCATGCCGGCGAATCTCAACGTGCGTGGCTACAGCCACCTGCTCGGTGAAAGTGATTTGACGGTGTTCGGCGCGCCGGCTCTGGCGGCGCGGCTGGGCAATGACTTTCCGGCGTTGCTCGATGGCGCACCCTTCCTGCTGCCTGGCGAGGATGTCGCCATTCGTGCCCGGCTGGAACAATGGTTCGAGTCTGAGAAGGTACATCCGCAAGTCGTTGGCGAGTTCGACGACAGCGCCTTGCTGACCGCTTTTGGACAAGCCAGCGCTGGCTTGTTCGCCGCGCCGACGGCGATCGCGGCCGATGTCTGTACTCAATATAACGTCGAGTCAGTTGGCCGTATCGCGACGCTGCGTGAACAGCTTTACGCGATTACCACCGAACGCCGCCTGACCCATCCGGCCATCATTGCCATCCGCGATACGGCGAGAGACGAAGTATTCGCTGGCCAGATACACAAAAATGTGAAGAAATACGCCTTCTGACGTTCCTCCTCCCCGGTTCTCTGTAATGCGAAAGCCCATAAAAAACCCCGGCCCAAGGACCGGGGTAAAACCAGCCATAGACGGCTGGAGGAGGAGACGGTACGAACTGATCAGGCTGCTTTGCGGGCCTTGGCGGTTGCGCTGGAGGCGGAGCCGACAGCTTTGACTGTGGCGTTGGTGGCCGCAGCAACATTGGCTTCAGTGACTTCGGCGACTTGACGGGCAGCCTTGGTCAGGCTGTCATATGCCGAGGAGGCGGCAGCAATCGCGGACTTGACGGCGGCAACAGCGACATCGGAACCGGCCGGGGCGTTCTTGGCGGCCTTGTCGAGAGCGGTGGCAACAGTCTTGTTGGCTTCGCTGAATTGAGCTTCAACGATCTTGGCGATTTCTTCCTGCGTCTGGGTGGCGATTTCATAGACGCTGCGCGAGTAAGCGATGGCCTTTTCAACGCTCGGCTGCGTCAGGGTCGATTGCAGAGCAACCAGTTCCTGAACATCCTTGGCGCCAAGCAGAGTCTTGGTCGTATTGACGCTATCTTCGAGAATTCCGCGAGCGGTATTCAGGTTCAGGGCGGCGAGGCGCTCTGCACTGGCAAAAGCGGTGTTGGCCAGGGTCAGCAGGGCTTCGATTCCGGCCTTGTTGTTGGTGGCGAATTGTGAAGTGGTGAACATGGCGTTTCTCCTGAAAGTGAGTTTAAGTGGTTAAGTCCTGACCTGAAGTCTCGTTTCACTCATTCCGGGTTCCGGGCGTTGTGTTTCACCTGAATCCGAGCGCCACGCGACTTTTTGCTGCAATGCACTATGCTTTGCATTATAGGCGGGAGAGTCACCTTGTCAAGTATTTTTTATTGCAGCGCACAAAAATATCGAGGAATTCATTAGTGTATGATTAATATATACTAATATATCTTTTTTTGATTATTGAAGGGATAGAGTCATCGCTGCTTGTTGCGATGCGACAAGCGTGGCGCGATGAGTCACTTCGACTGAATGAGAACACGCTCGAAGGAGGTGTGGAAGCATTTGTTCCATTCGGGCTGAGCCCTTTGGCACAACTCAGAACAAATGTATTAAGGAACTCCTGAAAGTCACCCCCGCGAAAGCGGGAATGACGCGTTCTATAACTTTTCAGTGAGGTTTTAAATCTGCGTTTTAAAGATTCTTGAAGAGGGGTTTGCGTTTTTCCAGGAAGGCGCTCATGCCTTCCTTCTGGTCAAGCAGACTGAATGTGGAGTGGAAGGCTCGGCGCTCGAACAGCAGACCTTCCTGAAGTGAGGATTCATAGGCGCGGCTGACCGATTCCTTGATCATCATCACGACCGGCAGCGAGTAGCTGGCGATTTTTTGGGCTGCGGCAAGCGCTTCTTCAAGGAGCTTGTCGGCCGGTACGATGCGTGACACCAGGCCGGCGCGCTCGGCTTCAGCGGCATCCATCATGCGCGCGGTGAGGCACATTTCCATCGCCTTGGCCTTGCCGATGGCACGCGGCA
>Ga0073900_10001876_pt1 | contig 11339 bp, 6 predicted proteins | sample KloWWTmetKNB5Kit_FD_66666 | JGI IMG/M metagenome (GOLD analysis project Ga0073900, IMG submission 66666) | Active sludge microbial communities from Klosterneuburg, Austria, studying microevolution and ecology of nitrifiers - Klosterneuburg... | ecosystem: Engineered > WWTP > Aerobic digester >... | reverse complement strand
GTTCGGCATCGGCAGGGCCTCCTACCATGAATCAATCGAACCTGAATCGACTCGGCAACTACGCCATCGCCGTGCTGGCGATCACGAACGTCATTCTTTGGCTGATGGGTCTCCCCCCGAACGATGGACGAGCGGACTATCTGCGCCAGGTCATCGCCGAGATGCTGTCCTCGACCGGGATGATCCTGATGGGCTGCGCGATCGTGCTGTCGCTGCGTCTGCCCGTGCTCGAGCCGTTCTTTGGCGGGCTCGACCGGATGTACAAGAGCCACAAGACCGCCGCCCTGACCGGCCTGGGGCTGGTCATCCTGCACTTTGTCTTAATCCCGATCACGGGCAAGAGCCCCCTGGCCCGTGACCTGGGCCGGATCGCGCTGGCCGGTTTTCTGATCCTGATTGCGCTGACGCTTGCCCCGCGCCTGCCGGTCATTAACGGTTACATCCAGCTCTCCTATCACCACTGGAAATACACCCATCGCCTGGTCGGCGCCTTCTTTATTCTCGGCATGTTCCACGCCTTCAACGCCCCGACCCTGCTCTACACCGCGGAGCTGGCCGCCGGCTATTGGCGGGTATGCGTGTATGCGGCGGCCGCGGCCTACGTCTACAAACAGCTCCTTGCCCCGCTCCTGGCCAAGGGCGCGGGCTATGTGGTGGCGTCGGTGCGGAAGTTGAACCCCTCGACGGTTGAGGTGGCGCTCAAACCGGACGGCGCGCCCGTGCGGCAGCGGGCCGGCCAGTTCGCGTTCGTTCGTTTTCCGGGCGAGCCGGGCCTGGGCGAGTCGCATCCGTTTACGGTCAGCAGCGCGCCGGGCGAGCCGTATCTGCGTTTCACCATCAAGGCCAGTGGGGATTGGACCAAAGCATTGCAGGCCGGGTTGCGCGAAGGGGCTCGGGCGCGGGTCGAGGGCGCCCATGGTGGCTTTGATTTCCGCACGGGCGGCCCGCGACAGATCTGGGTGGCGGGCGGGATCGGGGTCACCCCATTTCTAAGCTGGATTCGCAGCCTGAGCGATGCGCCCGCCCAGCGGATCGCCTTCTTCTACTCGGTTCGGGCCGAGCCGGATGGGGTGTTCTGGAATGAGTTCCAGGCGGCCGCGGCGCGTTTCCCGACCTTGTCCGCAATCCGCAACGTCTCGAGCACCGACGGCAGCCTGACTCTGGACAAGATCAAGGCGGGATGCGCCTTCGATGTGGCCGGCGCGGACGTCTACTTGTGTGGTCCGCCGCCGATGGTCCTGGCCTTCGCCGCGCAATTCCGGGCGGCCGGGGTGCCGACCGGCCAGATTCACTACGAGGAGTTCAACTTTCGCTAGAAGCTACCCTATCAACATTCAGCGCGATCACCCTCCCCGCGCGAAGCGCGGGGAGGGTGATCGCGAAGATCATTTTCGGGAGGGCTTTCTGACCGGGCCAGGCACTCTCGAACGTGCCGGGGAATGCCATTCCAGTCCGCAAAGGCGGTCTGGCGGGCGCTCCCGACCTGCTGCACGACCAGCCGCACGCGTCCGTCCCGATCATTTGCCCAGACCCGAATGAGGAAGGCCCCATAGCGGGGATCGTCAGGTGTGTCAGTCGAGGGCGTGTCAGCCGGCGTGTCCATGCCCATATCCTGCGTCGGGATCGTCATAAGATCGTGAAAAGCGCCGAAATACGTACAATCAGCCAAGAAAATGCCCAACATCCTTCACCTGCGGCTCCTGGGTGGATTTGAGGCTGGCGTCATCAATGCGGCCGGCGTGTCCGCGCGCGACGGGTCGATGGCCGGGCTGCGCGCGGCGGCCGAGCTCCCTTCGGCCAAGACCCAGGCGCTGCTGGCCTTTTTGGCCTGCGTTCGGCGCCGGCACAGCCGTGACACGCTGGCGGCGATGTTCTGGGGTGATTCGGACGAGGAGGCCGCCAAGACCAGCCTGCGCCAGGCGCTCACCGCGCTTCGAAAACCGTTCGACACCTGGCTGCTGATCGAGCGCGACAGTGTCGCTTTCAACACGGCCGCGCCCTATGCGCTCGACGTCGAGGCATTCGAGCGCGGCGCGCAGGGCGACCTGACTGCCCGACGGGCAGCCCTTGGGCTTTATTCCGGCGAACTGCTCAAAGGCTTCGTTGTCCGAAATGCGTCGGGGTTTGAAGAATGGCTGGTGGTTGAGCGTGAACGCCTGCGCCATACCGCGGCCGGTTTGCTGCGCCAGGTGTCCGAGGCCGACGCCCTGGCGGGTGATTTCGAATCTGCGGCCGGCCATCTGCGCGCGCTGGTCGCGCATGATCCGCTCGACGAAGCAGCCCATTGCCAATTGATGTTGCTCCTGGCCCGAAGCGGCCAGCGGGCGGCCGGGTTGGCTCAGTTCGAAGTATGCCGGAGCACCCTGCAGCGCGAACTCGGCGTCGAGCCCGAACCGCGCACGCGCCAGCTTGCGGATCGCATCCGGATGGCGATGAGCGGCGTTGGCGGGAACATTGACAGATATGCGGATGAGGGCCCGCTGGTGGATCGGGAGGCCGAGCTGGCTGAGGTGCGCCGCCTGCTGCTCGATCCGCACTGCCGGATGGTCACCCTGACCGGGATGGGCGGGACGGGCAAGACCCGCCTGGCCCTGGCCGCCGGGCGCGCGTGCGGGCCGTGGTTTCTCAATGGGGTGGTGTTCGTGCCGGCCAACGCGGCCGAGTCGCCGGGCGCTCTGCTTGACGCGATTGCGGCGGCCCTGCGCTTTGTCTTTGGGCGGGGCGATCCGCAGGCTCAGCTTCTGGCTGCGCTGCGCGAAAAGGAATTGCTGCTGGTCCTTGATGGGCTGGATCGGTTGGCCGGTGATGAAGCGACCCTGGCCTTCCTGTCTCGCCTGCTTCGGGATGCGCCCGCGGTCAAGATCCTGGTCGCATCCCGCGAGCGGCTGCGCCTGCAGAGTGAGTGGCTGTTCGAGGTCAAGGGGCTCTCAAAGGATGGGGCTCGGGCGTTGTTCATCCGCATCGCGCGGCGGGTGATGGTCGACCTGGACCCCGACGGCCCGGCCCGGGCTGAAATCGAACGGGTGTGCGGGCTGGTGGGCCGGCTCCCGCTTGGGATCGCGCTGGCCGCCCCGCTGGCCCGCTTGATGTCGTGCGCGGAGATCGCGGCCGCGCTCGAACGAGGGTATGGCATTCTGACATCCTCGGCCCGTGACGCGCCCGAGCGGCACGCCAGTCTCGAAGCCGTCTTCAATGAATCCTGGGCGCGGCTCGACCCGTTCGAGCGGCGCGCGCTTGCGTCCCTGGCTGTCTTTCCGGCTGATTTCTCACTCGAGGCGGGCGCCGCCGTCGCCGACGCTTCACGCCAGGTGGTGTCCGGGTTGGCCGATAAGTCGCTGTTGCAGGCCGCCTCGGCGGGCCGGTTCGAGCTGCACGAACTGGTCCGCCAATTCGTGCGCGAAACATATGGGGCTGCGGAGAGTGATCGGGCGCGAGATCGTCATTGCGCCTGGTACGCCGCGTTTCTCAGCCGTCGCGAGCCCCAATTGCGCGGACGGATGCAGAAGGACGCGGCCGACGCCATCCGGGCCGAAACTGAGAACCTGCGCCAGATGTGGTCCTGGGCCGTTGAGCGCGGGAACGTTGAGGCGCTTGGGCAGGCCTGTCGCGGTATGTACTGGCTGTGGGACACCCGCGGCTGGTACGCCGAGATTGACATACTGTTCGCCGCCGCGTCCGAACAGGTCGGCGAGCGCGCAGCCAGGACTTGGGCGCAACTCGTCGCCCGCCGGGCGACAGCGCTGAATCGGACGGGGCGCCTGGTCGAGGCGGGTCTCCTGCTGACGGACGCCGCTCAGGCGGCGGCCGCCCTGGGCGATTTCGGCACCCAGGCGCTGGCCATCCGGCATCTGGGATACGGACCGCTCATCCAGGGCGATTTCGAGCGCGCGCGCGATTTCATCGCGCGCAGCCTGGACCTGTATCGCCAGGCGGGCGAGCTAGCCGGAGCCGCGGATGCCCTGATCGGACTGGGCATCGTTGAATCGAATCTGGGCCGCTACGACACCGCGCGCCGTCACTATCAGGAGGCGGCCGACATCCTCGAAGAACTTGGCGACGAGCAGATCCGCGCGGTCGCCATTGGCGATATCGGCAACGTCGACTATTTCACGGGCCGGCTCGAAGACGCCCGCCGGCGATATCGGCAGGCCACTGAGATCCAGCGCGGTTACGATGACCGGCGCGGAATGGCGATCAATCTCAATAACACCGCCTGCATTGCCCTCGAACTGAGCGACTGGGACGAAGCGGTCGAGATGTCGCGCGAGTGCATCGCCGTGTTTGGCGACATGGGCATGCGCGAGGGCGTGATGCACAGCACCCATAACCTGGCCGTGGCGGCGTTGGGGCTGGGTGAGCTTGGCCAGGCCCAGGCCCACCTCGACACCACCCTCGGCCTGGCGCTGGCGCTTGAGGCGACCCCGGACGGGCTTGACTTTCTGGTGACGGGCGCGCGGCTTTTGCGGACCCGGGGCGAGAAAGCGCGCGCCGGCCTGGTGCTGGCTGGGGTGATGGGGCATCCCGCCGCGATGGCCCGCAGCCGCGAGGCGGCCGAGCGTGAGCTCGCTACGTTGGGGCCTGCGCCGGAGGCGGGCCCGGAGGCCGCATCCTTTCAAGACCTCGTCGCTCTTTGCCGGGCGTGATTGGGCGCCCATGTATTCCTGACGCTCGAAACGGTCAGCGCGGCGCTACGATCGCCATGCCGCGTTCTTCGCGTGAAACGTCCGGGTGTCAGGGATATTCGACAACCCGCCTAAGACTTCTTTAGCCCGCTCAAAGCCGCCGAGAGGCGTTTGCCGCCGTGGCCCTCGAAGAACACCTCGACCTCTTCGTCGTCGCGCTGTTTCATGCTGCGCAGCACCAGGCCCGGGCCGAACTTGGCGTGGACGACCCGGTCGCCGGGCTTGAAAGTGGTTCCGACGTTGGCCGTCCGGGTCGTTTCGACCGGTTTTCCAGGCGTGCCGGTGTCCCAGCGGGCCGGGTTGCCCGACCAGGTCGTGGTCTCGGTCTTCAAGTCGGCCGTCGTCTTTTTCTTGCCGTCGACCAGAGCCTCGGGCAGGTCGCGCAGAAAACGGGAGGCCTCGGTGGCGTCGCTCGGGCCATACAGCCCGCGCCGGAACGCCCGCAGCAAATACAGCCGTTCTTTGGCCCGGGTGATGCCCACGTAAAAAAGGCGGCGCTCCTCGGCCATGTCTTCGGGCTTGTCAAAGGTGCGGCTGTGGGGCAGAATCCCATCCTCCAGCCCGGTGATGAAGACGACTTTGTACTCGAGGCCCTTGGCCGCGTGCAGGGTCAGGAGTGTCGGCGCGTTGGGGTTGTCCTCGACGTTGTCGGTCTCGCTGACCAGGGCAACGTCGTTGAGGAAATCCTGCAGCGGCGTGTCGCCGGCTTCGGCCGCGACGTTGCGCAGTTCGCTCACATTTGCCCAACGGTCCTCGCCCTCATCCGTGCCGTCCCGCATCCATTCGCGATAGCCGCTGGTCTTCATGATCTGATCGAACAAGCGGGCGACGTTAAGTTCATCCTTGAGGCCCACCCACGACTTCCACAGCCCGCCGAAGTCGGCCAGGGCCTTGGCCGCCCGGCCGGTCATATCGCCGCGGGTGAGAACCTCGAACATCGACAGGCTGCGTTCGCGGGCATACTCCTCGACCGTGGCGATGCTCTTGTCGCCGATGCCGCGGGCCGGGACGTTGATGACCCGGCGCAGGCTGACCGAGTCGGCCGGGTTGTTGACGATGCGGAGATAGGCGAGGGCGTCCTTGATCTCCTTGCGCCCATAGAATCGTGTTGCCCCGACCAGGCGATATGGCTGGCCGGCCCGCACAAAGGCGTCTTCGAGCGCGCGGCTCTGGGCGTTTGTCCGATACATCACCGCGACCTCGCCCGGTTCGGCCGCCTTCAGGCGGGCCATCTCGGCGATTGTGTCGATGACGTACTGGGCCTCTTCTTCAGCGTTGTACAGTTCGCGCTGCACAATCCGCGGGCCGGGGCCCTTCTCGGTGAAGAGGTTGATGTGGCGCCGGTTCGGGTTGCGCTTGATGACCGCCATCGCCGCGTCCAGAATGGTCTGGGTGCTGCGGTAATTCTGGTCGAGCGGGATGACGGCAAGCTCCGGGAAGTCCTTCTCGAGGCGCTGGGCGTTGCGATAGTCGGCCCCGCGCCACTTGTAGATCGACTGGTCGGGGTCGCCGACGCAAAATAGGTTGCGGTGCTTGGCCGAGATCAGGCGCAGCATCTCGTACTGGGCGATGTTGGTGTCCTGAAACTCGTCCACCAGCACGTGCAAGGTGCGCTCCTGCAATCGCTCCCGAGCGGGCGCCGATTCGCGCAATAGCCGGACGGTCTCCATCAGCAGGTCGTCGAAGTCCAGCCCGTTGTTTGCCCGCAGAATGGCGTTGTATTTCTCGTAGACCCGTTGGGCGATCTCGTTGATGTAGGTATCCGGGGCGAACATCTCGGGCGTCACCAGCTCGTTTTTGAGGTTGCTGATGATGCCGTGCACCGTCGACGGTTTGACTCGCTTCTCGTCGAGGTTCAGCTCCTTGAAGGCGGCCTTGATGACGCTGAGCTGGTCGTCCGAGTCGAAGATGGCGAAGTTGCGGTCGATGCCGATGAGCGGGCCATCCCGGCGCAGGAAGCGGGCGCACAGGCTATGGAAGGTCCCCATCGCCACTTCGCCGGCGGCCGGTCCGATCGCCACCTGCAGCCGCTCGCGCATCTCGCGGGCGGCCTTGTTGGTGAAGGTCACCGCCATGATCCGGTAGGGGAAGACGTTCCGCGCGCCGACCAGATACGTGATCCGGCTGGTCAGCACGCGGGTCTTGCCGCTGCCCGGGCCGGCGATGATGAGCTGCGGGCCATCCTTCGCCTCGACGGCGCGGCGCTGGTTGGGATTCAGCTTGTCAAGCGAAAACTGGGTCATGCCGGTCAGGGGATCAGGACCACCTTCCCGGTGGTTGCGCGCCCGGCCAGGGCGGCCTGGGCGGCGCCGGCTTCAGACAGTGGAAGTGACCGGTCGATGCGGGCCTTGACCGCGCCGCTGCCCAGCCAGCCCAGCACATCGCCAGCTCGGCGGAGCAGTTCCTCGCGAGTCTGCAGATAGTTTCCCAGCGTTGGTCGCGTCAGGTAGAGCGAACCCTTGCTCATCAGGGTCAGCGGGTCGACCGGGGAAACCGTGCCGCTGGCGTGGCCAAACAGGGCGAGCACGCCCCGCGGGCGCAGACAGTTCAGGCTGCGGTCGAAGGTATCGCGCCCGACCGAATCGTAGACGACATCGACACCCGCGCCCAGGGTGAGCGCGCGCGTGGCGGTGTCGAAGTCCTCGTAGGGCAGCACGGCGTCGGCTCCGGCTGCGGTCGCCAGGGCGCGCTTGGCCTCGGTCGAGGCCGTGGCGATCACCCGTGCGCCGCGCAGTTTGGCCATCTGGACCAGCAGGTTGCCGGTCCCGCCGGCGGCTGCGTGGATGAGGGCGGTGTGGCCCGGGCCGAGCGCAAACGTGTCGGTGGCCAGATAGTGGGCGGTCGTGCCCTGCAGCATGACGGCCGCCGCAAAGGTGGACGACACGCCGTCCGGCACCGGCACGAGCTTGTCGGCCGGGACGAGGGTGTACTCGGCGTAGGCGCCGCCCGAGAAGGCGTAGGCCACCCGCTCGCCGAGTCTCAGCCCGGTCACACCCGCGCCCAACGCATCAACAACACCGGCGCCTTCCTGGCCCGGGGTGAAGGGCAGCGCGACTTTGTACGTCCCCATCCGATGATAGATATCGATGAAGTTGACCCCGACGGCCTCGAGCTTGACCCGGGCCTGGCCGGGGCCGGGCTCGGGCAGCGGCACCTCATCGGCCCGAAAGACCTCCGGGCCGCCGTGCTCGTGAAAACGCATTGCGCGCATGGCTAGTCCCCTTGCAGGATGGCGATCTCGGCCGCCGACAAGTCGAGCGAAGCCGCGGCCAGAATATCGGCCAACTGGGCCACTGACGTCGCTGAGGCGATCGGCGCGGTGATGGACGGGCGGGCGATGAGCCAGGCCAGCGAGACCTGGGCGGCCGTCACGCCGCGCGCCTGCGCGACCGTCTGCACCCGGCCAAGCACTTCCCAGGCGCCGTCATCGGCCATGTAGCGCGTCTGTACCCCGCCCGAGCGCTTGGTCTCGGGCAGGGGCGCCTCGCGGGCATACTTGCCGGTCAGGAAGCCGCTGGCCAGCGACGAGTAGGGGATCACCCCGACGTTCCGGGCGATGACTACCGGTTCGAGGTCGCTCTCATATCCGCTCCGGCGGATCAGGTTATAGAAGGGCTGCAAGCACTCGTAGCGGGCGAGATGTTTGGCGGTGGAGAGGTCAAGGGCCTCGCTCAGCCGGGCGCCCGTGTAGTTCGACGCGCCGATGGCCCGGACCTTGCCCGACTGGATGAGCTCGTCGTAGGTCTCCAGCGTTTCGGCCAGGGGCGTCTCGCTGTCATCGATGTGCGACTGATACAGGTCGATGTAGTCGGTCTGCAGCCGGCGCAGCGAGTTGTCCACCGACTTGAGGATGTGGGCGCGCGACAGGCCCTGGCCACCGTCGCCCATCTTGTTGCCGACCTTGGTGGCGAGGATGACCCGGCTGCGGTTCTTGCGGGCAGCCATCCAGGCGCCCAGGATGGTCTCGGATTCGCCGCCGGTGTGGCCTGGCACCCAGGTGGAATAGGCGTCGGCGGTGTCGATGAAGTTGCCTCCTCCAGCGAGGAAGGCATCCAGGATTGGAAATGAGGCAGCTTCGTCGATGGTCCAGCCAAAGACATTGCCGCCCAGACACACGGGGCTGACATTGAGGCCGCTGCGGCCAAGGGGTCTGAGGTTCATCCGCCTATTGTCCACGAAGTTGCGCGAATCCCCTTTCTGGCTACAGTAGTCGGCATGGATCCTGCCAAGTTATCTGCTGCGCTGGCAGCCGGACGGAGGATTAGCAGGAGAACGGGAGAACGGGAGGGTAAATGCCTTCTCCCGTTCTCTCGTTCTCCTGCTAACGGCCATGCGATTTTGGGACTGTTCGATTGGCCCGGAGGATGACGATGACGCAGTATGACTATGACCTGGTGGTGATTGGCTCCGGCCCGGCCGGGCAGCGGGCGGCGATTCAAGCGTCCAAGCTGCGCAAGCGGGTGGCCATTGTCGAGCGCAAAACCGTCATCGGCGGGGTGTGCATCAACACCGGGACCATCCCGAGCAAGACCCTGCGCGAGGCCGTCATGCATCTGTCGGGCTATCGCGAGCGCAATGTGTATGGCTCATCCTACGCCGTCAAGCAGGACATCACCATGGGCGACCTGCTTTTCCGGGCCGACGCGGTGATGCGCAGCGAGATCGACGTCACCCGCGGCCAGCTCATCCGCAACCGGGTCGAAGTCATTTCGGCCGAGGCCTCGTTCATCGACGCGCACACGGTCCTGCTCAAGGGCATGGATGGGCATGCCCAACGGGATGTCACGTCGGCCAATGTGCTGATCGCGGTGGGCACCGCGCCCACCCACGATTCGAGGGTGCCGGCCGACGGGCAGAACATCTTCCTGAGCGACGAGATTCTGAGCCTGGCCGAGCTCCCCCGCACCCTGACCGTGGTCGGGGCGGGCGTGATCGGCTGCGAGTACGCCAGCATGTTCGCCGCGCTGGGTGTGCGGGTGACCCTGATCGACAAGCGCGACCGGCTGCTGCCCTTCATCGACAGCGAAATCGGCGATGCCCTGGCCTACCAGTTGCGGATGAACAAGGTCACCCTGCGTCTGGGCGAGGAAGTCAAGCAGATCGAACCGGTCCAGGAGGCGGGCGGGCGCACGCGGGTCCGGATCAGCCTGCAGAGCGGCAAGCAGATCGTCACCGACAAGGCGCTCTACAGCGTCGGGCGGACGGGCGCAACGGCCAGGCTCAACCTTCCGGCGGCCGGCGTCGCCGCCGATGACCGCGGCCGGATCAAGGTCAACGCCCAGTATCAGACCAGCGTGCCGAACATCTATGCTGCCGGGGACATCATCGGCTTCCCCAGCCTGGCCTCGGTATCGATGGAGCAGGGCCGCCTGGCGGCCTGCCACGCATTTGGGGTCGAGGCCGTCAGTGTGCCGGCCCTGTTCCCATATGGCATCTACACCATCCCGGAGATCTCAACCGTCGGGCGGAATGAGGAGGAGTTGACCAAAGACGGTGTGCCGTATGAGGTCGGGACCGCCCACTACCGCGAAATCGCGCGGGGCAACATCATTGGCGACCAGAACGGCATGCTCAAGCTGATCTTCAACCTCGAGACCCGTGAGCTGCTGGGCGTGCACATCATCGGCGAGGGCGCCTCCGAGCTCATTCACATCGGGCAGGCGGTCCTGGCCTTCAAGGGCTCGGTCGACTACTTCGTCAATACGGTCTTCAACTACCCGACCCTGGCCGAGTGCTACAAGACGGCGGCCTTTAACGGGATTAATCGCCTCGGATAGATTTCTGGGAAACGGACTCCCTCGGCGAAGCCGAGGGAGTCCGTTTCCCAAATTCCCTTTTCAGGGAATCGTGAAGCGGCCGAGCATCAGGCTGTTGCCGCTCGCATCCTTAAGCGGGTCGTCGATGGCCCGGCGCTGCTTTGTCTGGGTGTCGTAGAGCCCGATTCGGACTTGATACGTGCCCGGCGCCAGGCCCTCGGGCAGGCTCACCCAATGCGGGTCGAGGACGACCTCGCTCGGCTGCCAGGCCGGGAAGCGGTAGCTTCCGTAGACGGGTTGAACATCGCCGTTGGCCACCACCGCGCCGTCACTCTCGCGCACGACGTGAACGAGGACGGTGTCATCAGGCAGGCTCCGGGCCGCCGACTGCCACTGCAGCAGGACCGCCACCTCGCGCCGGGCCGGGTCGTAGTCGACCCGGCCGCCGAGCAGCGCGATGCCGGTCTCGAAGCGGGCATTCCGGCCGGCCAGGGTGTCGGAAATGACGAAGCTGGGCGGGGTATCTCCAGCGGTGTAGACCAGGGTATTGGGCGCGCCGTCGCGCTCGTTGAATGCCGCGGCGAGGGTGAGCGTCTTGTGGGCTTTCTGCGCTTCGCGCGCGAAGACCTCCCAGTGGCCCTTGAAGAAGGTGTGGGCTGGTGCATGGAAGAGATACAAATTAGCCGGGTCGCGCAGCGCGACGACGCTGGCGTCGCTGAATTTTTGCGAGGGCTGCGGGCGGGTCTCAAATAGTTCCGTTGGCCTGCGCTTCAGGTTCGACAGGAACTCCAGGTTGCGGCTGAAGCCCCAATCCATGGCGATGAGGGGACGCCCGCGCAGGTCGCCGGCGAGGGCGGCGTCCAGCGCATAGACGGCGTCCGACCAGCCTCCCCGGCCGCCC
>Ga0073900_10001875_pt1 | contig 11344 bp, 10 predicted proteins | sample KloWWTmetKNB5Kit_FD_66666 | JGI IMG/M metagenome (GOLD analysis project Ga0073900, IMG submission 66666) | Active sludge microbial communities from Klosterneuburg, Austria, studying microevolution and ecology of nitrifiers - Klosterneuburg... | ecosystem: Engineered > WWTP > Aerobic digester >... | reverse complement strand
TAGCAGAGATTAACTCAGCTAAACACAAAGTACGCTGCCACTCCGACCAGTACTGCTAACACTAACAATACTACAGGCCCCAAACCTGGGCCTGAAGCCGGCGCAACCGGTGTCAACGTCGGCGGGGCAGAAACAGGGGCTGGAGTTGGAGCTGACTTGACCACAGGTTCAGGCGTAGCCACAGGCGCTGGTCGCGGAACTGCTGCGATAGGAGCTGGAACTGGAGCAGGCTTAGGTGCCACTACAGGCGCAATCGCCGGACGGAACTGCGTCATATCCGCCTCATCAAAGCTATCGACCGGCTGAGAAGGCCCGATAATCTTGAACACCACCGCATCAAATTTTACCTCGTCGCCGTGCGCTAGCGCTGACTCCTCGATACGTTTGCCATTCAGGAACGAACCATTGGATGATCCCAAGTCCTTCATCCACAATTGACCACTGCGAATGGATATCTCCGCGTGCCGACGTGATACATGCGTACCGGTAATGACGATATCGCAACCGGGATCACGCCCCAGCACTGTCGTGCCATCCATCAAAAACATTTTGCCGGAAATTGCTCCGGTCATGGCTTTAAGTTGCCATTGCGGCAATACCGGCTTTTCAATATCTCGTTTAATCGCTGCCGGCAACGGCTGTGCAGCACCCTTAGCAGGATCTGTAATCAGAATTTCGATCAGATGAAAGCGCAGGACATCACCTGCTTTAACCTCTGCCTTCTGCGCCACTTTCTCACCATTGAGGAATGTGCCATTGACACTGCCGGCGTCCCACACAAATAGCTTGCCATCTTCCTGTCGCAACTCAGCATGATGCAGACTCAAGCCCTCATCATCAATTGCCAGTCCATTAGCTTTATCACGACCGATGGTCAGACGCTGATCCACCAGCCACATAGCCGGCTGCCGATTATCCACAAATTGCAGTTTGAACATGACGAGAAACCTTCCGTTGATCAGTTCTGTACAGGCTCCGGAGCCTGCTCTGTATCTGTCGCTACGATCGGCTGATATCCCTGATACACCGCATCGATATTCTCAGGGAGACGACTGACCTTACCACTCTTGCTCACGTTGAATTGCAACGTACGAATACTGTCATAATGACGCTGACTAAGCGCTGCCGCACTCGCTGAATCTTTTAGCAAGGTTGGCCGCAAAAATACCAGAAGATTACGTTTCGTTTTGCTGTTGCTGGTTGCCCGAAACAAGTGGCCAATTAGAGGAATATCTCCCAACAATGGCACTTTGCTAACAGTTTTTTTCACATCATCCTGAATCAACCCACCCAGCACGATGGTCTGCGCATCGTCAGCCAGAATTGTCGTCTTGATGGAACGTTTGTTAGTAATCAAATCTGCTGAGTTAATGCCTTCGGCACTTGGCACTACCGCGGAAACTTCCTGCTCCACTTCCAGTCGAACCGTGCCACCCTCGCCAATATGTGGGATTACCTTGAGCGTGATGCCAACGTCCTGACGCTCAATGGTGGTAAACGGATTCGTTGTTCCAGACGATGTTGTAGAGGTTGAGCCCGTAATAAATGGCACGTTTTGGCCAACAACAATTTTCGCTTCCTGATTATCCAGCGTCATGATACTGGGCGTAGAGAGCAGATTAGCGTTACTCACCGTTGCCAGCGCCTGAATGATCGCTCCGTAAAAAGTCTTGTCGCCGTTCGAGTTTATTTCTTCCTTGCCCAGACCAATGGTGGCGCCATTACTGATATTGGCAAGCGCAGGATTTTTTGCGCCCGCAGCAATCGCCAGATTAGCAATGCTGGATCCGGCAGTAGAGAAATTGATCAGGCCTACTCCCTTAGAAGGGTCCCCTCCGGCCCACTGCACGCCAAGTTGCGCTGCATTATCACCAGACACCTCTACGATGGCAGCCTGAATCAGTACTTGTGAACGGCGCTGATCGAGTTGATCGATGACGCTGGCAACTTCCTTCATCAATCCCGGATCTGCTTTGACAACCAGCGCATTTAGGGACTCATCCGCAATCACGCTAACACCGCCTGCTGATACCGCCGTCGTAGCAGCCTTGCCGTCGGCAGGTCGCCCTGTCTCACCAGACACTAAACCCTTCAGCACTTCGGCTACCTGCTTGGCTACTGCGTGCTTCAAACGAAACACTTGCACTCCGCCCCCCAGACGATCCGACGAACTGACATCCAGAGTAGTGATCAGCTCACGCAAACTTTTACGAGACCCGGCATCACCCTTGAGCAGCAAACGATTACCGCGCGTGTCTGCGACAACTCGCACGCGGCTGATTGTTTTGCTGTCTTTGGCCGCCACACCTCCCACACTGGTCAAACTTTCCAGCATGGTTAGCATGTCATCTACTCGCGTTTCCTTAAGCAGAATGACTTCTACTTCATCACCATCAGTGACATCGAGCTGCCGGATGATCGAGGTAAGCACCTCAATATTATTGGCTCGATCCGAAATGACCAATGCATTGGCACCCTGCACAGCGGCCAGGTGCGCAAACTGGGGCATCATTGGACGCAACACTGGCACCAGCTCAACGGCACTGGTGTTATCCAGCATGATGACGCGCGTGACCAACTCCTCGCCGCGTGCGGTGCCTTTCTGATCTACTCGCACCGCAAACTGCTTGGCATTAACATCCGGTACCAGTTTGACAGTACTTCCGCTCTGCACTGCTGCAAATCCATTTACCCCCAGCACGCTAAGAAAGAGCTCGTACACCTCGGGAGCTGTCATAGCCTTGCTGGAAATGACCGTAATGGATCCCTTCACGCGCGGGTCCACCACAAAATTCTTGCCAGTAATTTCTGCCACCTCTGTTACCAAGGCAGAAATATCGGCATCCTTAAGATTAACCTTCCATGTCTTGGCAGCATGAGCTGGCATGCTGAGTGCCAATAAAAGGCTTATGGTTGCTAATGGTTTCAGAACAGCACGCATCATCTTTTTTATCTTCTTCAGAACTTTCGTTCAATCGTTACGATCTGGGCTCCGCGCTGAATTTCCACGCGCGCCGTTCCCCCATTCTTCAGCGATTCCAGAATCTGCATATCTGCCTGCAGATTACCGAGTTGCTGCCCATTTACACTTAATATTTTATCCCCCGGCTGCAAGCCAGCCCCCGCCCGAATTTGCTCTGGCGTATCGCTGCTTACTTCATAGCCGCTGCCACTGGCGCGCAAGCCCATCTCCTTCAAAAAATCAGAAGATGACCGGTGCATGGCATCAGCAGCACTCCCCAGGAGGGCTCGCACGCTTGGCACGCCCCCTACCATCAGCGTCGAGGCGGGGCTTGAAGACGGAGCGCCATCCAACAGGCCTGTTTTCTCAAAACGCAGCACCTCAGGATTTCCCGCACCACGACGTATCAAGATCCGATCCTCAAATACAGACTCCAACGTCGCTCCACCCGGCAGGCTTTCATTCAGGCGATACAGCTTACCCGTTGGCTGGCTCTGCTCCGCTACAATCGCACTGGATCGATTAGGGTCTGTGCTTACAAAGACCCCTGCTAACCGCAGCTGCAAGCTTGTATCAGGCGCATTTTCCGCGGCCACTCCAGATGGCAACACGGATGCCTGCCCGAAAAGATTGAGTGATGACAGTTTCATCAAGTCCACTGGAGCCGCGACAGATCGCACCGAAACGGAGGGGGCCACGCCCGACAAGCGAGAGCCATCATGCCCGCTGGCAAGCCAGGCCATGCCAGACACTGCCCACGCCATCCATAGCACCGCCAACAGGCAGAGGACTCTGCCTGTAATGATCAGCATCCGCTCGGCACTGCCTTCCTGCCCCAATAATGCTGCCACTTGTTCTGTCACCTGCGCGAGCGCTCGTACGCCCGTTCTTTGAATACTGTTCCGGCCATGCCGAAATCACTTGTGCAAATAATGCCACAGCACGACGTGATAAAGCGGAAATTTGCGTTGATGATCTGTCTGTTCAAACAATCACCTCGCCTCACGCGTGCTGGCTACCACGGCGTTGGGGTCTGCACCACTACTCCGGTGTGCAGGGCTATAGCGCAATAATCGCTCCCGCACCTGTGTTTCCACCCGTCCATCAGGCAGCAGCGTCGCCTCCGCCAAAGCCAAGCCACTGCCCGCCTCTGTCAGGGCCAGCTGCAAGCTATCCCCCACTAGCTTGGGTGTCATACGCATCGGTGGCAGCGTTAATTGCAATTGCTGACCACTCAGGGGCAACTGCAAAGCCCCACCCTCCCACGCCAGATCACCCTCGGCAGCCGTCCAAGCACCCTCGTGCCATCCGGCTCTGGTTACGCCAAAATTAGCGGCCTTTACCGCCCCTGGCATTTTCCAACCGGGAGGAAGCACTATATCGAGCAACTCTCCGGGCATCTCACCTTGCAGCCCGCGAACTTCCAATCGATGCAAGCCTAGGCTCACTGCTCCGTGAAGAGGTACCGCCCCTTCCGAGTGAATATCCGCCATAGCCCGGCCCAGGAATAGTCCCCACGGCTTAATTCGCCAGGAGAGCAACCCACTAGCCCCCTGCTGCACCCACTCTGCTTGCCCTCGCCAGATCGTGCCCCCCCACGCCGAGACCTGCAGCGCTGGATTAGTCGGAACAACGCGCTGCAACAGGCTGGCCGGCGCTCGTATCACAAGAAAGAGCACCAGCATCAGCACACCAAGGAGTACCCACGGCGTCAGGGAAAAGCGAGGGACAGATTCATTCATAAAGCAGTGGCTCTCCATGGCATTGCCTATCCTTTCTGCCATGTAGCAGCAAAAGAAGGCAGGATGGTTACGCAATTCCACCGCGCACCAGCAAAGGGTTCTTTATAATGCGCCAGATTTCAAAAGGCGAGCATGCTCGCACTAACTTTTCGGGAGACCTCATGACCGCCTCTTCTTTTTACCCTGTACTAGCGCTTGCTCTGGCACTTCCTCTCTCTGCCTCTGCCTTTGAAAGCATTGAAAGCAACCAGCTTGCTACCCCAATGCTGGGTGGCAGTGGCGGCATCAGCGCCGCTATCGATGGTCGCAGCGGCAATACCGAACGCGAAAACTACACAGTGGGTGGACGCCTGCACTATCAAGCCCGCGACACTGGCATGTTCCTCGTCACAGAGCACAGCCGTGGCAAGGCAGGCAGTACAGAGATTGAGGATAACACTTGGGTACACGCCCATTATCGTGACGAATTTCAGCGTGGCCTAGCGGCTGAAGCTTTTGTTGATCACCTAGTGGATGACTTTCGCCTGCTCGATAGCCGAACTCAGCTAGGTGCCGGCGTCCGATTTACCTTGGCCTACAGTGAAAACGAGCGCGCTATCCACGCCGGCATTGGCCTCCTGCATGAGTGGGAAGACCAAGCAGGCTTGGATGACAACTACTGGCGTCTTAACACTTACCTCAGCTACAAGCGTCAACTCAACCCACAAACCCGAGTACTGTTTAACCTGCTCTACCAGCCAAGCCTGAATGACAGCTCAGATCATCTTATTTCGGTAGAACCTGCCCTCGTGGTCGGTTTGGCTCAGCACCTTGATCTCACGATTGGTATCAAGTACCAGTACGATACTGAAGCACCAACCGGCATTAAGGACGATGACTCTCGCTATGTCACCGCCCTCAGCTATCGTTTCTGAGCATCTCTCAATGAAAAAGCCGCGATTAATCGCGGCTTTTTCATGATATGTCCTGCAAACCTCTGGATCACTTTATCAAGAAGTTATCCAAGCTACCGCCCTGATTCAGTATCTCCTGCAACCAGCGTGGGCTTTTGCCCCGGCCTGACCACGTCTGGGTATGATCCTTTGGATTACGGTACTTTATAGCAACCGGCTTCTTTTCCTTAGGGGCCTTCTTTGCACCCTTACCGGACTGCAGTCCCAGCAACTCCTCAACACTCATGCCCACTTCAGAGGCGATCTTCTGTACCTCTGCACGAGCACTGGTTACCGCATCCTTCTGCTTGCGGGCAATCAGGTCATGCGCCTGATCAATCAAGGCGGCCAATTCCGAAATGGTCAGGGCTTCAAGGTCAATCTTCATGATGGGCTCTCCACGGATGAATCACGCACTGACGCGCGCAAAAAAATGTTCTGCACTTTACGGCACACAATCGCTGTGAGCAATCCGTAAAAGGCTTCATTTCAAACAGTCCCGCTGGCAAAGTACTCACTATGCCTGCCAAATCCAACACTTCACCTCTGGCCGATGAGCTACTCATTGATGCTGAGCCCATGGAGCCTCGCGCGCTCCATCGGGGGCGCGAGGCTTTGTGGCTACTGCTAGCATTGATTCTAGTGGCAATCAATCTGCGCCCAGCGCTATCCAGCCTAGCGCCCGTTCTGCGTCAAGTGCAGACATCCCTTGACCTCAACAGCACCGCCGCCGGGCTACTCACTACCTTGCCCGTGCTATGCCTTGGATTATTTGCTCCGCTAGCCACGCGGCTCGCACAGCGCCACGGCACTGAACGCATTGTCTTACGAGCGTTGCTATTCCTCGCTTGTGGCATCCTTTTACGAGGCCTGCTCGGTAGCATCGGCCTCTTTGCCGGCACCCTCATGGCGGGCGGCAGCATCGGCGTCATCGGCGTACTGCTGCCCGGCATTGTGAAGCGTGAGTTCCCGGATAGCGCCGACATCATGACCGGGGTGTACACCATGGCACTGTGTTTTGGTGCCGCCCTAGCTGCCGGAGCCACAGTTCCGCTGACCCGAGTCTTTGACAGCTGGCCATTGGCTCTTTCCTTCTGGGCACTTCCTGCTGTATTGGCGGCCATTGCCTGGCGCCCACAGATGCGGCGCTCCCACCCTCACGCTGCGATTAAGATATCAAACGCACCGCTCTGGCGTAACCGACTGGCTTGGCAGGTCACCCTCTATATGGGCCTGCAATCCTCTTTAGCTTACTGCGTCTTCGGCTGGCTTGCCGTCATCCTGCAGGACCGTGGCGTCAACACCGTGGCTTCTGGCCTGATCGTATCTGCATCAATAATGGTGCAACTGATATCGGCATTAGGAGCACCGTGGTTGGCCACACGCCATCGTGACCAGCGCCCCATGATAGCCATCGTGTTGGCGCTCACCCTCGCCGGCCTGCTTGGCTGCCTTTATGCGCCTGCAGACACCTTGATGATCTGGGCCGTAATTCTCGGACTGGGTCAGGGCGGTACATTCAGTATGGCACTCAGCCTGATCGTGCTGCGCACCCCCGATGCCTCTACCGCCGCCCGCCTTTCCGTCATGGCACAAGGGATTGGTTACACGCTAGCCTCTCTCGGCCCACTCCTACTAGGCTTGGTTCATGAGGTGACTCATGGCTGGAATGCTGCCGGCTGGCTGTTTACCGGCATCGTCCTGACTGCTTTTATGGCAGGCATGGGAGCGGGACGCCAAGGCCATGTCCTGTCGTCCCAATCACGCTGACGTAATGCGACCATTTCCAAGCATATCTTCTGCACGCACCCACGCATCAAAATCTGCAGCCGTCACATACCCTAATGCTACCGCCACCGCTTTCAGACTAGTGCCCTCGTGGTGTGCCTTCATGGCGATTTCAGCCGATTTTTCATAACCAATATGCGGATTCAGGGCGGTCACGAGCATCAACGAATTATCGAGATGCTCGCGCATCCGTGCGATATTTGGTTCGATTCCCCGTGCACAATATTCATTAAACGCACGACAGGAATCACTCAAAAGCACAATCGACTCCAATACGTTATGCAGGATCACCGGCTTGAACACATTCAGCTGAAAGTTTCCCTGTGATCCTGCAAACGCTACCGCATGATCATTGCCAAAGACTTGCACTGCCACCATGGTCAGCGCTTCACATTGTGTCGGATTGATCTTGCCAGGCATGATCGATGAGCCAGGCTCATTTTCTGGAAGTGTAATTTCGCCAATTCCTGCTCGCGGCCCGCTGGCATACCAACGCACATCATTAGCAATTTTCATCAACGCCCCCGCAAGAGTCCGCAGAGAGGCACTGACATTGACCATGCCATCGTGAGCCGACAATGCCGCAAACTTATTGGGAGCCGTTACAAAAATGTGGCCTGTGCAGTGGGATACCTGCTCTGCAATTTTTTCACCAAATAATGGGTGCGTATTTAACCCTGTGCCAACGGCTGTACCCCCTGTTGCCAGCTCGCACACATCCGGCAATGCTCGATGAATACCTGTCAGACATAAATCCAGCTGCGCCACCCAGCCCGACATAACCTGCCCTAGCGTTATCGGCGTGGCATCCTGCAAATGTGTTCGTCCCACCATCACGACGGCTTCATATTCGCGGGACTTTTTCATAAATGTCTCGCGCAAACCATGGACTACAGGAATCAGTGCATCCGTCAGCAGTGACGCTGTCGCAATATGCATCACCGCAGGAAAAACATCATTTGATGACTGCCCATGATTTACATCATCATTGGGATGCACTGGCATTTTCGAGCCCAACTCACCGCCCACCATCTGAATGGCACGATTGGCAATCACTTCGTTAGCATTCATGTTGCTCTGAGTGCCGGAACCCGTCTGAAACACCACCAGAGGAAACTCCGTATCCCAGTGCCCATCAATCACTTCTTGAGCTGCCGCAACAATCAGCCGCACCTTCTCTTGGGGCAACTCCCCAAGCTCACCATTCGCTAATGCCGCGCATTTTTTCAACACACCGAATGCGCGAATAACCGGGCGCTCCCAGCGAAAACGGCTTACCCCAATAGGGAAAAAATGCAACGAGCGCTGCGTCTGTGCGCCCCAAAGGTGCTCAACTGGCACCTCTATCGTCCCCATCGCATCCTTCTCGACCCGTACAGCGGCTTTGCTGCTCATAGCGACACCACTTGTGATTTTATTCAGCATGGCTCATATCGGCAGCAAATGCCAAACAGCGCCCTTGAATATGCAACAATGTACGTTCTTCAGAGTTCTCTGGGTCCATACGAGTCTGGACATGTTTAAACAACGCCTTATGCCTGGCTGGATCATTCTGATGGGGGCCCTGACCGCCATTGGCCCACTGTCCATCGACATGTACCTGCCCGGCTTTCCTGCTATTGGGAAAGAGTTTGATGCTGGTAGCAGAGTAGAACTATCGCTGGCCAGCTTTTTTATCGGCCTTGCAATAGGCCAACTCTTTTACGGCCCGATCAGTGATCGATATGGACGTAAACCACCTCTCTACTTTGGCCTCAGCCTCTTTCTGCTTGCATCAGTCGGTGCCGCAACGAGTCAGAGTATCGAAGCATTAATTGGCTGGCGGTTTATACAAGGGCTTGGTGGGTGTGCCGGCATGGTGATTGCGCGTGCCGTAGTACGCGATCGGTGTGATGCGCAAGAAGCAGCCAGAGCCTTTTCCTTGCTTATACTGGTTATGGGCATCGCGCCCATCCTCGCCCCTCTACTGGGCGGCATCATCGTTACCGAAAGTGGATGGCGGAGCATTTTTATCGTGCTCGCAATTTTTGCCTTCGGTTGCTTGGTCGCCATCCGCTACATGCTTAAAGAAAGTCACTCCGTATCGGGAAGTCACCCCCTGATACTTCGCAAGGTGCTGCGGGACTACCTACAGATCCTTACCAACCGAGAATTCATGCGCTACACCCTCTCCAGCAGCCTCGCCTTCACCGGCATGTTTGCCTACATTGCCGGCTCACCCCATGTATTGATGCAAGTACACCACATCCCACCTCAGCACTACGGCTGGATCTTCGGCAGTAATGCACTCGGCTTGATCGCCGCTTCACAGCTGAACGCTCGCTTACTGCGTCATTACGACTTGAACTGGCTGCTTAACCGAGGGGTTGCCACGGCGGCACTTTCTGGCTCCGGTCTCGCCCTCTTTGCTCTTTTCGATTGGCTGTCATTACCGGCACTGCTCGCAGGCCTTTTTATATTCATCACCAGCTTGGGCTTTATCTCCCCTAATGCCAGCGCTGCTGCACTAGCTCATCAAGGCCATCGCGCCGGCACTGCCTCTGCGCTCATGGGCGCCATACAATTTGCGCTGGCCACTCTGGCAGGTGCCTGCATGAGCATCTGGCACGATGGCAGCGCGATGCCTCTGGCTATCTTCATGGGGGTGTGCGGAGTGGGTGCTTGGGGACTGTTACGCACCAAGGCATCCCGTACCTCCTGAACTAAAACAAAAAACCCGGCATATGCCGGGCTTCTTTTAATGAATGACCAAGCCTCAAAAAGGGATATCGTCATCAAAACTATCAGCACCACGTGGAGCCGATTGTGGGGCCGCCTGAGGACGCTGCTGCTGCGGTGCGCGCGCAGGAGCCGGAGCAGATGTTGCTCCCTGATCAAAATCCTCATAGGCAGGGAAGCTACCACCGGCGGCAAAATCGTTACCGCCGTCAAAGCCACCAGCCTGACCACCAAATCCGCCACCTTGCTGTCCGCCGCCACCCTGACGGGTATCCAGCATTTGCATCGTATTGGCTTTGATTTCAGTCGAGTACTTGTCCTGACCTGTCTGCTTATCCTGCCATTTACGTGTATGCAGAGAGCCCTCCACATACACCTTCGAGCCCTTCTTCAGGTACTCACCGGCAATCTCAGCCAGCTTGCCGTAGAACACCACGCGGTGCCATTCGGTCTGTTCCTGCATCTGCCCGGTATTCTTGTCTCTCCAGGCTTCACTCGTCGCAATGGTAATATTTGCCACGGCACCACCGGATGGCAAATAGCGCACCTCCGGATCACGTCCCAGATTGCCAACCAGAATAACTTTGTTTACTCCACGCATGATGTTCTTAACCTCTCGTTACGTATGTTATTGCCACCGCTTTAGCGGTGACGGCGCGATATGAGCCGGAAACTTTACCCGATACAGAGCACGACCGCCATATGGCCAACCTCTGCTTTTAATGTGCGACATTGCCGACACTTAAGATGAGATCGTCACAGGCAAGCCACTCAAGCTTTCCGGCAAGAACTCTTCTGGATCTACTCGTAGATAGGCGACGGTATCCACAGGCAAAACCACCACCTCTTTCACCCCGGCAATCCCTTGTAACTGTGCGGCCAATCCTGACAACACCGGCTCTGAGGCCGTCTCAAGCCGCAGCATCACGCTCGTCAAGAAGGGTGGTGGTGGCATCCGAACGGCTAGCCCCCACCAGAGCAATACCATTGCCGCGAGCACCGCAAATAAAACAGCGATACCGTACTGTGTCTGCAGAAAGCCACCCAGCACTCCACCTACAAAGGCGCCAAAAAACTGGCTGCTGGAATAAATTCCCATGGCCGTTCCCTTGCCCCCTGCCGGACACAACTTGCTCACCAAGGATGGCAGTAATGCTTCCAGCAAATTAAAGCCAATGAAGAACACCAGCATACCGCCCACC
>Ga0073900_10001874_pt1 | contig 11350 bp, 7 predicted proteins | sample KloWWTmetKNB5Kit_FD_66666 | JGI IMG/M metagenome (GOLD analysis project Ga0073900, IMG submission 66666) | Active sludge microbial communities from Klosterneuburg, Austria, studying microevolution and ecology of nitrifiers - Klosterneuburg... | ecosystem: Engineered > WWTP > Aerobic digester >... | reverse complement strand
TCTTCGATGTGGCCGCGCTCTCATATCATGGCCGATTCGAGGTTCTCCATCGCGGAGGGTTTCGCTCGCTTTGGCATGCTCGTGGCCGATTCAATGGCCTCTTCTGATGATGAGGCGGGCTAATAATGGTCATAAAAAAAGGTGACTACACCCTGGATTTCCGCCGAATTACCTTCAGGGTCTCTAAGGAAAAGGACCCTGAAACCTTTGCTTTTCTATCGGACCTGAGTAACACCCGGCTCAATCAACTGGCTGCAATTTTAGTAACCCAATATGTGAAATCCATGAGGCGGGGGGAGGTTTTTTCCCCAAGTACCGCCCTCATCATGTCTCCAAATGTTGGTCTGCCCGACCATGAAGTGGTCCGCACCCACCCGAAAACCACTTTTGAGAGTCCAGTTTCGGCTGTCTCCGAGGCAGTTATTGCCCCTGAAACACCTCCAGAAGCCGAACCCGAACCGCCTCAAAAAGCTACTGCGAATCAAATCACGGCACCGGAGCAGGCAATTGCCACTCCACTGCCTCCCTTTTTTGAGCCTCAAGAAGTAGCCCAACCATCCCTCGTCATCAAGTCACAAAGAAGGGATAGCTGGCTAGAAACCGCTGATTAATGATGCTGATCCTGGATGCTTTATCTGAAATCTCAGCCCGCTTGGCGTTGAGGATCTGTTGGAAGCTACGAAGGAAGGCACCGTTGAACTGGTCGCCATGACCAACGAGTTCAACGAGCTGCTCTACGACCTCGATGAAACGCAGCAAACCGAGGAGCTCGAGGTTGATCTCATCAAGCTTTCGCCCATCAGCTACTACGAGGCGACAGCGGCAAAAGACAAGATCGCTCGTATGAGCGACGTACAGATCAATGACGAGGAGCGCGTGAAGAAGATTTACTTCACAGGGATGCTGACCCACGGCCGGTCTGATTTTTTCACCCAGTACATCGACCCGGATTCTCGTACTGTGCGAAGCTACTACCCGGACTTTATTTTTCAGCGCGAAGAGCCTGATGGTAGTCTCATGTACGTGATCGTCGAGGTGAGGGCCTATAACCAGATTGAGGACGCTGTGGTGCAAGCAAAGAAAGACTTCGCGCAGCAGATTGCAGTGGTCAGCGGGATGGAGTACCGCACTCTCAAGTCGTCGGATGCGGACAAGAGGCAGTTTCGGGCGCTGCTGTGAATTGCGACGTTAAAATGCTTTATCAACGTACAACAAGTAAGAGGCTATGTTTTTGATGAATTTGTATGTTGCGCTTGATCTGAATAACAAAGGAATGATTCGGGCTATCGCCGATATTCAGCGTCGCCATCAGGCATTCAAAAACTGGTGCAATGGCCGTGATGGGGCGGAAGTTTTGTATGAGCTGCTTTTCCCAAACAATATGCCAATCGCGGGCTATGTTTCCAATCGGCAGCGGGACAAGCAGAATCCACGATACGTACAGATGGCGATTCGAGTTAACGCCGCTGGGCGGGATTGGCCTTTTCCGGAAGGATGCGCCTTCATCGCCACGGGAAGTTGGCCCACCGAATCCCCTTCGCCACTCTTTCTCATAAATGGCTTCATCGAGACCGCCGATCTGCCTGCGCGATCTTTCGAGCGCGAAGTCACTGCATTTGCTGTGCATGACAGTCTGCAATTCACGCCGGGCCAGCAGCGCATTCAGCGCGTTAATAATCTGCTCTCGCCGCAACTGCTGGCCGACTTGCCACCAATCACGCAGCAAACCGAAAAGCAGTTGACCGAGTGGACAGAATTTCTTCGATGGAAAGAAAGCCTCATCCGACATAAGGCGCGTGGTTTACGCTACATCAGCCGTGAATGGCGTGACGAGCAGTTGGTTTTTTCCTTGGTCGCGCAGAGCGCACAGGCTTTGCAAAAAGACCGCAAGGCCTTGGGACGGGATGATCTTGTGGTGTTTCAGGTTAGACAATCCAAAGAGCCGTGGGTGTTCGGATTGCCTGAAAGGGAGGAGCGCCGCCTTCCCAGGCTGGGGCAGGCCGGCAAACTCTCGGAGCCTGCATCGTTACCGAAAGATAGGAAATTACCCAAGGACGACAACTCGCCGGAATGTCCTTGGCCTGCGCCCGTGCTTGCCGAATTGACCGTATCACTGACCGAAGACGACGCGAATGATTTCGCCAACGCGGAGGAGCCGGATGCTTTGCGCGAGCGCATTCTGAAACAAATTCCGGAGTCCGGCTTCTTATCCATTTCAACGGCTGGCGACATGAGCCTGATAAAACGCCATCAGCAGGCGTTGCGGCAGTTGCAAGAACAGGGTGGCTATGCGCCATATTTAACTGATTATTTGTTCGAGGCTGCACAAGTTTCCGTGCCGCAGCGTCTGGAGCCGGTGACGCAGTGGGCCAACGACAAGCTCAACCCGGCCCAAAAAGAGGCCGTGGTCAAGATTCTTTCCGCACCGGATTTGTGCTTGGTTCAAGGGCCGCCGGGCACGGGCAAGACCACTGTGATTGCGGAAGCCATCGTGCAACTGGCGCGGCGCGGGCAGCGGGTGCTGTTGGCATCGCAGGCGCATACCGCCGTGGACAACGCGTTGGATCGGTTGGGTCATGACGGTTCCTTACGCGTGGTTCGGTTGGCACGGAATGAAAGCAAGGTGACGGAAGATGGCGCGGCCTTTACGGGACAGGCATCCTTACAGCGCTACTACAAGGCCTTGGCAGGGCAAACTGAAGACCGCCTTGCTGTGTGGAAGCGCGGTGACAAAGACTTGCGTCTCTTGCAAGAGTGGCATGAGCGAGCGACTTTCGTGTCGCATGACGAGAGAGAGTTGAACGCCGGACGCGGGCAGATTGAAACGGAATTGGCATCGGCCCGCAGCCAGACAGCGCAGGCTCTGCAAGCGTATGAAGCTGCCTGCGCAATGCTGGATGAAGAAAAGGCCAAACGTCAGCGCCTGCACAGCGTTCAGGCCTTGCTGCATGACGAAACCGAAACGCTGCATGGCGACTTGCGTGATGTGGAACCGCCTGCCAGAGATTTGGCACAAGGCCTTGCGTCCTGCGAGGCGGCAGGATTGCTCGTGAAATTTTCTATGGACGATTGGCTGGCTCATGCAGGCAGTCGCGGTGCAATGCTGGCGCACATGCTGGCCGCGTGGCGGCGTTTCACGACTATGCGAGAAGCTATTTCTGCGGATATTCGCCGCCTACGAGAAGCTGCGAACGGCCCGATTCAGGATGCCAGCACCAAGCTACGCATTGAATCTCTCCGAAACGAGGACAAAGCCTTGATGGAGCAGATGGAGAAGGACGATGCTTTCGTAGCTGCTTGGCGGGCCACGCGCAAGGAGCTCAAAGATTTGGAGCAGGCTGGTGTGGGCTTGGAGCACGTCCGTTATGACGGCCTGTTTCGCCAAGCTAGCAAATGGTGCGCGCCCAATGGAAACGCGACTCAACTGGCTGAAGAAATGGATGCCAGCCTGATTGCACTGGATAGGGCGCAGTCGGTGATCGGACAGTCCATCGAAATCCTGAAGCAATCGGTGCAGACTCAGTTGTCGCAGCCCGCTACTGAAGCCCCGAACGATAGCCTTGTCCGAAGCGCGCGGAGCCAGGAGCGCAGCGCCCAAAGCAAGCTGGACAACTGGGACGAGCAGCGTAGACAACATGAGCACAAGGTAAAGGCCCTGTTGCAGGATGATGCGATCACGCAAGGCAACCGGCTGCCTCTGGAGCCTACTGCGAAATTGTCGCAGCGCATCGAAACCGCCGGCCAAATTATCAAGACTTTGGAGCAACGTCAGATCAGCTTGCAACATGAACGCCAGACATGGGGCCCGTTGCTGGAAGATTGGATGCGCGATTTGAGCCACAACAACGCAGCAGAAGGAGACTGGCAACATCTGGGTGCGGATTTTCTGGCGAACTGCAATGTGGTGGCCATTACCTGCAACGAAAACGAGCGCACGCTGGATGATGCCGGGCAGACGAGCTTTGATGTCGCCATCATTGACGAAGTGAGCAAGGCTACGCCGCTGGAATTGCTGATGCCCTTGATGCGTGCGCGCCGCGCTGTGCTGGTGGGCGACCACCGCCAGTTGCCGCCGCTATTTCAGGAAGGCGACGAAGCTCGCAGCTTCATGGATGAAGTAGAAGAAAACGAAGCCGCGAACGCTGATGAAAACAGCGCAGGTAATCTTGCCGAAGCGCAAACCTTGCTGACACGCGACAACTTACGCCGGTTCGAGAAGATGGTCACAGCCTCGTTGTTCAAGTCGCATTTTGAGATGGCGGATGAAGCCATACGCGCACGACTCAATGTGCAGTTCCGCATGCACCCGCAAATCATGGCGATGGTGAACCATTTTTACGAAGGTCAGTTGGAATGCGGCCTCCTTCGGCCTGACGATGACCCAGATCCTAAGCTTCGTCGTGTTCACGGACTTACATTTGGGAATGTGGACGGTGGCTCGCCTCTGCTCACTCCGGACGACCATGCTTTGTGGGTGGACACAACCTACAACCTGCACAACCAAATTCACCGTGAAGACATGGACGGCAACCAGCCACGGCGCACCAATCGCCTGGAAGCGGAGTTGATTGCCGAAACACTAGAGCAGATCGAGAGGCAATCTGCCAAGCAGGGCTACTCCCGATCAAACAAGCGCAAAGTTGGCGTGGTATCTTTCTACGCCAACCAATGCCGAGAAATTCGTGCTGCCATCCGTCGCCGCCGTCCACAGGGTACCAATGGTCGATATGAGTCTCTCGATGTTGAAGTCAACACGGTGATTCGCTATCAGGGCAAGGAAAAGTCGATCGTGCTAGTCAGCATGGTGCGCCACGATGGATACGATCCTTTGCGCTCGGGCAATCAGCCTCGGCGTCGTTCCAGCAAGGCCAATGTCGCCCGGTTTGAATTTATCAATGTGGCATTTTCGCGCGCGCAGGAATTGCTGATCGTCTTCGGTGCGAAAAGCATGTATGCATCCTATGAGGTGGATTTGCCGCGCATGGACAGCGAAGGCAGCGTGAAGCGAGCCGTTTACAAAGACATTCTGGATCAACTGGAACGCGATGCACGGCTGGTACCGGCAAGGCAGTTGATGTCACCTGACATGCTGCCCAAGGAACCACAACGGCAACGTGACCGGTTCAATGCTCCACCCAATCGGACTACTGCGCCCAAGCGCGAAAACTACGGCAATCGGGGAGGCCGCGCATGAAACTGGCAGAAATCTCCGTTCCCTTACCCTTGTATCGTATTGATTCCGATGTGACCTATCACACCGAGCGCAAGCCCACGGTGTTCGAACGAATGGTGTTGCGACTGTGTGATCCTAGGCTCCATCTGCCAGACAAGCCGAACCTGTCATTGCTGAGTGTTTTTCGCGATCAACTGGGCGCAGGCGATGTGCGTGAACTGCTGGAAGGCTGCGTATCTGAACTTTCCGCTTTGGGTGCGCTGCCCAAACGTTACGCTCTGGATACGCTCGAGGCACCTCTAACTGAGCTTGAATTGACTGCCGATGGCTTGCAATTCTTGCGCAGCGACAGCCTACCGGTGCGCTCGCGCACGATCAAAGTCAGTCACCACTACGACCCTATCGGCGATGAGATCAAACCGATCAAGAAGGATGGTGGGCTGCAGAGCCAAAGCGGTATGAGCCGCATCAGCGCGGCCGACAACTCTTTGAGGCCGCAAAATCCCTTGTCGCAAGTTGAATGCGCCATAGCGAATGAAACGTATGACTGGAAAAATCCTGCAACGGTTATAGATCGAATCACGCCCGTGGTACAGCTAGCGGGATGGACAGAGCGCCGACTTGAAGTCTCGTGCAGCGAGGACGGTGTGCTGTCCGCGAGAGCCCCTCGTGATGCCGCATTGCAGCGCTGGTTGGAGCAAGCACAATCCGAACTGGCATGGGAAATTCTGCTTGCGGATGCACTGACAAGCGAGCCGAATGCTTTACTGCCCAACATTGACGCTTCTGTTTTACGAGATGCCCTCACTGCTCGACCCATTGCAGTAACTAATGGAGGCGCAGCCAGAGCCCGGTTGTGCATTGTTGCGCAAGGCATTGCAGCGATGGATGCGGCAATACCCACCATCGTTTTATCCTCTGAAGTGAGGGCACCGGAACTGGTTGCCAATGGTAAACAACCGACCATGTTCACGCTGCTCGTGCCCACCCCCGCAGGAATGATGACGGGATTTCGTAGCTTGTCTCTGCCGCAGGTCGGCGGAGCGAGTGCTCAAGCAGAGCTGGCCGGTAACCTCTGTCTCTACTGGGCTGGGCAACCGCGCTTGTGTGGCTTGACGGTAACCTTGAACGACCACGCTGCAACCGAGCTTTGGGCCAAGCTGCGCAGAGATTTAGAAGGCGCTTGCGAGCACTCCGATGACCCACGCATTGCCTTCATATCCTTAGCATGGCGAGATGTCGATGCACTCGGCGAAACGGTGTGGCCGTGGCTTGCCACGCGTGCCGAACAGCCACTGGACGATCTGATGGCATTGGTCGAACCCGCTACACAAGCAATTGGTTTGTGGCGGCCCGGCAGAAAAGACTGGAGATCTGCGTGGGAAGGATCTCTGGCAAAAGCCATTGATGAGTCGTTGAGGCATACGCCCAATCAGCTGGAGCCTGAAGAAGTCGTTTCTCTTTTGACCCAGGTGGCTCGGATGTTGTCTGCAGACAAGGCTGTGCCTCTGCAAGCCGCGCTGCTGCGCCATGCGGCCCCCATTCGCGCCTTGGAATCATTGGCAAAGCTGCGATCTGCCTTGCCTTCCACCACTGAAATTCCAGAAGAATTGCTCTCCGTCGAATTGCTGCATGTGTGGCTGGAAAATGCATTGGAGCGCAAAGAGTTGAAGCTGTATGGCCCACACGCCATACAGCAGCCGGTGCAAGATATTGAGAAAGCTGTTCAGGAGGTTTACCGGAGTATTGGCGATCAGGCGTTGAAAGCGGCGGGTAATGGCCAAATGGAGGTGCGTACCTTGACCCCTCATGCCTTAGACGCAGTGCGCACTTGGCGCAAAGCTGCAGGGAGTTTCCATGGTCTTAAGGTATCGCTGCCCCTCTGGGACGCGTTGAATGAAGCGGTGGATAGCTGGAGCCTTCTGGCGCAGGAGAAGCTGGCTTCAGTCGAGATTGGGCATCGCATTGTCGTGCTGGATACCAGCGCTCTGATGGAACATCCTGAGCTTTTGCAGGGGTTGAGCTCCAGCGATATTTTGGTGGTGCCGCTTCGTGTGCTGGGCGAGTTGGATGGTTTGAAGGGCAGTGAAGATGAGACTCGCTCGGTCAAGGCGCGCGCCGCCATTCGCCAGTTGGATGCAAACTCGTCCCATATCCGCCATGAAACAGACTACGCAGCCTTGCTGCCTGCTGAATGGGATGCTAGGCAGCCCGACCATGCCATTCTTTCAACGGCGTTATTCTTTCGGCTAAATGATGTTTTGTTTGTGAGTAATGACATCAACCTACGCAACAAGGCGCAATCGCTTGGCCTGAACACGCAAGATTCCAAGTCATATGCACCTTCGCGCCTTGTGCCCGCTGCTGCTGCGCCAGGGATACATTCACGGAATCAAGATAGAAGAAAAAATCAAAGGAAATGAAACCATGAGTCAGGCAGACGAATATCGCTTCCAAATTCAACGGCAACGCAAGCAAGAGCTTGATCGACAGCGGGTGCGCGAGACAACGCGTCCGTTCCTTGAGCGCTACCGTAGCGTATTGAATGAAGTCGCCAGCCAAGGGCTGGACGATGTAATTCCAGCGGAGTTTCGTGAGCTGAGTTCTGAGCTTCGGCGCATGGAGGCTCTGCTGGAGTCTGACCCGTTTGCTGCCAGAGATATGAGCCGTTCCCTGGGTAGTCGGATCCACGGATTACCACGCTTTGCACGTGAGCAGCGCCGTTCCCGTCAAGAGGCGGAGCTAGCCGCAGCTGAGGCATTCCGCAACGCGCAGCAAGCTGAGATCGAACGACAGTTGCAGCTGAGGGCAGAATTTGAAGCAGCATGGCGAGAGGGTTTGAGTGGCTGGAGCACACCTGTCGCACTCAATGCCGCGTTTGCCGAGTTGCAGCAACTACGGGAGCGACTACTTGGCAATGCTGCCAACAACATGACCTCAGCACAAATTTCAGCCGCCTTGCGCGAAGTTCGGCTGCGATATGAGGAGGACGCGGAGAGTCAGTTGCAAGAATTGAAAATGCGTGTTCAGCGCGAGGCTGTGACCGACGTACTGACGCTGCAAAGAGAACAGTTGGAGCAGGAAGCGAATAAGGATGGTGGCAAACGCGCTGCCAAGTTGCGCGAGGCACTGGCTCATGCAATAGGACTGGCTCCTGCTGAGCAGGCTGAAGCCTTGAACCAACTGGTGCAAGAACAAGATGAAGCGGCCGTAGACGAAAGCCAGCGCCGTGAAGTTGTGCGGGCGGTGTATCAGTCACTGCAACAAGCTGGTTTTGATGTGGACAGGCCTGAGCATCTTGTATCGGAAGCGGAAGACCAAGTGCTGATTCGCGCCCGTCGCCCTGCTGGTGCGCAAGCAGATTTCCGCGTCAACTTGAGCGGCCATCTTAGCTACAAGTTTCATCAATACAAAGGTAAAACGTGCGAGAAAGATGTCGCCCCCGTCATGGCAACGCTACAAGATGCTTACGGCATCAGTCTGAGTGACAAGCGCGTGATTTGGGTCAATCCCGACGACCAAGATCAGGATGCTCGCCCTTACCCTGATGCGACACAGGAGAGAAGCAAATGAGTTCAGCTTTATTGCCGTGGCAGGAAGACTTTCGCCGCGAATGCGGCATACGGCGCGGTGTGATCTTGTACGGTAATACGGGTGATTTGACATCCGATCCCGAAGCGCCAGGGCAATGGACAGCGTTGCCTACAGCGTTGATGAACCTGCTGCGTCAGCGTGGGTACCAGCATGTGGTTTTCTGGAACCGCGTCAATGGTGTCAGTGGCGTTGATGTGAGGACTTGGGGGGAATTGCAAAGCTCAGCTACCCCACCTGCCGCAAGAGAAAGCACATCTGAGGGGAATGCCTATGACATGGGTGATTTGCCGCCTACACCTGTGGCGAACCCCACATCCAACGGCATCACGGCCAGCGCGGATGACTTTCTGACTGTTGCTGCGCAATGGCTGCGGCAACCGCGCGCCGAAAAGCCTGTCGCTTTTGTGCTGGACTGGACGCAATATTTGTTTGGCAGCGTCAATTCGTTGAGTGAGAACGAGCGCGGATGGCTGCTACGTCTGGGACAGGCCACCCGTGATGCCGCCATTTTTCGTAATGCTGAAAGCATTAGTCAGCCGCAATCGCTGCTGGTGTTGCTGTGCGGGGGCTTGAATGTGTTGCCACCATCCATCTACCTGAACAACCCCTTGTTCAGGGAAATAGCAATTCCCTTGCCAACAAGGCAGATTCGCGAGTCTGCCGTACTGGGTTTGAAAGAGGTGTTTCGGCTGCAGCCCTCTTTGCAGCCAGGCGGACGAGAGTTAGCTGACTTCGTGGATGGCTTGGAAGGCCAGAGTATCCGCGACATTCACAATCTCGCACGACTTTCACGACAGGAGACTGAAGTCTCAAGTGCCGTGTCTCTGCTCAACCTATATCGCCACGGCCGCAGGCACAGTCCCTGGGAGCAACTGGATCACAAAAAACTTCAGACCATTGTCGAAACCCTGGGACGACGCGTCAAAGGTCAAGGGGAAGCAATTGAATCGGTGCGGCGCATCCTCGTGCGCGCCTTCACTGGACTTTCGGGACTTCAACATTCATACAGGCAACGTACTCCCAAGGGTGTGCTGTTTTTTGTTGGCCCTACGGGCGTCGGCAAAACTGAACTGGCGAAATCCATTGCCGAATTTCTCTTCGGCGATGAAGAAGCCTGCATTCGCTTCGATATGTCCGAGTTCAATCACGAGCATGCTGACCAGCGGTTGGTGGGTGCACCGCCAGGTTATGTGGGCTACGAAGCTGGCGGGCAACTGACCAATGCGGTCAAGCAAAAACCATTTTCGCTGCTGCTATTTGATGAAATCGAGAAGGCGCACCCGCGCATCCTTGATAAGTTTTTGCAAATTCTGGAAGACGGGCGTTTGACGGATGGCAAGGGTGAAACGGTGTTGTTTTCGGATACTGTAATCGTATTCACATCGAATATTGGCGCAGCCGAAGTGAGCCATGAAAGCCAAGATGTACGCAATGAATTCATCCAGAAGGTTCGACAGCATTTCGTGCAGGAATTAAAGCGCCCAGAATTGCTGGGGCGCATTGGCGAAGCCAATATCATTCCTTTCAACTTCATGCGTGACGATGGTTTCTTGATGGACATTGCCCGCGCCAAGTTGGAGCCATTGCGCAAAGGGCTGAAGGATAAATGGGGTGTTTCGGATTTGAGGCTGGTTAAGGAGGCCGAGATACTTGCCTTGCTGGTCAGGGAGGTGGATCGCGGAACGGGTGGTCGTGGCGTCCCCAACGCAATGACCAATAAACTGATTGACCCATTGGCCGATTTTCTATTTGCACAAATGGTTGCCCCTGATCAGATCCGGGGCAAGGCAATTGAAGTTCATATTGCCGGTGGGAATTTGTTATTCGATTTGGAGTGAAATTATGCATTGGCTGAACATGGCATCTCGCCTACCTTGCACCGAAGCCGAAGGTCCGGGGCGAAGAGCTGCATTGTGGGTGCAAGGTTGCAACAAGCGTTGCCGTGGCTGCTGTAACCCTGCATATCTGCAGCTGGTTGAACGTGAGCTTGTTTCGGCTGCATCGGTTCTCGAATGGTTGGAGAATGCGCACCATGCGCATGACCTTGAAGGAGTGACCTTTCTCGGTGGCGAGCCCATGTTGCAAGCACAAGGCTTGACTGTTGTTGCGCAAGGAGCGCAGTCGCTAGGGTTGTCAGTAATGGTATTTAGTGGATATACAAAAAACGAGCTTGATGTGCTGCAGCTGCCTGGGGTTGATCAACTGCTTCGCTACACGGATGTGTTGGTAGATGGCCCGTATGAGGTGAATTTACCGGAGAAAAATCGCCGTTGGGCCGGCTCCGACAATCAACAATTTCATTACCTGACAACGCGTTACGACGCACGAATTGAAAGTGATGGTGAAGTCGAGCGTGTGCTTGAAGTTCGCCTGAGAACTAATGGCTCGGTGTTTGTAAATGGGTGGCCAGAAAAAATCTTGCGCTAAATCCTTCCACCCGCGAGTTCAAATATGATTCGCACGTTTATATAAATTGGCGGATTCAAGTTCGAAGTGCAATTTTGATCAAGAAATGGTCAGGGGTGAGGTGCGGTAGAATGCACATCCTTGATCGGCAAATCGAGATTGCACATGGACTACACG
>Ga0073900_10001867_pt1 | contig 11362 bp, 8 predicted proteins | sample KloWWTmetKNB5Kit_FD_66666 | JGI IMG/M metagenome (GOLD analysis project Ga0073900, IMG submission 66666) | Active sludge microbial communities from Klosterneuburg, Austria, studying microevolution and ecology of nitrifiers - Klosterneuburg... | ecosystem: Engineered > WWTP > Aerobic digester >... | reverse complement strand
CGGTGGAGTTGATCCAGCGACGGCCACTTGAATCCGTACTGCCCAGGGATGCGGCAAAAGTCGGTCGACTCCTGCAGGGTGCAGCGGCGCTGCTTGGTCGTCAAGGGATTCTTGAAGCCGGATCGCAGAAATTCGGCGCCCAGGATCTTTTCGTCGAAGGCCATGTTGTGAGCAACCAGAGCCGACGCCTTGACGATGCCGGGCTGGATGGCGTTCAGGACGGCGGTGAGATCGGCGCCCGTTTGCAGCGCCCGCTCGGTGGTAATGCCGTGAATCCGGGCGGCATCCCGTGGAATGAGATAGCCATCCGGTTTGATGATGTGTTCGGCGCTCGAGAGCTCCTTGCCTGTGTCGTCCGTCATCAGCCAGGCGAGCTGGACCATCCGCGGCCAGTTGCGCAAGTCCGTGACCGGGGCGTTGCGGTTCAGCGGAATTCCAGTTGTCTCGGTGTCAAAGAACAGAACCACGTTGCTTCCTCGCTTGTGTGGATGGCTTGGCGCCACACACCTGGATTCATGTCGGGAAGGAAAGTGCCCGGCTCCGCCGGGCACTTTCCTTCCCGATGATCATTTACGGTGCAGCGTCCGGCATCCATCCCGGCAGACGCTCCCGCACCCGGCCCACGAACTGGCGATAAGCTGCCTCGCTTACGGACTGATACGGCGGCAGCAAGCGCAGCGGCATGTTGGGATCGAGCACCCTGGCCAGGGCTTTCTCGTAGGCCCCATCCATGTGGGCTTTTGCGCCTTGAAAGGTCGCCCCAATCTCGGCTCCGCCGCTGCCGACCAGCAGCTCGAAGAGTTCAAGGGCCTCGGCCTGGATGCCAAACAAGGTCGCCAGATCGCCGCGCAGGCCAGCCTCGAAGAAGCGCAGCGCCAGAGCCGGGTTCATCGTCGTCAGAGACATCAGATAGCCCGGCTCGCCCACCTGGCAGCCCTGGGGGAAGCCCAGCTCAGTGTAGAAATGGCGCAGCATCGGTGCCTGGACCAGCAGGTCGCGCAGCATGACGATGGCGCTGGTCCCGTTCTTGGCCGCGACCAGGTTGGGGTGCGCGGCGGCCAGGCGGGCATACTCGGCGGGGGTGAGCACGCGCCCAGCCCGTTGCAGGTTGTAGTGGACGAATTGGGCCTGCGGGAAGCGGCCAAGCACCTCGGCGAAGAAAGTCGCCAGCTCGGTATCGTTGAGGGCCCCCCACCCCGGCAGAGCAAATTGGAAAGTGCTCAGTCCGCGCTCGAGACAGCGCTCGATCCGCTCGATGATGGCGCGGGTCGACAGGCTGATCAGCCCGATCATGGGGTGCGCATCGGGCCCTTTCATCTCCGCGTGGAAGAGATCGACGATCTGGTCGAATTGGCGCTCGGTGACGGCATAACCCTCGCCGGCGGTGCCGAAGACATAGAGGTGCCGGATGCCGGCCCGCAGGTGCAGGCGGATCTGCTCGCGGAAGGGGTCGGGGAGGACCTCGCCCTGCGCGTCCCAGGGAATGCAGACCGCGGCCAGGATCACGCGGGGGTAGCGGGGGGATTTTTCCATTGATTAACCAGCAGTATCGTAGGTTGCGGATTTTACGAGCGCCCCACCCCACGTCGACGCATCGACATCGGCAATGCTCTGCAAGAACATCCAGCCTGCCCGACTGGATCATCCGCCGTGTACTGTCTCTCCCATGTTGGATAGTCGCAAATTGTGCGTGCTCAGCGTCGTAACATAGGAAGCATCGTCAAATGTGTCTGTCGCCAGAGTTGGCCACCCAATGCGTTCATTGTGCCGACAATCAACTCTCCGTTGTGCTCGGCCATGCCCCAAACGGTGACATTTTGGGTATTGCCAAAACCTTTTGGCGTAGCTTGCGTCCAATCCACCCCATTCGTTGTCTTCCATATTGCTCCACCTGTTAAGTCATTGCGCAGTCCAACATGGAGTTCGCCACCAAAGACAAACAGAGAGCGTGCACCAATATTGCTCGATTCTCCGAAACCATCAATATTTGCCTGTGACCAGTCTATGCCATTCGGGGTGCGCCAGACCTCGACTCCCGTCGCGCTATTGTGGGTGGCCGCATAAAGCCAATCGTCGAACACGATCATCCTATAGATCGTGCTGTTTCCAGCATCATTGAAGCCACCAGCGATTCCTTGAGTCCAGTCGGCTCCGTTTGAGGAACGCCAAATTGAGCCGCCAAAACTGTTGCCTGTGCCAGCGTAGATCCTACCTTGAAACGCCGCAAGACTATATACTCCCCAATTCCAAGCCCCAAATCCGCCAAGGTTCACACGCGACCACTGAGCGCCATCACTAGAACGCCAGACTTGGCCGCCACCATCGTTCCTCGTCCCAGCATATAGCGTACCCGAAACCACTTCAAAATCAATGACGTATGTGTTTGTCGGTACGCCAAAACCGTGGGTCATTACCTGCGTCCATTGTGTGCCGTCATCGGTGCGCCATATCTCACCGCCCGAGACCAGATTTTCCAAACCAACGTATATCGTGTCGCTTATCGACTCCACACTTCCGATCCACCGACTATCACTGCTGCCAAAACCGTCGGTGATCACTGTGGTCCAAGAAAATGGGTCAGAGAAGCGTATTACCTGCGTACCGCTAGCGGAATTGAACGTAGATACGAACAGCTTGCCATCGAGAACAAACGGCAATACACTCGTGTTTTGCTTATCGCCAAAACCTGCCACACCGAGCTGTTGCCACGCCACGTCAGCATATTGGCGAGAAGCAGCTTCCGCATGGGACACCGCAAGTGATACGAATGTTGCTAGAAATGCCGCAATCGCGTACTTCGCAGGTCTTTGTACTTTCAAGTTTCTCCAAGTGGGATACAGCCAATCGGCCCCATGAGGATTATCAACTGCCCCACATGGCGTATGCAGATTCGGCGAGATCACTTATGTCCCTACCACCGCCGTCAACACCCACAGCGCAACCATCCCGGCCCCGATGGTCAGAAAGGCATTCTTCGTGCGCCAGGCGACACCGCATGCCAGCAGCCCGGCGATCAGCCGGGTGTTGGACAGGCTCAGAAACACGACATCCCCGCGCATGAGCAGCTCCGGCACGATGATGGCCGTCAGCGCCGCCGTCGGCACGTACGGCAAGATCCGGCGGACCCAGACCGGCACCGCCATGCGGCCCAGGAGCGCGATGAACGACAGCCGGATCAGGAAGGTCGCCAACCCGGCCAGGGCGAAGAGCAGGAGTTGGTTCAGGTCCATCCGCTTACTCCCGCGCCAGGACGCGCTCGGCCAGCCCGCCGGCCACGATTCCGGCGATCGCGGCCACGATCAGCCCGAGCTTGAATTCAAGCCCAAAGGCCAGGATCGAGACCACCCCGGCCACTACCGCCGCGGCCAGGGCTGGACGGTTGCGTATCCCGGGCACAACGATGGCAATAAACGTCAAGGGCAGGGTGAAATCGAGCTGCCACGCCGCCGGGATCGCCGCCCCCAGAAAGACCCCCAGGGCCGTCGTCGCCTGCCAGCACAGCCACAGCGACAGGCCAACCCCCAGAAAATGCCAGTGCCTCAGGTCGGGCCCGACCGGGTCCGCGCGCTCGCGGTAGCGCGGGATGACGGTGGCATAGGCCTCGTCGGTCAGCAGGTAGGCGATCAGGACTTTGACGGGCCAACGCAATCCGCTCAGCCGCGGCGCCATCGAGGCCGAATACAACGCATGTCTGAGGTTGATGACGACGACCGAGGCGACGATGATGAAGGCCGGCGCATTGATTTTGATCAGCCCGGCGATCAAGAACTGGGCCGAGCCCGCAAAGACGATCGATGACATGGCCTGCGCCTCGACCGGCCCGAGCCCGGCATCGCGGGCGAGCGCGCCATAGATCATCCCGAAAGGCGCCACGCCCAGCAGGATCGGCAGCACGGCCCGCACGCCGCCCAGGAACTCGCGGCGGCGAAGGGTCGATATCTCGGTTGTCATTGCTGAATATTCCCGAATCGGCATCCCCGCACCGGCGAACGCCGGTGCGGGGATGCCGATTCTGGTGGGTTATTCAAACACGTTTGAAGGTGAAGCCCGTGACAAGGACCAGGCTCGTGAGCACGATGACAAGTCCGACCAGGACATTCCAGGTAATTGGCTCGGCCCGGAAGACCGCCCCCCAGATCACCCCGAAACACGGGATGAGCAGGGCGACCATCTGGGTCCGAACCGCGCCGATGCGCTCAAACAGGCCGAAGAAGAGCAGGTAGGCGATGGCCGTTGACACGATCCCAAACACGAGCAGGATCGCAAGCGTTGCCGGCGATGGCATGCGATCGGGCAGTGACGCCAACGCGACCGGCGCCGACAAAAGCGCGGCAAAAATGAGCTGGCCGGTCGTGAGCCGCAGGCTGCCTTCCCCGGGAAAGCCGACCCGGGCCAGGTTTGACGAAAAGCCATAGCACACGCATGAGCCCAGCGCGGCGGCAATCCCAAGAGCGGCCGGACCGTCAATCTCAAACGGCACCCAGCCAATCAGGATCACAACACCAATCAAGCCGAGCAGAATCCCGCCGACCTTGACTGGGGATAGGCGCTCGCGCAGCCAAATCGCCGCGATGATGGCGGCGAACAACGGGGTCGGCGCGAACAGGATCGCAGCAACGCCCACCGGAATGCGGGTGGCGGCAAACGCGCCCAGCCCGATCGGCAGCGCGGCATTGAGCAAGCCCATCAACGCATATTGACCGGGACGCGCCCGGATTGATGGCAAGCTGCCCCGATACCAGGAGTAGCCAATCATCGCGATCGCGGCGATTGACATACGCGCGCCGGTGATGAATCCGGCGCTTACGTCGACCGACGCGATACGGACCAGCAGGGCAGTTGACCCCCACAGCGCGGCAAGACCAAGGATCAACACCAAATCTCCAATTCCCATGGCCGGCCGATTGTAACGACTCCCAATCCGGGCCAGTCATCGCAATTGGCCGGTTGAGCGTTCGGTGATGCAAGTCTGAGTCGGGTCTCGGTGAAAGCTCACCGGCGCTTTGCCTCGCTATCACCCAACATTCAGATGGTCTCGATACAAATATACCAAGTCTGCACAGTGTTTGCAGAGTGTTTGAGTAGCGCAGGCCCCCCTGCGTTGATTGTTCAGGAGTTGAAAGGAGCCAAATGTTTAAGAAAGTAGTGCTGTTTGCCGCCGTAGCGTCGATGCTGCTGAGCGCGTGTGGCGCCGCCGCCACGCCCGCGCCCACGGCTGTTCCGCCCACCGCTGTTCCGCCCACCGCCGCGCCAAAGCCAACCGACGTGCCCAAGCCGACCGCCGCCCCGGTTATGGCACCCAAGGACATCGTCGACACTGCGGTCGGCGCCGGGACCTTCAAGACGCTGGCCGCCGCGCTGACCGCCGCCGGGCTGGTTGACACGCTCAAGGGCAAGGGTCCGTTCACGGTCTTCGCCCCCACCGACGATGCTTTCGCCAAGCTTCCCAAGGGCACCGTTGAAGACCTGCTCAAGCCGGAAAACAAGGCCAAGCTGGTTTCCATTCTGACCTACCACGTCGTCGCCGGCTCGGTTAAGGCCGCCGATGTCGTCAAACTGACCAGCGCCAAGACCGTCGAAGGCACCGATGTCAAGATCAAGGTCGACGGCGCCAACGTCATGGTCAACGATGCAAAGGTGACCAAGACCGATATTGAGGCGAGCAACGGCGTCATCCACGTCATCGACACCGTGATCATGCCCGCCGCCATGATGGCCCCGGCCCTGAAGGACATCGTTGACACGGCCGTCGGCGCTGGCAGCTTCAAGACGCTTGCTGCCGCGCTGACCGCGGCCGGCCTGGTCGACACGCTCAAGGGCAAAGGTCCGTTCACCGTCTTCGCCCCCACCGACGATGCCTTCGCCAAGCTGCCCAAGGGCACGGTTGAAGACCTGCTCAAGCCCGAAAACAAGGCGAAGCTGGTGTCCATCCTGACCTACCACGTCGTCGCTGGCTCAGTCAAGGCCGCCGATGTGGTCAAGCTGACCAGCGCCAAGACTGTCGAAGGGACCGAGGTCAAGATCAAGGTTGACGGAGCCAACGTCATGGTCAATGATGCCAAGGTCACCAAGACCGACATCGAGTCGAGCAACGGCGTGATTCACGTCATCGACACCGTCATCATGCCGGCCGCAATGATGGGCCCGAAGGACATCGTCGACACCGCCGTTGCCGCCGGGAGTTTCAAGACCCTCGCCGCCGCGCTGACCGCAGCCGGTCTGGTTGACACGCTCAAGGGCAAGGGTCCGTTCACTGTCTTCGCCCCGACCGATGAGGCCTTCGCGAAGCTGGGCAAGGCCACCCTGGATGACCTGCTCAAGCCGGAGAACAAGGCGAAGCTGGTCGACATCCTGACCTACCACGTGGTTCCTGGCACCGTCAAGGCGGCCGAGGTGATCAAGCACTCGTCTGTAGCCACGGTCCAGGGCAAGGCCATTGCGATCAAGGTGACCGACGGGAAGGTTCAACTCAATGGCGCTTCGAACGTCGTCACGACCGACATCGTGGCGGGGAACGGTGTCATTCACGTGATTGACACGGTCCTGTTGCCGCCCGCGAAGTAAGTTCCGCGAGTCGCTAACAACATGGGCGCGCCCGGCATTCGTAGAGAATGTCGGGCGCGCTTCGTTTTCGGCCGGGACATTCAGGAACCGACGCTCTTTATTGCACCCCGCGACTGCGCCACTTATCCATGATCCGCTCGGGGGTCTTGTCGGCGTCCGACGCCCCGGCCTCTTCCTGAGACTTGCGATACGCCGTTACGCGATCGACCACCGCCGTCGTACCCACCATAATCCACAGGATCGGCCCAAAAACCACCAGCAGCGGCGGGGCCAACAGCGCGCTGGCAACGAGCAGCACGACCGTCAGCGCAAGCAGGATAAGGGTCATGAACGGATTTGCGCCCGAAATCAGGATCGCATTGCGAAGCGCCGTCCGCCAGCGCTTGTTCTCCTGCTCAACGAAGAACGGGATGACAAACAACTGAATCGCCATCCAGAACACACCTGCAGCCAGCCAGGCTCCGGCGACCCACATCGCCCATTGCGCGTCGGGAAAGGCATTGGGATAGAAGAAGATGTTATAGACAAGCAGCCCGGACACGAGGGTGGCGACCAGCGTGTATAGCCACAGCACGCGCAGATTGGCCTTGAACGCGCCAAAAAACTGATCCCACCGGATCGCATATTGATTGGCCACCCGATTGGCGACCACGTGCAGCGCCATCCAGGCCGGAGGCCCGGGCAGCGCGAGGGGAATCGTGAGAATGAGCAGCGCAGGAGGCAGCGGCGCCAGGATAACCGCCACCACGAGCAGCGGCGCAAGGGCGATGGCGACAAAGGTGATGCCGCTCATTGCGCCGAGAGGGAGCATTTCCTCCCAGATGTTGCGCAGCGCGCGTCCGAAAATCCTGAATCCAAGCATGTATTTGTGTCCTCTGTCCCGGCGTCACGAACAGAACCTTCTCCAGAGGCGATATCCCCCGCCGACGGCGGGGGTATCGCCTCTGGAAAGCGGTTCTGTTCGTAGTTTCTATTTCGAGCCGATTGTAACCAACGGCGCGACGGGCAGGTCGTCGACGCCCACACCCACCGTCCCGTCCGGCAGCGCTTTGTAGGTCCCGAGCAGCGTTTCCTGGCTGCGGGCCGCGCCCGCGGGCAACAGCGCATCGATGATCCGGGTGTGGGTGGCATCGGCTGGCCCGCCGCCAAGACGCCATTGGCCGGCCCGTGCTTCGACGTCTCGCACCCGCCGCGCCCCTTCCGAGGGATAAGTCTCCTGGCTGAGCACGACGACACTGTAACCCCACCGGGCGGGATCGCCCTCCCCAAGCGCCTCAAGCGGGGCGCGCACGATGACCCGGCCGCGGGCGTCCACCGAGGCGCGCACGCGGACCTGCTCGCGCAACGTCACCCCGGTCTCGCCATCTGGGATGAACAGCTGCTGATTCCAGCCTTCGATCCACAGCGCTGACTCCCAACCCATGCCTATCGGAAGGGCCGCGTTGCGTCCTTCGAGCAAGGTCCGCCGGCCCGTGCCGCGGCCCGGGTCGCGATCGATGTAGATGTCAATCGTCTGAATCGAAAGCCCGATCGCCGATCCCCACGGGTTTCGGATGGCCGCCCCAAGATCGATCCAGAAGATCAAATCAGCCGAATCACGCAGGATCGTCACCCGGCGCAGGTCATACGACCCGGGCAGAAAGACGGCGTCCTCGGGATACACGTATTTGCCTGGGCCGTGGTCATCGCCGGCCGGATCGTCGAACCGGCCGACCAGACGGGGTGTCCCGATGTCAGGCACGACCATCGCCGCAACCGCGCCGCGCGGCAGGTGGGTGACCGGCGCGGAATCGCGGCGGAGCACCGCCGCGAGCGCCAGCGCGGCATCACTCTCGATCCCCAGCGCGTCAAGCGGCACGCTGAATTCCAGGCTGCGCTCGCCATATCCGAGGGCGGCCGCGCCGACCTGGCCCTGATTCAGCAACGCCCAGCCTCCTTCGCTGTTGGCGGCATACACCGACAGCACGGGTTCACCCACGGTCCATTCGAGCAGATGGGTGGCCGTGAACCCAAGCGGGCTGCGTGTCTCGCCGTCGCCGCCCACCCGGGTGACAAACGCCGAGGGTGTCGCCCCGGTCCGCTGCAAGTACACGCCCAGACGGGCGGGAAACGCCGTCGATTCGGCCAGGGTCGTCCAGGGCGCCCGTCCGTCCACCCGAATAAACAGCGACCGCGCATTCATCCCAAAAAACAACGCTTTCAAATCATCACCAAGGGCGGTCGGGAGTCTGAAGTCGGATGCGGCCAGGGCCGCCGCCGCCCACTCGCGATCATCGGCCACCCCATCGATCGTCGGGGTAAAAAACGTCGTCAGGCCCCGCTCAAGGCGCGCCCGACGGGGCAACTCCAGGGGCGCGTCGAGAAACTCCGGCGCGGGCGCGCCGAGGAGCGCATACGCCCGGCGCAGCAGGCCAGTGACCGCCCGATGTTGCGCTTCGAGATCGGTATCAGGCCGCGGCTCAAAAAAGGCGACATCTGTCGCGCTCAGCAGCGTGTCTCGCGCATCGTTGATGACGTCCAGGCTGGCAATCCGCCGCCCCGTGACATACTCCTCGACAAATCCACGCGCCTGGGAAATCTCAGCCGCAAGCCCAGCCGCCTGTGGTGGCGCGCCTCGACTGGACGCCAACTGCGCGGGCGCTGCGACGGGCCGCAGACCGAGCCCAAGCCCGCCGGCAACCGTGCGGGCCCGCAAGTTCGGGGCCGTATTCGCGGCCACCTGCACGACATCGGCCAGGACCTGTCGGAGCGCGTCCGGATCATCCGGCACCCCAAGTTGCGACAGCGAGACCGCCCAGCTCGCGGCCGGTATCGATGCGGCGAGAGCCCGGAGCGCCGCGCCGCCCGTCTTGTCCAGCCCGAGCACGGTGGGCGCCGGCAAGAGTCCGGACCGGCCGCTGATCGATTCCGGCGCGCGCGCCTCGCCTCCTGGCAAAATCCAGGCCCGGCGGCCGGCCAGCCATTTTTGGGCAGGCAGGTCGGGTATGTCGCCAAACCGAAATAGGAGGCCGACTGGCGGCGCGCCCGTCAGAATCGCGATCTCCCGGCCTGAGATGTCAAGCAATCGTTCGGCATCCGCCGGGTATGGGTAGGCCGGGCCGGCCTGCCAAAACACCGCATAAGCCTCGGCATGGGGCAGCGTGGCAAGCTCGAGTTGTCCTGTGCCCGCGGCGTCTCTCAGCCGTATCAACGTCCGCGCCAGAAGCGATCTCGTCTCTTCAAAGAGCTGCCGCTGGTCAACCTCGGTCCAGCCGCCGCCGCGCGCGGTCAGCGCAGCCAACGGCGGTTTGGCGAGGGCCCCCGGTTCAAACAGGGCCAGGTTGTACAGAACCTGCAGGTCCCTGTAGTCGCGCTCGCTGAACGCGGCGACGGCGTCGTCGAGGCCGCCGGCCATCGCCGCGTCACGCTTCAGCCGAAGCTCCGCCCAGCGGGGATAGACCCGCTCATCGCGGGCTTGCCGCGCCGGCGCGCGCCCGCCAAAGAAGCGGGTAAGGAGGGTCCGTTTGTCATCGTCTGTCAGGGCCGACGATGGCCGGCTGCCCAGCTCCCAGAACACATCGCGGGCCGTCGTCGCCGGGTCAGTCATCAGGCGCAGCTGGCGCAGGAGCGATGGTGCTATTGCCACCGTTATGCGGGCGGCCGGCTGGCCCTCCAGCGCGTCGAGAAGCGCAGCCAGCGGGCCAAGGGCAATGGCCCGCGCGGCCGCGCTCGCAAACAGGCCCGTGGCGGGATCGACGTCCGCGGGCGCGGCCGGAACAGAGAACACAACGCTCAGCGCGGGGGCAGGCGGCGGCGTCGCGGTCGGCGCGGCGAGCGTTGGCGCCTCAGCGGGTGTGGGCGGGGGCGGCGTCGCGGTCGGCTCGGGCGTTGGCACGGCGCAGGCGGCCAGCAACGCGGTTCCGAATACGACCGCCACAAGGCGGCGAATCACAGGCCAATGATTGTAATGTCCGGGAGTGCCAGCCTCCCGAGAAGCGGAGGGATTGTCAGGCCCGGATGGGCCTAGCGCCCGGCGTGCGCGGCGAACCAAGCCAGGGTATCGCGCACGGTCTCTTCAAAGGGCCGGGAGGTATGGCCAAGCTCGCGGCGGGCCTTGGCCGATGACAAAGGCTGCCAGAAGGCGAATGTCCGGATGTTCTCCGGGAGCGATACAAACGGAACCGCATCGGCGACCCGGATCAACCCGGCAAAAAGCCGTGGTGACAGTTTGATTTTTGGCGGTGGCCGGCCAGCGAGGCGGCAGGCGGTCGAGAGCAGCTCAAGCATGGACACCGCGTGCCCGCCCAGGATGTAGCGCTCACCCGGCCGGCCGCGTTCGAGCGCGGCCAGGTGCGAGGCAGCGACATCGCGGCCGTCGACGACGTCGAGGGTGGCGTCAAAGTAGACCGGAAAGAGCCCGCGCGCGGCATCCCGCAGCACGACGCCGGTGGTGGGCTTCACGTCGCCCGGGCCAAACACCGCCGTGGGCAGGAGCGCCTGGACGGGAATTTCGCGCTCGGCCAGGACGATGCGTTCCATGGCCAGCTTGGCCTCGTAATACACGCTTCGCGCGCTGCCGGGGACGTAGAAATCGCGCTCATCGGGCAGGCGCCCCGGCCCCTGCCCGGCCCGCCACGCGGCGGCCGTGGTGAGCGAGCTCGTGTAGATAAAAGAGTCGACCCCGGCGCGCTTCGCCGCATCGAGGACACGCCGGATTTCGGATTCGGACTGAGCCACACCGGCTGGGATGTGGCGGAAGTCCTGCGGATAGCGCGCGGCCGCGTGAAACACCGCGCTGCATCCGCGCATGGCCGCCTCG
>Ga0073900_10001862_pt1 | contig 11371 bp, 9 predicted proteins | sample KloWWTmetKNB5Kit_FD_66666 | JGI IMG/M metagenome (GOLD analysis project Ga0073900, IMG submission 66666) | Active sludge microbial communities from Klosterneuburg, Austria, studying microevolution and ecology of nitrifiers - Klosterneuburg... | ecosystem: Engineered > WWTP > Aerobic digester >... | reverse complement strand
GATGTTATGCTGAATCGTAAGCAAGGGATTAAGCAAACCAAAGTATGGAATTTACAGTATTTAGCTGTGTTTACAGGCGAATTAGGTCGCGTTGATCGTACAGCATTAAGCCGTCGTGAACGTGCATTAAAACAATTTGGATTTAAGGAACTAGAACAGGGAATTAACATACGCCCTGATAATTTAGCGATCTCATTTGACGATATTTGCAGCCAATTGCGTCACGCAGGTTTAGAACTATCAGCGAAAATCTGTTTAATTAACCATTTTGATTCCAACACTTTAAGCCAAATTCCAAGTTTATGGCCGACCCAAACCTTAAATCAAAATTATGAAAAATATAATCAGGCGATTCAAACTTGGTTAAGTAAAGTGGCGCAATTAGCTTTGGATGATGCTGCAAAAGAATCTTTAATGCTCGGGCGACAAACAATTTCTTCGCTAATGAATGATCCATTGCTTCCCGAAAGTTTTGTAGATGTTGACTTGCGAGAACAGTTTGCGAAAAGTGTCCAGCAACTTGATCGAATTGGAACTGAACTTTGGCGCCAATTTTATGAAGTGAAATTTTCTTAAATTTAATAATGCTAAGCTAGAAAATAATTTATAATAAAAGGCCACAAATATTACGTAATTTAAAATATAATAATAAATTATGTAATTTTAATAAAGCAAAAAGCATCGAGCGCAGTATGGATACGCGTACCACATTGAGTGACTTGTTCACTCGAGAAGAAATTACTGAGCTGACCACGCCATCAGATTGGCATGGTTATTGGGCTGTGTTGTCAACTTGGGGTGTCATCTTTGCAACTTTTACAATAGTTGAGTTGACTTGGGATTATTTACCCAGTTTGGGGGAAATTCTGCTATATATTTTTGCCTTAATTATTCTTGCAGGTCGGCAATTGGCATTGGCTATTCTGATGCACGATGCCTCTCATCAAAGTTTATTTAAAACAAAATTTTTAAATAACATCGTCACAGATTGGCTTTGTGCACGCCCAATTTGGAATGATTTGCATAAATATCGTAAACATCACTTACGCCATCACAGCAAGACCTCAACGCAAGCAGATCCTGATTTATCTTTGGTCAGCGGCTATCCAACCACTAAAAAATCATTAATTTTTAAATTTTTACGTGATTTGTCTGGAATGACTGGGCTTAAATTTGTGCTAGGGCGAATCCTGATGGATGCCGAAAAAATGGAATGGACGGTTTCAAATGATCGTAACTGGATTCCGCGCAACGGGCGATCATGGCTAAATTATCTAATTGCGTTCTTGAAAAATAGTAGTGGAGCGATTTTCACCAATCTTGTGCTATTTGCCGTGTTGTGGTTAGCAGGACATTCTGAACTGTATTTATTATGGGTTTTGGCATATTTCACGCCATTTCCACTTTTTTTACGCATTCGTTCTATGGCTGAACATGGTGGGATGCCGACCAGTAATTCTGCAATAACCAATACTAGAACCACAAAGGCAGGGTTTATCGCCCGTGCATTATTTGCGCCGATTCATGTGAATTTTCATAAAGAGCATCATTTAATGGCGGCCGTTCCTTATTTTAAATTACCGAAAATGCATCAAATGCTCAGAGAGCGTGGTCACGTGGCAGAACCTCCAAGTTATTGGCAAGTTATCAAAGAGTTATCGAATAAAGTAAATTGACTAGAATCTAACAAAATTTGGAATTGTAATGACAAATACAGTACAGGAACTAACTGATTTTTTTAAGCGAGAGTTTCCTCAAGCCCTTGAAAAAAATTCGATAGAAAAGATCACAGAAAAAGGTGCGGAAACTTTATATCGGGTGGATGAGAGTGATTTACGCCCCGGTCAAACCATTTCAGGCCCGACATTAATGATGGTTGCTGATTTGGCTTTATATGTGGCAATTATGGGGCAGTTGGGCTTAGTGTCCATGGCAGTAACCACGAATATGACGATTAACTTTTTCCGTAGACCGAATGGAACTCAAAATATTAAAGCGATTTGTCGGTTGATTAAAGTTGGTAAAACCTTAGTGACAGGTGAAGTTTGGTTGTATTCAATTGATAATGATGAACCAGTAGCGCACGTGATTGGAACCTATGCCATTCCACAGAAATCCTAACTCACGCTAAACACTTAAAATCATAACAACAATTCAGTATGAGAAAGTGCGATTACATGCTACAAATGTCCATGATTATTTCTTTTGTTCTAATTTTTCTCGATTTATATGGCTATGCTAAACGACTTAATTCCTCTCTCGCAAATTGAGTTAAATCAAGAATATATTTTAACGATTAAACGAAACCATTTGGTGCCTTTAATTCATGATCCGCATCGATTGAATCATTATGCAGATACGATTGTGCAGGCTCAAAGTGTTTTGTTGAATGGCGTTGATCCCCGCTTAAATCAACAACTCAGTGAACTCATTCGCCAGATCATTCAGCAGCTTTCTCGATCGAAAAAATATCTCGGTACTCGTAAATTTAATTCCTTGCAAAAATGGCTGGGAATTGACGTTGAATACGATGCAGGGCAAATGAAATACGTCAAAGATTTAGATCGATTGATTGATGAAGCTAATCATTTAAGTCAGAAATTACAAATCGAAATTCAAAAATCTCAATCTCGGTTTCAACAAGTTTTAGGTTTGCGTGAGCAAATGGCAATGTATATTGTTGCTGCGGAACAATTTGTAAATGAATATCCTCAATTCAGTTCTTCCCAAATACTTGATCCGTTTATTGAGCGACTTTCTAAGAAGATGAATACTTTACAAACTTTGCAAACAAGTAATGACATTGTGATGAAACAAATGCAGTTGTCACATCATCTGTCATTTAGTTTATTAGACCGCTTCAAAGAGGCTCAGCAAGTGTTGATTCCAGCTTGGCAATATCACTTAAAACAAAGTCATGACTCGCATTCAAAAATTGCACTTGAGCAATTAGACAAAAGCCGAGATGATTTAATTCAAACTCTCAAAAAATCATTACAGAAATAACAGGGGAATTTCATGTCAGATTCAGAACTTATTCAATCATCACAGCAACTTGAAGCTAATCAAGCGCAACGTTTTGAACTATTGAACTTAAAAGAATTGGGGTTGCAGACGCAAGATTTCAAAGAAGTGATGGACGCCCATAAAGAATTGGCAGAAATTAGTACCACTGCTGTGGCTGAATACGGCAAAAACATTGCCAATAAAACATCAACATATACCGATGAATTACTCAATCTTGTTCAAAATAAAGATTTAGACACGACAGGTCAAAAGCTCAACCAAGTGGTGCAAGTTGCACAGCAATTAAATACCACCAGTATTTTGAATAAATCTAAAAATTCAGGCTTCTTTGGCGGTTTATTGAGTAAATTTAAAAGTGCCAAACAAGGTTTTGATCAACACTTTAATACCACCAAAGAACAAATTGATGTTTTGGTCAAAGAAATTGAAAGTTCACAATCTGGGCTCAAAGCGCGCGTTGGCACTTTGGATAAAATGTTTGATGCCGTGCAGGAAGAATACAAGCAATTGGGTATTTATATTGCGGCTGGGCATTTAAAACAGCAAGATATTCAACAACAAATGGCACACTTAACTGTGCAAGAGCAAGATCAGAAAACCACACAACAAATGTATGATCTGAATCATTTGGCAAATAATTTAGAAAAACGAGTAAGTGATTTGCAGGTATTACAACAATCTGCCATGCAAACCTTGCCAATGATACGGATTATTCAGTCGAATAATTTAATGCTTGTCGATAAATTTTATGCGATTAAAAACATTACTTTACCTGCATGGAAGAATCAAATCAGCTTGGCAATTTCTTTGCAAGAACAACAAAATAGTGTGCAATTGGCCAAAGCAATTGACGATACCACCAATGAATTACTGCGTCGCAATGCCGAGTTATTACATCAAAATTCAGTTGATACTGCCAAAGCTAATCAACGTTCAGTGATTGATGTTGAAACGCTTGAACATGTGCAAAACACCCTCATAAATACAGTGAATGATGTGATTCAAATCCAAAAAGAAGGCATGCAAAAACGTGCAGAAGCCACTTTGCGATTACGTGCCTTACAAGACAATTTGAATCATTTGGTACTCGAAAATAGTACGCAAAATCCAATGAAATCTTAATTTGTATGAGGAAAGATCATTGTCTCGCATAGACGATTTAAGTGTTCAACCGATTGACCAACGCCTTGCGTTATTAGGAAAACGCCAACGTCATTTGATGGTTTGGTTTTTTCTTAGCTCGATTTTTTTGGTTGCGACAGTTGCCGCTTTGTTTTTGCAAAAAGAATTTGTCTATCGTTTCTTTGATCTTTCAACACAGGTTCAGGCTTTAGATTTGCCGTATGACTTACGAGATCTCATACCATTTGAATCTACTAGTGATTATTTTTTTAATTTACTGTCTTGGTTTGGTTGGTTATTTCTTAAAATTTTCACCGCTTTTACAGGTGCATTTTTATTGGTGCGCTGGATTAAGAAAATTAGGTTTTTCCAATCGCGTTTTCAGTCATGGACGCAACGTATCATTGCATGGTTGATTGCATTTATTTTGTTATGGTCTGGGCTAAGCTATGTTCAATACAATTTGAATGATGAAAAGGCAGAAGCGTATCAGCATTGGATTGAATATCAAACCAATATTGCTGAAAGTGACATCGCACAAGATGTTCAACACGCTGAAATTTCAAGGACAGAAAAAGCCTATGTATTGGCACAAGTTGCGTTATTGCAGCAGCCGATTGATCGTAAAACAGCAGATTTTTACGTGGATCAGCTGATTGATGCAGAAAAAAATGATCCTACTCAGTTTAATAAATACGGTTTTAAGCATGAACAATTGTGGGTTATGCAACAGCAACTGTATGGTAAAAGCATCACTTCTGCGACACATGATTTAGATATTCAAGCGCAAAAAGCCGAAAAAATATCACAAATTTTACGTATTATATCTTTGATATTAATTATTATTTTATTGATTTTTAGTGTAATTTTGTATCTTTTGGCACATCATTTAAAGCAGAGGCGCGAACGAATTGTGCAAAAGTTAGAATAAAAGTTTAAGTTCGGTTTATCCGATTAAAATTATAAAAATATACTGTTTTATCTATTTTGAAATCTGACATACCATGCATGTATTAAATGAATTGACTTCACGATTTGAAATTTGGAGAAAGGCATGTTAGATCAAAATATTAAAACTCAATTAAAAGCGTACTTGGAACGCTTAGAAAGCCCAATCGAGTTAGTCGCTGCTTTAGATGATTCGGATAAAGCTGCGAAAATTAAAGAACTTGTAACGGAGATTGCTGAACTTTCTGATCAAGTGACAGCGCGTTTTGATGGAACAAATGTTCGTCGCCCAAGTTTTGGTGTCGCGAAAGCAGGTGAACAACCACGTGTTTTCTTTGCGGGCTTACCAATGGGGCATGAATTTACCTCGTTAATTTTAGCATTGTTACAAGTGTCTGGTTATGCGCCAAAAGTGTCTGATGAAATATTGAATCAAATTAAAGGTCTAAATTTAAAGTCAAACTTTGATGTGTTTGTATCTTTGAGCTGTCATAACTGTCCAGATGTGGTTCAAGCCTTGAATTTGATTGCAATTAACAATCCAAATTCAACCGCAACCATGATTGATGGTTCATTTTTCCAAGACGAAGTTGAGCAACGCAAAATTTTAGCTGTGCCAATGTTGTTTCAAGATGATCAACACATTGGTCAAGGTCGTATGACTTTGGAGGAAATTGTTACGAAGTTAGATACTAACTCTGCCGAAAAAGATGTCGCCACAATTAATGCGAAAGATGTATTTGATGTTTTGGTAATTGGCGGTGGGCCTGCGGGTGCGACGGCTGCGATTTATGCGGCACGTAAAGGGATCCACACAGGTATCGTGTCGGAACGTTTCGGCGGTCAAGTCATGGATACAATGGATATTGAAAACTTTACCTCCATCAAAAAAACACAAGGTCCTAAATTTGCTGCTGAAATGGAATCACACGTTCGTGAGTACGAAGTGGATATCATGAACTTACAACGGGTGACTAAGATTACTGGTGCAGATCAAACGGCAAATGGTTTGGTTGAAGTTGAACTTGAAAATGGCGCAAAACTTGAATCTAAAACCATTATTCTTTCAACTGGGGCGCGTTGGAGAGAAATGAATGTGCCAGGTGAAGCTGAGTATCGAACTCGTGGAGTCGCTTACTGTCCGCATTGTGATGGGCCACTGTTTAAAGGAAAGCGTGTTGCAGTCATTGGAGGTGGTAACTCAGGTGTAGAAGCAGCCATTGATTTAGCAGGGATTGTAGAGCATGTGACGTTAGTCGAATTTGATACCAAGCTTCGTGCTGACCAAGTCCTACAAAACAAATTGAACAGCTTGCCGAATACCACTGTAATTCTAAATGCATTAAGCACTGAGGTGGTTGGTGATGGTTCACAAGTTACGGCATTGAAATACCAAGATCGTGCGACTGAGCAAGAACATACGGTTGAATTGGCAGGAATTTTTGTGCAAATTGGATTATTACCAAACACAGATTTCTTAAAAACCAGTGAAGTTGAGCTGAGCAATCGTGGTGAAATCGTGGTGAATGAACGTAATGAAACCAATGTCAAAGGTGTATTTGCTGCAGGAGATTGTACGACCGTGCCATATAAGCAAATTATTATTGCTACAGGCGAGGGTGCAAAAGCCTCACTTTCAGCTTTTGATTATATGATTCGCTCTGGTTTCTAAGCCTGTAAAATGAAAAGCCCAAAGTTTGCTTTGGGCTTTTCAATTGCCTAATTTATGGTTTGTACAAACCGTGATCGACCAAATGCTGACGTAAAATTCGACGTAATTCCAAAACAGCTTCAGGTGTTTCCTGAATAGAATGACCACCATGCAGGATTTTTTCGGAAACCGCATGCTCTAAATGCGCACTTTTATAAAGAACAATACCATCCGTTATTATATTTGGATCATCGCTTTTGGTCATGTTTCCAATAATCGAATGGAACACCAAATCTTTTTTCGGTTGAATGGTTGCAGTCAACTCCATGAACTTGGACTTTTTACTTAAATCGCTCGGCCCATTTTGTATAACGCCATTAGTGATGGTTTTTACAAAGTCTTTCAGGTCTGCGTCATCACTGGTTAAGGTGTCTGCCAAACTGGTTAAAAACGTAGCAGGTAAACGGATAATTTTTCTAGCTGCCAAGGTAAACCAACGATCTGCGTAATCAGTGCCACTGTGTGGGGCTGCTAAAAAGATCGCACGATCAAAATTTTCAATCGGTTTCATTTTTAGCCTTTCAGCAATTACAGGGTGTTTGCGTAAACGAACTTGCTGCCGATTGCTCATCATCGATAACGCTGATTTAGAAATATCTGCATCGCTCACCAACAACCGACTGATAATGCCTCCCATTGAGTGGCCAACGAGTACGGCATCTTTAGCAGCAGCATCATTTGAATTAATTCCACCAAATGCTTGTTTTAATAATGCATAAATTTGGAAGCGGCTTTCTAAAATTGGCATATTGGTCGAATAAAAGACCTGCCAAACTTGATAATGTTCCCGTAAAATCGGGTCACCCATAATATCGTTGGTGACACCTATCCAAGCTTCAGGACTACTCGCAAGCCCATGAACTAAAACAATAATTCTTTTGTTTGGATTGTATGGTTCAAGCATGTACAAATGCGGCATGGTCAAACGCTGATCACGATCAATCAGGGTTAAATAAGCCGCTGCACCTAAATTATTTTCTGCAAGCCATAGCCCATAAGGAGCAGAAAAATTTGCCGCCAATGAATAAGATTGACCTGCAATATTTACTTTATCAATACGATAGGGATCATACACTTTAATTTCAAAATCAGGACTATTCAGCACATCATCCACACTTGCATTGCTTTTTTTAGGCTGTGCAATAATGGTTGCCGCTAAGTAGCGTGCTTTGTGAATATTGGGATTGCCTTCTTTTGGGTATTGATACGAAAGCGGGTTTAGAATGTATTTATTGTCATGGCTGGTCGATTCAGAAGCAGGAAAAACTGCCACAAAGTCAGAACCAAAACCGTCACGACGGTTAATTGCTCTTAAACCTGAAAAGTTCATGTTATAGCTAGACATAAATTTCTCAAGTTGCATATTTTGCAAGCGTTGATAACTTTGAATATCAATGGTGTAGGTACTTTCCCCAATTTTGATGATTGGCGTGAAATTGTTTGTTGGGTTTCTTAAACGATTTACATTGACCAATTCAGTCAGTGCTTGATTATAAAAATCTCGAATTTGAACCTGTCGGTTATCAAAAATACGTGCTTGCGGTTGGCGCTGAGTTTTAAATAAATAAGCGTAACTATAACGAATACTTTTATCTAAGGATTCCAACTCCTGATCTAAACATTTGTCATAATTGATTTGGATGATCTTTTGTTCTTCTTCCTTTCGGTGTTTAGTCAGTCTGCTGACTTTGCATTGAGACGAATCTGCAAGTGACATCGCTTTAGACAGATAAAGTTCACTGGCAGCTGAAAGCAATTGTTCATCTAGAATTTGCGGAATTTTATGCAAATCTGCAATGCAATCCGATGGTGTTTGCATGCAAACTTTCGCTTCTTTACCCGACATCGAGAGCACATTCAAACTTGCTTCGCTGAGTTTGCTTTGCGTTAAAATGCTATTACGTTCGTTGGCAAGCGTTACATTCACTGCCTGTTGTTTTAGACTCACTACTTGGCAGCCACTGATCAGCATTACACTAAAAAGTGGTAGTACCCATAATCGTTTATTAAATGTCTTTAATTTATGCATTTTTATTCAACGAATTGAGCGAGAAGATAAAATTTATCATAATCGAATTAGCCAATTATTCAACCGAGGATAAAAAATAGATGCTGTAGAATCTAAATTTTATCCTCAGATTTCAGACGATTACTTCATGACTTGCCATACGTTCCAACGCTGACCAGATTCAACTTCGCCGATTAGGCGATCTGCCACTTCTGCTTCATCTGGAAATTTAATTTTATAATTTTTTAGCGTCTGAATCGCATTCTTCTTTTGTTCCATACCCAAATAATTATTGGTCGCTGCAAGATAAGCTTCCTGTACATTTGCTTTCATTGCTTTGTCTAAATAAGGGATAGCTTCACGCTGACCACCACCTTCAGATAAACCAAAACCAAACCAAAAATTAGTTTCAGGATCATTTGGCACGAGAGCAAGAATGCGCTGTGCATAAGTTAGCGATTTCCCAGTATAAGAAGTACCTAAATCCAAATTTCGCGCCATAACACTGGCTTTAAAAGCACGGCTTAAAATATCCAATGAAGCATTCGGTTGTTCGGCTAAAGCATCAAGTTTTTGAGTAATTTCTTTGAGTTTAGTTTCATAACCTTTACGCTCTTGCCGATCATTAAAACGTGGCGGATAATGTCGTGCTTTGCCTTCAACCAATTGTAAGAAGTCATCAATTTCAGTGACATCAACTTCATGTTCACCCGCAAGCACGGCGTATTTTAAACTGCGTTGTTTTTGATTGATGGTCGGCACAATCAATTTGTTGACTTCAAGTGTCGTAGATTTTGTTGGGTCATTTTGCATTGTCACGACGAGTTTAGTCACTGGCTGGGCAGCAGCATCTTTAATTGCGACTTCGAAACTTGGCGGTAAATCATATTTGATTGGATTCAACGCATAGAAAGGCGCGGTTGGTTCAGGTTCTTTAAATACGAAAGGTTGTGGCGCTGCAGGTGTTTCTTTTTTTTCAGGGACAACATTACAAGCAGTTAAAATTGAGCTACTGAGTACGAGTAATGCCAAAGGCTTATAATTCATGTTTTATCCATTGATTTTAGTGGGGTAAAAGGGTGTAGTAGATAAGTTTTCACAGTCTAGGAAAGGGTAAACGAACTTTCAATGATAAGCTTGTTACATTTCTTTAAAACTTTATGATGGTGATTCATCGTAAGTAATTGAATTAATGCAAGATGCCTAGAAAATTTCACGAAAACTGAAAGATTTGTTTAATTTTATTTTCATGCTCGTATTTTTATTCATTTTTAATGAAGAAATGTGACCAAACTAATGTAACTTTTAAACTCGTCAATTTTTAAAATAATCGAAATAACTAGCCTCATTCCATCATGATGGAATGAGGTGTGAATTAAGTATTCGAAATGCTACTTTGTGCTTCGCATTCACGTTTTAAATCTTCAATAATTTTTAATTCAGTTTTATTAAAAGGTCGATTATCTGAACTTTGCACATTATACGTCGGGTCAAGTAAGGACAAACGTTGACATAATATATTCATGCGCTTTTCATTTTGTTGCATGCGGTCTAATAAAACGCGAATCCCATCTAAAATTGGGTCAGATTGTTCTTGCGTCGTCGCATACGGTTGGAACCCAATGCTTTCAGCATAATCACGGCGGCTTGCTTCATCGGGTTCAATTTGCGTTTTATCTTTAATATAACGAGCAGGGTTGCCGACCGCAGTTACGCCTGCAGGGACTTCTTTGGTGACCACCGCATTAGAGCCTACTTTTGCGCCTTTATGAACGGTAAAAGGCCCTAAAATTTTTGCTCCAGCACCTACAATCACGCCATCATCTAAGGTTGGATGTCGTTTGCCTTTGCTCCATGTTGTGCCACCTAAAGTTACGCCATGATAAAGCGTAACATCATCGCCAATTTCTGCGGTTTCACCAATCACAACGCCCATACCGTGATCAATAAAAAATCGTTTGCCAATTTTTGCACCAGGGTGTATTTCAATCCCTGTGGTGAAGCGACTAAAAGAAGAGAGTAAACGTGCTGATCCCTTACATTCTTTCTGCCAAAGTTTATGCGCAACACGGTGCATAATTAGGGCATGAATGCCAGGATAAGTCGTTAAAACTTCGAGCGTATTTCGAGCAGCAGGATCACGCGCAAATACAGCCTCGATATCTTCTTTAAGCTGTTTCATCATTGGAATGATTCTCCGTTGTTTTTTTCCAAGAGCCATTGGCTAAAGCCTGTACGCGACTAAAAACGCCACGCAACAAATGGTACTCCATACGATCTAATTGTATCCTTCCAAACAAACGACGCAAGCGTAATGGAAGTAATCTTGGATTATTCGGGTCTAAAAATTCAATATCAGTCAACATTTTTTCAAAATGAGGATAAAAATCCTCCATTTGTTGCTGTGTCACCAAAGGCTCATCCCACTCCATGCTCTGATCTTGTTTGAGCTGCATGTGATCTTCTGGTAATTCTTTCGCTTGAATATTCTGTTCAAGTGCTGCCATACGCAACTCGTAACAGACGACCTGAATCGCTTGGGCAACATTCAAAAC
>Ga0073900_10001861_pt1 | contig 11372 bp, 10 predicted proteins | sample KloWWTmetKNB5Kit_FD_66666 | JGI IMG/M metagenome (GOLD analysis project Ga0073900, IMG submission 66666) | Active sludge microbial communities from Klosterneuburg, Austria, studying microevolution and ecology of nitrifiers - Klosterneuburg... | ecosystem: Engineered > WWTP > Aerobic digester >... | reverse complement strand
CCGGGGGGCTATATCACCGCAGCATGCTATGCCCAACTCAAAGGCGAGCTGCTCGATCGGCTGATTGCCGCCCTGCCCGTTGACGGGGTACTGCTTCCTTTGCATGGCGCGGCTGTGGCCGAAGGCGTCGGCGATGTAGAAGGCGACCTCATTAGCGCGGTCCGCCGGATCGTGGGGCCGGGGGTTCCGATTGTGGCCACCCTGGATTGCCACGCCCATGTCACCCAGGAGATGGTCGCCGGCGCAGATGGGTTGATTGCGTGGGAGACCTACCCGCACCGGGATGCCTTTAGCACCGGTCAGCGCGGGGCCCGGCTACTGCTCGACACGCTAGATGGCCTCTGCCGCCCGGTCATGGTCATGGCCCGCGTGCCGGTGATCACCAGCGCGATTCACGGCTCGACCGATGGCGACGATCCCTTCGCCGTGATCATGCGCAGGGCCAAGGCGCTCGAGGGCCACGATGGCGTGCTGTCGACCAGCATCTTTCTCGTTCAGCCCTTTCTCGACCAGCCAGAAATGGGCAGCGGGGCGCTGGTCATCACCGACGGCGATCGGGCCCGGGCCGAAGCGCTTGCCCTTGATCTGGCCCACGAATACTGGACCCGCCGCTTCGACTTCGAGGGCGATATCGTCGCGCCGGCCGATGCCATTCGGCGCGGGCTGCAGATTGATGGCGGCCCGGTCATCCTGGTTGAAACCGCCGATTGCTCAGGCGGCGGAGCGGCCGGCGACAGCGTCGCGACCCTGGCTGCCTTGCTGGCCGCCGAGACAGGAGAATCCGCGCTCGTCCCAGTCGTGGATCCCGCGGCCGCGGCGGCGTGTCATCGGGCGGGCCTCGGCACGGTCGTCACGCTCACCGTTGGACACGCGTTGGATCCGCGCTGGGGCAATCCGATCAGCGTCACGGGAAGGATCGGGCATTTGAGTGATGGGCGCTTTACCTACACGGGCGGGGTGTGGGATGGCCTTGAAGGCAAGATGGGCCCAACCGCCGTTCTCGAGATCGGCGCGATACGTCTGATGATTACCAGCTATGCAACCTATGACTGGATGGACGAGCAGTTCCAATCGGTCGGTTTGGATGCCCGTGCGGCCAAGTTCGTGGTGGCCAAGAACCCGATGAACTATCGCCAGGCGTATGGGGGCATTGCCAAGGCGGTGTTTGTCTTGGACACACCAGGCCCCACCCCGCCGACCGTGCGGCATGCCCCGTTCCAGCGGGTGCGCCGGCCGTATTTCCCAAAGGATCTGGACATTCCCGGGCTCGTCCCGACCCTTTTGGCTCGTGACGCCGAGTAAATCGATTGGCGAGATCGCCATCCCCGCGCTTCGCGCGGGGATGGCGATCTCGCCCGGTATTTTGGAACCACGAGTGTTGCAGCGGCCGTACTGCCACAGGAAACAACCGCTGGCGAAACTGAGACGGCATGCGCCTACACTCAAGAAATGAGCGACAACACCAATCAGCATCTCGTCTATCTGAACGGGAACCTGGTCCCGCGCGAGCGGGCCATGATCTCGGTCTTCGACTCGGCCGTGATGCTGGGCGACACCGTGACCGAATCCACCCGCACTTTCGCCCACAAGCCCTTCAAGCTCGAGCAGCACGTCGAACGGCTTTACAAGTCGCTCAAGGTCACCCGGATCAACCCGGGCATGACCCGCGACGAGATGATCGCCCTTTCATTGCGGGTGCTGGAGGCCAACCTCCACCTTCTCGGCCCAGAAGATGATTGCTGGTTGGTCCACAACATCTCGCGCGGGCTGTCGGTGGCCGGCGCGGATCCGACCGTGCAGCGCTCGCCGGCGACCATCATCATCTTTACCTCGCCGATGATCCTCACTGACTGGGCGCGCTTCTACGTCGAAGGCTGCCATGCCGTCACACCGCCGAGCCGGGCCATGCCGGCCCAGGCGCTGGACGCGCGGATCAAGAACCGCAGCCGGATGGCCTACACCCTGGCCGAGATCGAAGTCAAGCTGGTTGACCCCAAGGCCCAGGGCATCCTGCTCGATGTCCATGGCAATATCGCCGAGAACAAGGGCGGCAACTTCTTCATCGTCGCCGATGGCATGCTCAAGACGCCCGTCACGAGCAACGCCCTGGCCGGGATCAGCCGGGCGACGGTGCTCGAACTCGCAGCCGAGCTGGGCCTGCCCGTGCGTGAGTGCGACCTGCAACCGTATGACGTCTATACCTGCGACGAGGCGTTCTTCACCAGCACGCCCTACTGCATCATGCCCGCCACCCGCTTCAACGGGCTGCCGGTGGGCGATGGCCTCGTAGGTGATGTGACAAAGCGCCTGCTGGCGGCCTGGAGCGCCCGGGTCGGGGTCGATATCGTCGGGCAGGCGATGCGCCAACTCGGGCCACAGCCGTGACCGGGTGATATCAGCCGGTCTTTGTCCACCGATTTAGCAGATTCTCGCCGAGATGTTATTCAACGTGGTCCATGATTGAAACAGGTCTGATCTACCGAAATCCCAAGCCGCATCTCTATAGCCGGCAGGCGAGCTTTCCCTCGCTTGCGCTGTTGCCCAACGGTGAGATGCTTGCCGCGTTTGGCGTCGGAGCCGGCTTCGAGAGCGCCGACAACCATACCGAGCTCTCACGCTCGCTGGATGGCGGGCGGAGCTGGACGTTGGCGGGCGCCGTCTTCAATGAGGGGGCCGCGCGCCCAACCTCGTCCAATGTCCGAATCAGTCGAATGCCCGACGGCGAATTGGTCGCGAACGGGATCAGGGCCGCGCGCTGGCGCGAGGACGAGGGCCTGAGCAACCCCGAGACCCAGGGCTTCGTCGAGACGGAGCTCATCATGTGCCGCTCGGCGGACGAAGGGCGCACCTGGATGGGCCCTGCCGTCATCGCCCCGCCGCTGGTGGGTCCCGCCTTTGAGGTATGCAGCCCCATCCTCCCGCTCAGCGATGGGCGCTGGCTGTGGCCGACCTCGACCTGGAAGGGCTGGGACGGCCACAACCCGTCTGGGATGAAGGCGATCGCGCTCGTCTCGCACGATCGCGGGCTGACCTGGCCCGAATACGTCGAGGTCATGAACGGCGTGGCCGAGAACGTGCTGTATTGGGAGCAGAAGCTGATCGACCTGGGCGATGGCCGACTGCTCGCTGTATGTTGGACCCACGATCTGACAGCCGGAGCGGACCGCCAGGTGCACTACGCGCTTTCCTCAGACAACGGGCGAAGCTTCGGACCACCCCGCCCGACCGGTCTGCATGGCCAGACCAGCACGCCCGTTGTGATGGGTGACGGCCGGTTGGTCTGCGTCTACCGCCGCACCGACAAACCTGGACTATGGGCGGCCTACGCCCGGATCTCGGGCGATGCATGGGTCAATGAGGGCGAATTGGCCCTGTGGGGGCATGTTGAAGCCGGCGCGGCAAATATGGTCGGCGGTGAGAACCTGAGCCGGGCGTTTACGACGCTCAAGTTCGGCCTGCCGGCCGGGCTTGTCTTGCCCGATGGCCGGGTTTTTATAGCGTTCTGGTGCGTCGAGGAATGTTTGTATGTGATTCGATGGATTTGCATTGACGCCCAGATTTCTACCGAATAGCGCTTGGAGAGGTCAGCATCCCCGCGCTTCGCGCGGGGATGCTGACCTCTTCCTGATCTTTCATAATTCCTCTAGAATCATCACAGAGGAGAGGCGCGGCGGCCATTGATAACCTGCGGCGCCCGAATCACATGAACATCGCGCTGATTGGTCCGACCGGGGTTGGCAAGGGCACCCACGCGGCTGAACTGCGGGCCCGCTTTGGCCTGCGCCACATAACCTCAGGCGACCTGCTAAGGCTTCAGCTTGAACGTGGCACGGCGCTCGGGACACACGCCCGGCATTACATGGACCAGAGCGAACTGGTGCCGGATGAGCTCGTCAATGCGATGATCGAGGCCTCGGTGAGGGCGATCGATCCCGATGTGGGCACGCTCTTCGACGGTTTTCCCCGAACCGCATACCAGGCTGTGTTTTTGGATGAGTTGCTGGCATCCGCCGGGCGCGCGCTGGACGCGGTCATCCTGCTGCATGCTCCCGACAATGTCATCGTTGAGCGCCTGAGTGGCCGTTTGGTCTGCCGGGTCTGCCGGACGCCCTATCACATTGCGCTCCGCCCGCCGAAATCAGCCGGGGTCTGCGACGTGTGCGGCGGCGAGCTGTATCAGCGCGCCGAAGACTTCGAGGTCATTGTTCGGCGCAGGCTTGGCCTGTTCCGCCGCGCGACCGGCCCCCTGCTCGACCATTACGCGCGGGCCCAAAAGCTCATCGTTATTCCTGCCGAGGGCCCAATCGAGACAGTGAGCGCGCGTCTGCTCGCGGTCCTGGATGAAGTCATCGCGGGTGAGCATCACTTTGCCAATCGCGAGACAGCCATCCGGGCGACGGAGTTGCTCGGCGTCGCCGCGTCTCAACACACGGCGGCGGCTAAAAGTCTGGACATCATGCTGCTGGGCGGTCCCGGTTCAGGCAAGGGCACCCAGGCAGAGCAACTCCGGAGCCTTTTTCAACTGCCCCACATTGCGACGGGCGATCTCTTTCGCGACAACCTCAAGAATGACACCGAACTTGGCCGGCTCGCAAAGTCATACATGAACCGCGGTGATCTCGTCCCCGACGATGTCGCCGAGGCGATGGTTGAAGAGCGGCTGGGCCGGCAGGACACGCGGAACGGCTTCGTCCTGGACGGTTTCCCGCGCACGGTGCCCCAGGCGGAGGCGCTGGATGAAATGCTCAACCGCCTCGAGCGGCGCCTGGCAGGCGTGCTGTACATCAATGTGTCAGACGAAGCCATCATCGAACGACTGTCAGGGCGCCTCGTCTGCCGCGCCTGCCAGGCGCCCTACCACGCAGCCTTCAATCCGCCGAAAATCGCGAATGTGTGCGATTTATGTGGCGGCGTCCTCTACCGTCGCGACGATGACAATCCGGACACCGTCCGGGCCAGGCTCAGGACCTTCCATGGCCAGACCGAACCGCTGATTGACTACTACAGTCAGGCCGCCCTGCTGCACGAGATCGAGGGCGAAGGCGAAGTTACCGTGGTGACAAAGAAAAGCATCGAGGCCGTCCGTCGACTGGCCCGGGGGATATGAAACATGCTCTGCATTGATGGACATCTCGACCTGGCATACAACGGACTGTTCTACAACCGCGACATCAAAAGGACCGTGGCCGAAGTGCGCGCCTGGGAATCCGATATGAGCGGCAAGGGTCGAGGACGCAACACGGTGTGTCTGCCCGACATGCGTCAAGGCAACATCGGGCTGTGCTTCTCGACGATTAACGCTCGGCATGCCACGGGATTCAAGACCCCCATTGACTTCAGCCCGGAGGGCGCCTGGGCGGCTGCCCAGGGCCAGCTCGCCTTCTATGACCTGCTCGAACGCCAGGGCGTGCTGCGCCGCATCCGAACCCGCGGCGAGCTGGATGCGCACCTCGCAGACTGGGAGCGCCGGCAGGACACGGCGCCGATCGGACATGTGCTGTGCATCGAAGGCGCCGACTGTCTGCTCGAGCCCCGCGAGGTATTTGCCTGGTGGAATGCCGGGTTGCGCGTCCTCAGCCTGGCGCATTACGGGACAAGCAAATACGCGCATGGCACCAACACCGAAGGCGGTCTATTTGCCCCCGCGCGTGAACTGCTCGGCTATATGGAACGACTGGGAGTCATCCTCGACCTGACCCATACCGCGGATGGCAGCTTCTGGGAGGCGCTGGAGGTCTTCAGCGGGCGGGTGATCGCCACCCACAACAATTGCCGCGCGCTTGTGCCGCGCCAGCGCCAGTTCAGCGACGACATGATCCGAGCGATTGCCGCCCGTGACGGGGTAATCGGGGTCGCCCTCGACGACTGGATGCTCAGCACCGAGTTCCAGATCGCCAACCCACGGCCCGAGCTCGTCACGCTGGCGACAGTCGTCGATCACATCGAGCACATCTGCGCGGTGACCGGAAGCGCGCGGCATGTCGCCATTGGCACCGATTTGGATGGCGGCTACGGCACGGAGCAGAGCCCGAGCGATCTGGACACCATCGCCGACTTGCAGAAATTCCCGGCCCTGCTGAGGGCGCGCGGATTTGCCGAAGCCAGCGTCATGGCCTTCATGCATGGAAATTGGCTGCGACTTCTGAATTCGGCCTTGCCGGCATGACCGTTATGTGCGAATCTGCGCCAATGTCGAAAACCGTAATAACTGTTGACACAAACAGATGGTACAGTCGCGCAAGGTCGTCAATACTGTGTGACCACGCGTTTGAGATGCTACAGGAGAAAACCTATGGAAAAGTTCGCATGCAAGAACCTCGGTGTAGATTGTGACTTCGTCGTGACCGGCGAAACCAAGGAAGAGGTACTTCAGAAAGCGATGGAACACGGAAGCGTCGTCCATGCTGACCTGATGAAAACCATGACCCCGGAGCAATTGGCTGAGTTCGGCAAGGCATTGGCCGCGTCTATTCAGGCGGCCTAGACGGGAATCGCCGACACCGAACAACGCCCCAGGCTCTTGCCTGGGGCGTTGTTTCATTTGCAAGAACTCAATCGGCGCCTGACTCATCCGTAGCGGATCCGCTATTCGTTGGGCTGCGACGGCTCCCACTTCAGCACGACGCTTCGCAATTGGCGTGAGGTGTGCGTCCATTGCAGACCGATTTCGACACCGCCCTTATTGAAGTACTCGGTATCAGCGCCCTCGGGCGGGATATCGGGATTGGGCTTGAATCCGCGGCGCTGACCCAAGTCAAGCAGGTCAATGTCAGATGATTTGAGCCCGGGCGGGTTACGCGGCTTCAGGTTCAACAGTGCGCGCTCACCCGTGACACTTAATCTGAGTTCACCCCCGGCAAAGTCACCCTGCTCCAGCTCAAACGTGAAGAAAAGCCAGTGCGCATTGGCGGCGCCAGGAACTAGAGGCGCGCCCAGTATCTCGGCAAAACGCCCCGCATTGAGGGGATGACATTTTCTGAGCTGCTCAATGGTCAGATTGATTGGGGTCGTCATGGGGTTCCCCTCGTTGGCGCAATATTGGTGTCCCAGTATTCTCGGTATGAATCACCATAGTAGTCAAGGTATCGCTTTTTCGGTGGCACGCTTGTTCTCTCATTGGCAACAAGCGCGCCCATTCGTTCAGCGGCCTGTTCCTGGCTAATGGCGCCAGCTTTGAAATCCTCATAGACCCGCTGGTAGGCGGCGGTTTGGGTGCCGGAGATTTCGATATCGGCGCCGCCGCCGGCAATGATCTCGGCTCGCACCTTCGCGTTGTTCAGCGTCGCGTCGCCCTCGCTAAGCATATCGTTCGCGACGCTCAGGCGCACGAACTCGTCACGCGTCATTCCGTCCGTGATCGGAATGGACACAGGCCGGTTCCCCGTGGCGTGACCCGCCTCATGGGAGAGTGAGCGCACCAATTTGTCGTCGCTGCGCGGCGCGGCAATGGTGATCGTCTTTCCAGTGGAATCAGTCGCCGAACCCTCCCCGGCGGGACCCGTCTGAATGGTCCAACCATCACGCTCCAGGCGCATCATGTCCGAGCTCAATGTTGGTGACAATTTCACCATGTCGCGGACCGACGGTTCAAATGCCGCCAACATCCGATCTACCGATCCAGCTTCGAGCGCCTTTGTCACGGCGTCGACGACGGCGGCCGGCGCGCCGCCGGACTTCAAGCCGTCCAGTATTCCCGCGGCCGCAGCCGCCGCGAGCTGTGAACCACCAAATGACTCAGCCGCACCGACGACGCTGTTGGCAACTCCGATCATCTCCGCGACGGTCAACGCGCCTTCCCCATCCAGAGGCGCGGGCCTGGAGCCCGAACCGCGCAGAATGCGGGCCGCATCGGCCTCCGCCCGCGCAACAATCTGGCTGATTTGAGAAATGGCCCGCTGGCTCGAATCAAATGCCGCCGCCAGACGCTGCAGTGTCGGCACAACCTGCCCACTCATCTCCAGATAGAAGGCAGTCGCCCCCGGGCCCACCCAGTCACCGCCTTGCAGTGAATCAACATGCTGCTGGAGAGCCTGCAGCGTTTGGCGTGTGTCCTGGGCGAGCCCACCAAACTGGCTGGCGGCGTTCTTGAGCTGGTCGTAGTCTGCGCGTATTGTGGAAGCCGGCATGCGTCCTCTGCTGGAATCTCGACGACATCACGAAGCGCCTGAGCCAGCTCCGGTTACCGAAGAATTCTAGGCGCCGGCTTAGGTTTGTCAAGCGCCCTTGGTCGCGTAGTCTGCCCGCAGAAAACCGATATCGGCGTGGGCGGGATTGGGCTCGAGCGTCACCGTGAATCCATGTGCGCGAAGGAAATCGGCCAGCCACGCACCCGAGCCGTCCGTGATGCCATCGTGATACTCCATTGAGATTCGCCTTACCCGATGAAGAGTGCCGTCCGCGGCGGCCTGGCGCAGGATCGCGTATTCAGCGCCTTCGCAGTCGAGCTTCAGGAAATCACAGCGGGATACGTCCGCAGCATCGAGCGCGGCGCCCAAGGGCATTTCATCCACGCGCTCAGCATGGCCCGGGTCACTCGCGCGAGCCGTGCTGTGCTGCACGGCAACACCGGTCCCCAGACTGAGGCGTGCCACACCTGCTACGCCACCGATTGCCAGCCGGCGCGCGGTGACGTTTGGCACTTCGTTCAGCGCGATATTGCGCTCCAGCAGGGCGAACGATTCGCCAAACGGCTCGAAGGCCAGCACCCGTCCGTTGGGGAAACGGCGCGCAACGGATATGGTGAAGTCACCCAAGCCGGCGCCAATATCGACGACCGTCCAGCCATTCTGGATCGCGAAGCCGTCCCGCTCATAGTCGCGATCGAGACAGGTCTCCTTGATCACCCAGGCGTCCATCGCAGTGCGCGCGGCGAAGCGATCCCCCGAGCGCAGTTCGGCGATGAACGGCTTCCCGCGCAAGGCCGCAACCGCGATCTCAAGTGGATTTGCGAAACCGGACAGCGCAACAGGGATGGATCGGGCGTAATAGCCGAAGCGTCGGAGCAGGCTCATTGGATTCGATATTCTATGCGGTCGGGCAGCCGGCCACGCAATCGCGCCATGGCGCGTCTCTACCTCGGCAGAACCCATGCGGGCCGCCACGCGCCCCAGCCAGAGGGGGCGACCCGGGGAATGATCGGCGCAGGGGTCTGCCACCACGGCGAGCGCGGCACGGGAATGACGCCCTCCTTGCCGGCGATAAGCCAGCTGGCCAGATTGCCCAGCGAGTACGTGCCGCGCACTTCGATCCTCTTGAGCCGGTATAGCTGAGTCGCGCGCTGTATCGGATTGGCCTGCACGTCAACCGCGGCGACATATCCGGCGGCCCGCGCAAGCGCTTCTGCGCGCGCATCGATCGAACCCAGCGGATACGCGAATATCGTCGGCGGCCCGCCCAACTCGCGTGAGATCGTATTCCGGCTCTGGATGACTTCGTAGGCGACCACTTTGTCGGTCTGCTTTGCGGCGGCGCCATGCGTAACAGAATGGGATCCGACCCAGTGTCCGCGCGCGCGCAGGTCGCGCAACTCAGCCCAGGTCATCAGGGTGCGCCCTCGCCCCACCCAGCCCGAGACCACGAAAAAGGTCGCCTTGAAACCGAATTCCTTCAGCAGCGGTAACGCGATGTCGTACTGGTCGCGCCAGCCGTCGTCGAAGGTGATGGCAATTGGCTTTGGCGGGAGCGGCGGTCCGCCCTGCGCCGCAGAGGCAATGTCATCGATACTCACCGATCGGTATCCCTGGTCGCGCAACCATTTGAGTTGTTCGGCAAACTTGGCCGGGGTAACGCTGAAACGGCCTGCACGCGGCGCGCCAATATGGTGATACATCAGGATTGGGGCGTAAAGCGGCGCCACGACCGCCATCTGACGACTCGGAACCTCGGCCCGCGCCGGTCCCGGCAATGAGACGCTTACCAAAACCACGAGCGCCAGCATCCATTGGAATGTGACGCGGGCAATCATCTACACTCCCCAATCGCGCGGGTAGAGAAAGTCCGCCCCGACTGTGCGTCCGCTGACCTTGGCGATGAGCGGGTACCGGCGCTTAAACTGATTCCGTGAGACCATCCGCCATATCCGCCTGACATAGGCCGGATCAAACCCCAGGTCAATCGCTTCTTCAGTGCTATAGCGCAGATCGACCAGCACATGCAGAAGCTGATCGACCTCGTCGTAGCTCAGTCCCATCTCCTGCTCGTCGGTCTGGCCTTCCCACAGGTCGGCCGATGGGGCCTTGTCGATGATGACGCGCGGGACGTTCATTTCAGCCGACAAGGCGCGGATCTGGGTCTTGAACAGATCGCCGATTGGGTTGAGCGCGCAGCCCTGATCGCCAAACAACGTGGTGTATCCCAACATGAGCTCGGTCTTGTTGCCGGTGCCGACAACCAACCCGCCAAACACAGAACTCCGGTCATACAGGGTGATCATCCGGCAGCGGGCCATGATGTTGCCGGCCCGCAATGGCGTCATGTCCGAACTCAGGCGACGCCAGCCATCGACCATGGCAGTGATCTCAACCGTTTCCGACTGCACCCCGAGCTGGTCGATGACGAGCTGGGCGTGGTCGAGGCTGCCCTGCGACGAGGTGCGATACGGCATACGCACGGCCAGCACATTCTCCGGTCCCAGCGCTTCAGCAGCGATGAAGCAAGACAGGGCCGAGTCAATCCCGCCAGAAAGCCCAAGAACGGCCTTGTTCAGGCCAACCTTGCGGATCTCGTCGCGGACAAAGCCAACCAGCACCTTTCGGGCGACGGCGGCATCAAGGGTCGGAAGTGTTATGCGGCGCATAGGGTAGGCCAATGCTACCAACAAACAACGTCAGTTTCGCATCGACGCTGGCAGAAATACCGAGATCGGCGGGCCCATCTCAAAGGCGCGGCAAGACGCAGCCGCGCAGGTCGTCATGACCCGCAACCAGTTCGCCAGCACGGTCCGAGTCAGTCCGCCGGTGAATTCGATCAGGTTGTTCAGCTCGTAGGGGTCGGTCTGAAGATCATAGATCTCAAGGTCGCAGGCATGGTGCTCAACATACTTGTAGCGCACGCCGCGAAGACCCGTGTAGATCGGCTTTGGTGTTGTCGTCGCAAGACAGGCCGAATCGGGCTTCTCCATCGCCTTCCAGGTTTGATCGGGTTCGTCCGGTTCAAGGAGGCCGCCGCGCAGGGTTGGGTCGTCAAACTGACTGGAGAACGGGTACTGCTCCAGGAAAAACACCTGACGCCAGGGCGGCGTTGCGCCAGTCAACAAAGGGAGCAGCGAGCGGCCATCGGCAAAGGTCGGAACCGTGGTCTGACCAATCTCGGCAAAGGTCGGCAGCAAGTCAATCGTGCTGACAAGGGCGCTTGATGTCTGACTGACGGGCACG
>Ga0073900_10001860_pt1 | contig 11373 bp, 10 predicted proteins | sample KloWWTmetKNB5Kit_FD_66666 | JGI IMG/M metagenome (GOLD analysis project Ga0073900, IMG submission 66666) | Active sludge microbial communities from Klosterneuburg, Austria, studying microevolution and ecology of nitrifiers - Klosterneuburg... | ecosystem: Engineered > WWTP > Aerobic digester >... | reverse complement strand
ATCCGCTGCGGCAGGTTGATGACGATGCCGTCGTCGAGCGGCGGCGGCACGACGTGCCGCGCGGTCACCTGCACTGCCTGTCCGGGACGCAGCGGCTTGCCGGCATCGAGACCGTTCTGCAGGGCGATCAGCCTCACCGACGCGCCATACCGGGCGCCGATCGAGGCCAGGCTGTCGCCGCGGACGACGACGTGCTCCGCGGAGCGATCGACGATGGCGTCGACGCCGGCCTCGCGGGCGCCGCCCGCCTGTAGCGAGGTCGGTTCGCCGCCCACGCGGTGCAGCATCCACCCGGCGTTCGCGCTCGCCAAGGCGGGTGACGACGCGGCGGCGAGCCCCGCCGCCGCGGTCAGGCAGCACGCGAGCGCGCGCGTCGTCAGGAGTCGACGGCGGCGGTCCCTCGAGTGCGTGGATGTTCGCGTCGTCATGGACATCGACGCCATGATAATCGACGCTGCACGGCGCTCGCCGCGGCGACCGCCGCGCGGATCGGCCTCACAACCCCAGGTACGCTTCCCTGACCCGAGGATCGTCGAGCAGCGCCGCGCCGCTGCCTTCGAGCACGATGCCGCCGTTCTCGAGCACGTAAGCGCGATCGGCCAGCCTCAGCGACGCCGCGACGTTCTGCTCGACCAGCAGGACCGTCATGCCCTGCGCGTGCAGCTGGCGGATCGTCTCGAACACCTCGCCGACCAGCGCCGGCGACAGTCCGAGCGACGGCTCGTCGAACATGATCATTCGCGGCGCGCCCATCAGGCATCGCCCGATCGCGAGCATCTGCTGCTCGCCGCCCGACAGCGTGCCGGCGAGTTGGGCGGTGCGCTCCTTCAGCTTCGGAAACATCGCGAACACACGGTCGAGCGTGACCGCCGCCTGCGCACGCGCGCGCGGCAGCATCGCGCCGACCTGCAGGTTCTCGAGCACGCTCATCGACGGAAACACCTGCCGCCCTTCGGCCACCTGCCCGATGCCGAGGTCGCAGATGCGATGGCTGTCGAGCCCGCCGATGGCATGGCCGTCGAAAACGATCGACCCGCTGCGCGGCTTCAGGATGCCGGCCACCGTGCGGATCAGCGAGGTCTTGCCGGCGCCGTTGGCTCCTACGAGCGCGACGACCTGCCCGGTTCCGACGTCGAGGCTGACGCCGTCGAGCGCCTGCGCATCGCCGTAGAACACCGACAGGTCGCGGATCGCCAGCATGTCAGTGCGGCGCGCCGGCGCCGAGGTAGCTCTCGAGCACGGCCGGATCGGTGGTGACCTGCTGCGGCGTGCCCGACGAGATGATCTCGCCGTGGTGCAGCACGTAGACGCGCTGCGCGAGCGCCATCACCGCGCGCATCACGTGCTCGATCAGCAGGATGGTCACGCCCTGCTCGGCGTTCAGGCGCTGGAACGCGGCGACCATCTGGTCGGTCTCCGTAGGTCGCAGTCCGGCCATCACCTCGTCGAGCAGCAGCAGCTTCGGCTCGGTGGCGAGCGCGCGCGCAACCTCGAGCCGCTTGCGGTCAGGCAGCGTCAGCGCCGAAGCGGGTCGGTCGCGCTGCAGCCACATGTCGAGGGAACGCAGCGCGCGCTCGGCGCGCGAGCGCGCCAGCCCGCGATCGGCAGTGCCGCGAAAGCCACCGACCATCGCGTTCTCGAGCACCGACATGTCGGCAAACGGCTTGACGATCTGGAAGGTGCGGCCGATGCCCGCCGCACAGATGCGATCGGCGCGCTCGCCGGCAATGTCGGCGCCCAGGAAGCGGATCGTTCCCTCGTCGGGTGCGAGCGCGCCGGCGATCAGGTTGAACAGCGTGGTCTTGCCGGCGCCATTCGGGCCGATCAGCGCCACGATTTCGCCCGGCATCACGTCGAGCGAAGCCCTCGCGACCGCCTTGACGCCGCGGAAGCTCTTCGAAACGGCGGACACGTCGAGCATCGGCGCCGTCGCGCCCTTCGCCTCGCGCCTCGCGCCGCGATCCGCCGCCGCCGCGAGCTCAGGCATCGCCGTCGCCGTCCTGTCGCCGGAAGCCGAGCCGGTTCGCGATCGCCGGCCAGATGCCGTGCGGCATGAACATGATCGACAGCCCGAGCGCGATCCCGTAGAGGATCTGCTTCGCGCCGGGAATCTCGTGGCCCGACACCGCGAGCGCTTCGTTGATCCCCTCCGACAGCAGCGTCAGCACCGCCGCCCCGAGGATGGGACCGAAGAGCGTGCCGACTCCGCCGATGATCGGCGCAAGGATGATCTCGATCGAGCGCCCCATGTTGAAGATCTGCTCGGGAAACAGGTTGTTGTAATAGAAGGCGAAGAAGACGCCCGCCAGTGCGGTCATGCCGGCGGAGATCTGCACCGCGTACATCTTGTAGCGGAAGGTGTCCACGCCCGACGCGCGCGCGGCCTCCTCGTTGTCCCGGATCGCGCGAAAGTAGAACCCGAGCCGTCCGCGCAGCAGCCACGCCGACAGCAGGAAGCCCGCGACCGCCATCGCCAGCGCGAGGTAGTAGAACATCAGCGGATGGCCGCGCAGGTTCACCAGGTCGAAGCGGTCCTGCTGGACGACCTTCAGGAAGAAGCCGCCCGACGCGCCCACCCAGTCGAAATGATCGAAGCCGATGCGCGTGAACTCGGCGAACGCGATCGTGAGCAGCGCAAAGTAGGTGCCGCCGATGCCGAAGCGGAATGCGAGCCATCCGATGAACGACGCCGCGGCGACGCAGACCGCCACGGCGGCGACCATGCCGACCCAGGGGATCACGCCGAAGTGCTGGTACAGCGCGGCCGCGGTATAGGCGCCGAGCCCGACGTACAGCGCGTGACCGAGCGACAGCTGTCCGCAAAAGCCCATCATGATGTTCCACGCCTGTCCGACGAACGCGAAGTACAGGACCAGGATCATCACCGAAAGCAGGTAGCGATCGAGCGCCAGCGGCACGACCAGCATCACCGCCAGCAGGACCAGCAGCGCGACGCGCGAGCGTGCCATCGGCCTACTTGCCCTTGAACAGGCCTTGCGGCCTGAACGCCAGCACGAGGATCAGCAGCGCAAACGACAGCATGCTCTTGGCCGACGGCGTGATCAGCAGGCCCGCGACCGATTCGGACACGCCGATCAGCACGCCGCCGGCCAGCGCGCCGACCATCGAGCCGAGCCCGCCGATGATCACGATGACGAACGCGAGCAGCGTGTAGGCCGGCCCCGAGACCGGCGTCACGTCGACCAGCAGCGACAGCAGGCAGCCCGCGACGCCGACGCACGCCGTGCCCAGCCCGAAGGTCAGCGCGTAGAGGTGCTTGACGTTCAGGCCGACGACCTGGGCGCCGAGCAGGTTGTCCGCGCAGGCGCGGATCGCCTTGCCGAACGACGTGTAGCGGAAGATCGCGAACAGCAGCGCGCACGCCAGCAGGGCGACCACCGCGCAGATCACGCGAACCTTGTCGACCAGCAGCGGCCCGATCTGGTACGAGTCGAGCGCGTAGTCGACCTGCACGTTGCGCGCGTCGGGCCCGAAGGCGACCAGCAGCCCGTTCACCAGCACCAGCGCCACCGCAAGCAGCAGCATGAACTGCGAGTGCTCGGGCCGGTCGATGAACGGGTTGATCAGTCCGCGCTGCAGCAGGTAGCCGATGCCGAAGAAGGCCAGCGCCACCGGCACCAGCATCCACAGCGGATCGAGCCCGGCCAGCGCGAACGCGAACACCGCGGCGTACATCGCCATCGTCATCAGCTCGCCGTGCGCGAAGTTGACGATTCGCACGACGCCGTAGATCACCGACAGCCCGAGCGCCATCAGCCCGTAGACGAGGCCGGTCAGGAGGCCGCTGAGGACGATGTTGGCGATCGCGTCGACGGGCACGCGGGAGTCTCCACCGGGGGTCGCCCCCCGGCGTTGTCCACGGGATCCGGCGCTAGCCTCGCGCCTGCCAGCCAGGCACCGGGAACACCGGCGCCATCTGCGCGGCCGACTTCGGCAGCACCACCACCGGCTGGCCGTTGCGATTCTGGATGCACGCCGACGCGATCTGCGTGTTCTGGCCCTTCGCGTCGAACCGGATCGGCCCGCCGACCATCATCCGCTCGGCGATGTCGGTCTTGCGGATCGCGTCGGCCAGCGCGGTGCCGTCGGCGCTGCCGGCTCGCTTGAACGCGTCGGCGGCGATCATCATCGCCTCGTAGGTGAAGCCGACGTTCAGCGCGTGGAACATCAGGTTCTCTTTCGGGAACTGCTTCCTGAACGCGGCCTCGACGCGCCTGGTCAGCGCGGCGTTCGGGTTGTACCAGGGCACGTTCGAGATGCAATAGTCGGAATACTTGTTGCCGAGCGCCTTGAAGAACTGCGCCTCGTACATGCCGGGCGAACCCGGGCTCATGATCGCCTGCGGCGACCAGCGCTGCTTGACCAGTTCGCGCACCAGCAGGATCGCATCGTTCAGGCGGCTGACCAGCATGATGAAGTCGGCATTGGTCGCCTTGGCCTTGGCCACCTCGACCGACAGGTCGCGTGCCGCCGGGTCGTACGAGATCGTGTCGACGACCTTGAAGGGCAGGAAGTCGAGCCGTGGCAGGATTCCGGCGATGCCCTTGGCCATCGACTGGCCGAAGGTGTCGTTGACGTGCATGAACACCGCGGTGCGCGGCGCGACGCTGGTCGCCTGGAACAGGTCGCGGAACAGCGCCAGGCCGTTGCGGATCAGGTCGACCGCCGTGGGGAAGTTGCGGAACGTGTACTTGTAGCCTTGCTCGGTGATCTGCGGCGCGGCGGCGATGTTGATCACGAACGGGATCTTGCGCTGCTCGGCGACCTGGGCGATCGCGCCCGCGGCGCCCGAGTCGAACGGCCCGACCAGCACCTGCGCGCCGTCGTTGATCAGCTTCTCGGCGCGCGAGCGCGCGACCTCGACGTTGGTCTCGGTGTCGGCGTTCATCAGTTCGATGTCGACGCCGTACATGTCCCGGATCAGCGTCGGCGAGATGTCGGCGCCGAGCTGGCACGACTGGCCGATGAACGCCTGCACGCCGGAGCGCGGCAGCAGCACGCCGACCTTCAGCTTCTTCGGCTGCGCGCGCACGATCGCCGGCGCGGCGAGCGTGCTGCTGGCGACGACCGCCGATGCCGCAGCCATCCGGTTGAAGTCGCGACGGTTCACCTTGGTCATGGTCTCCTCCTCTTGTCGTGTGGCGCGGCGCCCGGTTCCCGGTGCTGCCGCAGGTCCGAATTCCGGCTCGTCGGTCAGGCTATCACGCCTTCCCGCTCTGGTCGCGCAGCACGCGCTTCAGGATTTTCCCTGTGGCGCTCTTGGGCAGCTCGGTCACGATGTCGACCCGCGCGGGCACCTTGTAGGCGGCGATGTTGGCGCGGCAGAACGCGACGACCTCGTCGGCGGTGAGCGCCTGGCCGGGCTTGGGCACGACGGCCGCGACCACCTGCTCGCCCTTCTCGGGGTGCGGCAGCCCGTACACCGCCACCTCCTGGACCTGCGGCAGCTTGTACAGGTACTGCTCGACTTCGGCCGGCCACACCTTGAAGCCCGACAGGTTGATCATGTCCTTGACCCGGTCGACGATGAACACGTAGCCGTCGTCGTCCATGCGGCCGATGTCGCCCGAGTGGAGCCAGCCGCCGCGCAGGGCCTGGGCCGTGTCATCGGGGCGGTTCCAGTAGCCCTTCATCACGCCGGGGCCCCGGATCACGATCTCGCCCCACTCGCCGCGCGGCAGTTCGCGGTCGGCCTCGTCGAAGATCGCCAGTTCGAAGCCCTCGACCGCGCGTCCGACGGAACCGAAGCGGTGCTCGACCAGGTCGTTGTAGCAGGCGAACGGCGAGCACTCGGTGAGCCCGTAGCCCTCGTAGACACGGCGGCCGAAGCGCTCGGTCCAGCGCCGCGAGATCTCTTCGGGCATGGTCGCGGCCGCCGACATCTCGTAGCGGATCGACGACAGGTCGTACTTCGACAGGTCCATCGACAGCAGGCCGATGAAGATCGTCGGCACGCCGAAGAACATCGTGATGCGCTCGCGCCCGATCGCCTCGAGCACCTGGTCGGGCACGAACCGGCGGAACAGCGCCAGCGTGGCGCCTGCCAGGACCGCGGCGTTCATGATGTAGTTCTGGCCGTAGACGTGGAACAGCGGCAGGAACGCCGCGAGACGGTCGTCGGGACGGTATCCCGAGCACTTCGCCGCGGTCGCGGAGTTCGTCGCGATGTTCGATTGCGTCAGCGTCACGCCCTTCGGGAAGCCGGTCGTGCCCGACGAGTACAGCAGCGACGCCGGCGCGTCGGCGGCGCAGTCGGCGAGTTCGAAGCGCGCGTCGCGCCCGTCGCACCAGTCGGCGAGCGACGCGGTCCCGGCCGGCGCCTCGCCCTCGCAGATCACGACGTGCGCGAGCGCCGGGCAGCGCTCGCGCGGCACGAACTGCGCCAGTTCGCCGACCGTGAACACCGCCTTCGCGCCTGAATCGTTGAGCAGGTACTCGACTTCCGCGCTGCGGAAGATCGCGTTGATCGACACGGTGATCGCGCCGAGCTTCTGCGCCGCGTAGAACACGATCGCGAACTCGGGGATGTTCGGCAGGAACAACGCCACGCGGTCGCCCGCGGACACGCCGTGCGCACGCAACGCGTGCGCGAGACGGGATGCGGCCGCGTCGAGATCGGCGTAGCCCAGCCGGCGTCCCTCGAACAGGATGGCGGGATGCGAGGGCCGCTCCGCGGCCCAGCGCGCCAGGTTCGATGACAGGTTCATTTGCGCTCCCGGATTGCTATGCGTTATAACAATCGCCATGGCAAACCGCAAGCCTCGACGACCCTCGGTGCCGGCTGCGGGGCCCGTCAGCTATGGTGCCCTGCAGCATGCGATCGGCTACCTGATCCATCTTGCGCAGCTGGCGAACATGCAGGGATTCTCGCGCGCTTTCGCCGGCACCGGCGTCACCCCGGCACGGTTCACGGCGCTCGAGCTGATCGGCTGCAACCCGGGAATCAAGCCCGCCTCGCTGGCGCACGCCATGGCGGTCGAACGCTCGAACCTGGTGTCGGTGATCCGCTTCCTGGACGCGCGCGGCTGGGTCGCGGCCGCCGCGGGCTCGAACCGCCGCGAGAAGTCGCTGACGTTGACTGCGTCGGGCCAGGCCGCGCTCGCCGACCTGCGGGGCCGCCTGAGGGCCCACGATGCCGGGCTCGCCGTGCGGTGCAGCGCGCGGCAGCGCGCTCAGCTGGCGCGCCTGCTGGCGCGCGTCGTAGGAGTGCCGCCGGCTACGACGCCGGCGAGCGGCTCCCCGCGACGCGCTCGGCCGGAGGCTTGAACTCCCAGCGCTTCCAGGCCTTCAGGACGGCGTTCGGATAGTCGGGCCGACCGAGGCTGCCGTTGTAGCGACCGAGCGCACGGAACAGGTCGCCGCGCTCGATGTCGAGGTAGTGGCGCAGGATCGTGCAGCCGTAGCGCAGGTTGGTGCGCATGTCGAACAGCTTGGACGGGTCACCGTCGCCGATCACGCCCGCCCAGAACGGCATCACCTGCATGTAGCCGCGCGCCCCGGCGTGCGAGATCGCATAGCGTCGGAAGTAGCTCTCGACCTCGATCAGGCCCAGGACCAGGTGAGGATCGAGGCCGGCGCGTTGCGCCTCGTAGCGGACCGTCTGAAGGAACTCGACGCGCTGCCGGTAGTCCGGCTTCCAGCGCCGAGGCAACCGGCCCGACATCGCGGTCAGCCAGTCCACCTTCTCGTCGAGCGATTCGAACTGGCCCTGTGGCGGCGGATCGCCGTCGTCGACGGCCGCAGCGAGCGCGGTGCGCACCGCCGCGCTGAGCGGCTCGTACTTCTGGGCGCCAGCGCGCGCCGGGTCGGCGAACACGAGCCCGGCCAGCGCTGCGCAAACCACGAGGATCAGGAAGAGGATGCCCTTCATCGGCACGATTCGACGCCGATTGGCCTCATCCGGCAAGGAGCCGCCGGACGGCCGGCGCCGCATCGCCGACAGGCACCGCCTGCGACTGCATGTCGCGGCGAGCGAGCACCTCGACCCGCCCGTCCTTCAGGCTGCGCTCGCCGACGGTCACCCGCACCGGGACGCCGATCAGCTCCCAGTCTGCGAACATGGCGCCGGCCCGCTCGTCGCGGTCATCGAGCACCACGTCGACGCCGTCGGACTGCAGCTGCGCGTAAAGCGCGTCGGCGGCGGCGCGCACCGCGTCGGACTTGCCGTAGCCGAGCGGAACGATCGCCACCTCGAACGGCGCGATCGCGCGCGGCCAGACGATGCCGCGCTCGTCGTGGTTCTGCTCGATCGCCGCACCGAGCAGGCGCGTGACGCCGATGCCGTAACACCCCATCTCGAACGGCTTCGACTTGCCGTCGACGTCGACGAAGTGCGCCTGCATCGCCTCGGAGTACTTCGTGCCGAGGTAGAACACGTGGCCGACCTCGATGCCGCGCTGGATCGCGAGCACGCCCTTGCCGTCGGGCGACGGGTCTCCGGCCTGAACGTTGCGGATGTCGGCGACGATCGGCTCGGGCAGGTCGCGGCCCCAGTTGACCCCCGTGTAGTGGAAGCCCGCGTCGTTGGCGCCGCAGACGAAATCGTGCATCGCCGAGACCGTCCGGTCGGCCACGACCTGCACCGGCCTGCGGCTGCCGATCGGGCCGAGGTAGCCGGGCGGCGAGCCGAAATGCTCGACGATCTCGGACTCGGTGGCGAAGCGGAAGCCGGCGAGCCCCGGCACCTTCCCGGCCTTGACTTCGTTCAGCTCGTGGTCGCCGCGCACCAGCAGCAGCCAGATCGCGGTGTCGACGATTCGCGGCGCGGCGGCAAAATCCTGCGCGCCGTCCTTGACCGGTTCGCGCTCGTCCACCGCCAGCACGATCGACTTCACCGTACGGGACAGCGGCAGGCCGAGCAGCGCGGCCACCTCCTCGCACTTCTCGCGACCCGGCGTCGGCGTCTTCGCGAGCGGCTCGGACGGGGCAGCGCGCTGCGCGATCAGCGGCAGCGCCTCGGCCAGCTCGACGTTGGCCGCGTAGTCGGACCCGGGGCACCACGCGATCGCGTCCTCGCCGGTCTCGGCGATGACCTGGAACTCGTGGCTGGCCGAGCCGCCGATCGCACCGGTGTCGGCTGCCACCGCGCGGAACGTGAGTCCCATGCGTCCGAAGATCGCGACGTACGCGTCGTACATCGCGCGGTAGCTCTGCAGCGCCGACGCCTGGTCGCGGTCGAACGAATAGGCGTCCTTCATCGTGAACTCGCGGCCACGCATCACGCCGAAGCGCGGCCGGCGCTCATCGCGGAACTTCGTCTGGATGTGATAGAAGTTCTTCGGCATCTGGCGGTAGCTGCGGATCTCGCTGCGCGCGATGTCGGTGATCGCCTCTTCCGAGGTCGGCTGCACGATGAAGTCGCGCTGGTGCCGGTCCTTCAGGCGCAGCAGTTCGGGCCCGTATTCGTCCCACCGACCCGACTCGATCCACAACTCGGCCGGCTGGATGACCGGCATCAGCAATTCGATCGCCCCTGCCCGGTTCATCTCGTCGCGAATGATCGCCTCGATCTTCCGGATCACGCGCAGCCCGAGCGGCATGTAGTTGTAGATGCCGCCGGCCAGCTTGCGGATCATCCCCGCGCGGGTCATCAGCCGGTGGCTGACGACCTCGGCGTCGGCAGGTGCTTCCTTCAGGGTCGACAGATGGAATCGGGACGCTTTCATGCGGAATCCGGAGTGGGGCGGTCGCCGTTGCACCAGCACGCTGGACGGCTCTATATAATCGTTTCAATTGTATGGGATCGAGGGGTGCGGGCCATGCTGGACCGTGACGGCTATCGCCCCAACGTCGGCATCATCCTGGTCAATTCGAGGAACGAGGTCTTCTGGGGAAAGCGGGTTCGCGAGCATTCGTGGCAGTTTCCGCAGGGCGGCATCAAGCGCGGCGAATCGCCCGAACAGGCGATGTACCGCGAGCTGCACGAGGAAGTCGGGCTGCGTCCCGAGCACGTGCGCATCGTCGGTCGCACCCGCGACTGGCTGCGCTACGACGTGCCGGAACACTGGGTGCGGCGCGAGTGGCGCGGCCACTACCGCGGACAGAAGCAGATCTGGTTCCTGTTGCGCCTGGTCGGTCGCGATTGCGACGTCGACCTGCGCGCGTCGGATCACCCGGAGTTCGACGCCTGGCGTTGGAACGACTACTGGGTGCCGCTCGACGCGGTGATCGAGTTCAAGCGCGAGGTCTACAGCCAGGCGCTCAACGAGCTCGCGCGGATGCTGTTCCATCGCGGCGAGCAGCACGCCGGACTGCCTGACGCCAGCCGCTACCTGCGCGGGCGCACGCGCGCGCGCCACCGCCACGTCGAGGCGCCTGTCGACGCGGCCGAGCGCGGCGCCCTGATTTCCGGCGCCCTGATTTCCGGCGACCTGATTTCCGGCGCCCCGATTGCCGCGCCGGCGCCGGACCGCTCCCCCGAGCCGCGCGCCGGCGACGACGAGCGCTGAACGCGGCGCGACGCCGGCGCGCGGCTCAGGCGGGCGTCGGCAGCGGCCGCCCGGCCGCCCACGCCGCGACGTTGTCCAGCACCAGTCCACCCATCGCGGCACGCGTCGGATGGGTCGCGCTGCCCTGGTGCGGCTGCAACACGACGCTGTCGAGGGCAAGCAGTTCGACCGGCACGTCGGGCTCGTCGTCGAACACGTCCAGCCCGGCAGCGCCGAGTCGGCCCGACACGAGCAACTCGACCAGCGCCGGCTGGTCGACCACCGAGCCGCGCGCGATGTTGACGAAGGTGCCCTCGGCGCCGAGCGCTTCGAGCGCGGCGCGCGACACCAGCTTCGCGGTCTCCGGGCCGCCGGGGCAGGCCGCGACGAGCACGTCGGCCCACTGCGCGAGCGCGACGACGTCGTCGAAGTACCGGTAGTCGACGCCGGCCTTGCGGCGCGGCCCGAAATAGGCGATCCGGGTGTTGAACGCCGCGCAGCGCCGGGCGATCGCCGCGCCGATCCGGCCCAGCCCGACGATGCCGATCCTGCGCCGCTGCAGGCTCTGCGTGAGCCCCATCCCGCCCTTGGGCCAGCCGCCTGCGCGCACGAAGCGGTCGCCCTGCGCGATGCGCCGGACCGCCGCCAGCAGCAGCCCGAGCGCCAGGTCGGCGACGTCCTCGGTCAGTACGTCGGGCGTGTTGGTCACCACGACGCCGCGCGCCCGGCAGGCCGCGAGGTCGATCGCGTCGACGCCGACGCCGAAGTTGGCGACCAGTTCGAGCCGCGGCAGGCGCCCGATCGTCGCGGCGTCGATGCCGCGGCCCGAATGCGTGACGACCGCGCGACATTCTCCAGCCAGCGCGTCGATCGCCGCGGTTGGGTCGGCGGCTTCCCACAGCCGCACCACGCGATGGCGGCTCTC
>Ga0073900_10001858_pt1 | contig 11374 bp, 19 predicted proteins | sample KloWWTmetKNB5Kit_FD_66666 | JGI IMG/M metagenome (GOLD analysis project Ga0073900, IMG submission 66666) | Active sludge microbial communities from Klosterneuburg, Austria, studying microevolution and ecology of nitrifiers - Klosterneuburg... | ecosystem: Engineered > WWTP > Aerobic digester >... | reverse complement strand
TGTCAACAAAGTAAGAAGAACCATCGAAAAAAACACCGTGTAACATATCTAAATGTTTTTGCCCTGACGAGCGGGCCGCTCTTTTTAATTGACAGTTCAAAGATACACCTTATTTTGATATTGTGTTACATTTTCAAGATAAAAGATAAAATATTTTTCAGTTTATCGACGAACGTATTAAAATCATCGACGAAATTTCCTACTGATGATAACAGTGTACATAACGACATGCTCCTATCGTCGCACGATCGCATGTACTTGACGTTAGGCGATATGGCAGGAAACCCCACCATACCGACAAACTTTTGATTAATCTTCTGAACCTTCAAAGTCCGAAAAATTAAACTTCCAATTAGCAATTTGACCGTTTTCGTCAATATCCATTATGATATAATCGCCATAACCTCTTTCTTTTTGGGCTAATGTTTCAGGTACATATCCATCTTCGGCAGATAAAACGATTTCGCCTGTTTCGTCTTGAATTTCATACCCTAAACAATCAGCAACTTTGTAATGGATTTCGGCTTTTGTGCCTTGCTTCCAATTTAGGATTTTACCAGTTTCGATTTCAATATGTGGCGACCATAAATCACCATTTTTACAAGGAATGTTATCACCATTCTCTGTATCGTTTTCGCCATTTACTTCGCTATCTTCCCAATAACGAACACCAGCTTTTACAATTAGAAGTTTTAAATCGACTTCTTTTTCTACTTTGATTTTTACTTTCATTTTTTATTTATTTAAAGATTAATAATTGAAACTTTGAACACCGAGAAAAGCAACAATCGCCTAACATCGGTTTTGAGCAAGTGGGGCTTTAGTGGTAAATTCAACATCTTGCTACTATTGAACTTCTGTGCTTTATTCAACATTTGTCTTTCAAATCCCCACCTGCACAAAGCCGTTTAACGTTATGTGCAATCAATTTAAAGGAATAGCTACACAATTACGATTTTTGTAACCGTCTATTATTTCAAAGGCATCATCACCAGTACATTCACGGAAATAACCGATTTCAATAAGCTCCGTAAATCTTGCAGAAATTGAATGTTGGAGTGATCCAGTTAATAAGGCTACTCTTTTGGCGGAAATAGGTCTTCCATAAGCTAAAACGAAATTATAAACTTCATTTCTTCTTTTTGAAATGTTAGGAAGTTGCTTATGATAAGCGGATAATGTGTTTTGATGAACAATCATTTTATTGGATTTATGTTAACTAAAAATTAAAATAATTGTGTTCCGATGGATAGTGTGAAAAGTAAGTGCAATAATAATACTAATACGGCACTTACTTTAATCTGTTATTAGTGGATAATTGTGAACACAAAGATATGAATAATTCTAATATTAGAAAATATTTTATGTGTTATTTTTTGGAAAAAAATAAATTTAAAGGTATTTAGCAAGAAATCCAATTCATCACGAAGTGTGGGTTGCGACAAGTTGGCAGCCAACAATATAAAGCGGTTTGCATTTGTAGAAAACAATACGGCAGGAATTGTCGGATTTCAAGCCTGTGGAGATGAAGGGTTGCCTTTGTCAGCGAAGCAGGAAGCCCATCCCATCGCCTTTGGCGTGGGTGGGTAGTTCACATTTTATGATTATCGAATACTTTTTTAATATCTATTTCAATTTCACGTTTGGTGACTACTGAAATGTTTTCTAATTGTCTCCTAAGATTTCTTTTGAATGCTGGATTATCTTGATAGCCGTAATTGTTTAGAACTTCAAATACTTCATCTATTGCTTTGTTTATATTGGACATTTGTACTTAATTTTTTGGTTATCTAAAATAAATCGCTCGAAATAATATAAAATCGTTTCGTTTTCGGTTTTTTCTTTACCTAATGGATAAAATAAATATTTTTCTATATCATCAATTTTTCTTTTAAGCTCAATTCTTTTTATTGCATTTTTTTCTGAGTTCCAAATAGTTACTAATCTTGAATATTCTGTTTTTAGATTTTGAATGTAAGACTTAAATTCAGCTATTTTTGAATTAACGAAATCAGAATCATTAAAATATTCATTGACTAAATCTAATGTAATATTTCCATTTTTGGCAATTTGCATTATCCGTATCTTTTTTGAATTATCAAACTCTGGATTCTTTTTGATAAATTCAGCATGTGACATTGCGTTTTCTGAAACTTCAAAATCATTTGACATATATTCACCATTTATTTTTTTTAGTGTCTCTGGTTCGGGTCTCTTTACTCTTTCATTTTTTCGGTAATTTTCAATCCATCCAGTTTCACCAGTGATTGTATCAATGGATATTTCTTGGTAATTGTTACCTAATTTTCCTAAGATTCCATTTTTGAAAATATAATCAATTTCTGAAAGCTCAAGATAAGAACATGAATTTACAATGTGTTCAACCAAAATTTCAATGAAGAAATCACTTATATTTTTAACCTTGGAACTAATCGAAAGGTACTTAAAAACAATTTCAGTAATCTTAACTTTTGTTTTGATTTGGTCTATCTTTGAAAGCTCTGAAACACTTAGAGCGTATTTCATTTGTTCAGGTGCAGAAACAGTTACTACTTCAAAATGTCTCGATTTTGCTAATTGTACGGATGTTTCAGTTTGTTGTATTTTTGATACTTCGCTCATGCCTGTTGTGTCATTAATTTTTGAATATACCCTACAGAAGCTTTTTCTACATTATCGGAATGTTTCTCAATGTTTGTTTTTTCTCGTTGATTTCTAAATTTTCCAATATAATCTGCATTTTCACCATTTTGATATTTCCTTCTGAAAAATACAGTCGGGTCTATTCTATCATTCCAAAATGAATCTGATGGAATATTTCTGATTGCCTGCTCGATTTCTCCTGGTGTGTACGTTTTTCTCCAATATTCGTAATTTGCCGAAAAACTTTTGTAGCTGCGATAATCGGTTTTTAAAACTTCATTGAAAATTTGTAAAACAGTTTCGAGTTCATCATGGTATTTTGACAAAACTTCAACATTAGATTTTTTTGATGTTGGTTTTTTATTTTCAATTTCTAAATCAAAAACTTCCTTTTCTTTTATTTCTTTTATTTCATTGTTCAATTGTTCATTTGTTCTATTGTTCAATTGTTTAGTTATACTATCAATGCTTTGTACTGTGCTTTCACTTTGCTTTGTCCCGTGCTTTATCAATGCTTTATCTAATGCTTTATACTGTGCTTTGTCATTTGCTTTGTAATTTTCTTTCAATGCAATTATGTTACTACTGTATTGGTTTTTTGAAAATTCTATTATTTCAAAAAAACCACAATCTATTAAATTGTCAAAATGTTTCTTATAAACAGAATAACTTTTAATACCTGTTGCTTCCATTGCCATTGTTGTAGGAAATCCAAACTTTTTTTTCCAACCTAACCTATTACAATGCTCTATTGCAAAAGAATATATAGCTATATCGTTTGGTTTTATTTTATCTGGATTATTAAAAGTATAATCCCAAAAATCTCTATATAATTGAAATATGTCCATAAACTCTATCGTTTAAAATGTTTTTATTTGAGCTATTAGCTAACTTTATAAATGTTTGTTCTAAAATTGTTTCTAATTTTCTATTAGAAAAATTAATAGATTGAGACTTGTAGTCTAATATTAAATAAAATTTGTAATATTCTAAATTAATTTTTAAATCGTTATCTATTCTTGTTTTATTAGACGACTTAAATGTATGCTGTTTTAATCTACCCATGAAATCCTTAGATTTGCCAATATAAATATTTGAATCTGATTCTATCTTATAAAAACCGCCAAGACTGTAATCTCTTGAATATCTTATAGTATAAGAATATATATCTAAAATATTTATTTCTTTTGGATTATTAAAGCAATTTAGTAAAAAATCTTTATTCATAAAAATAAAAAAGCCGCTCAGTAGGAGTTGAACGGCTTGTATTGTGATTTAGAATTATCACCTTTGTTTTGTTAGACTCCTACCCCTGACAAAACAATATTTAAAAATTAGATGCGAAAACTGGAATCGAACCAGATGTTTTTGGGTTATGAGCCCGACGAGTAAACCGTTTCTCCCTTTCGCATTGCAAAGATATAAATTTTTTACAAATCAAAAAACTATTCAATCGTAATTCTTGTAAAATAATTCATAACTCCGTTACGTGGACAATTTAACGACTTGCAGAATGTCGTATCTTTTATAACTTCATGCTCAAAAAGTAAAACGTTTTCCGTCTTAAATAACTTCAATTCAGGATCAATTTCGTTTGTTTGATACCTGCAATAATCCCAGTACCCACCGTAATTTGTGTACGTTGTTTTTACATACTCTTTTTGCGTTTCATCCTTCGTACATGATAAAATAAACACAATCGCTAAAATTAATAATGCTCTCATTTTTTTTGTCTTTAAATTTTTGATAATATACGTCTCTGTTCTATTGCAGCCATTGCAATCCTTTTTAATTGCAATTTAAATACATATTTTATTTGTTCATTTGCATTGATCAAATCATGCGTTGTAGCTACTTCAAATGCTTCATCAATCATTAAATAATATTTGTTTCATTTTGTTTATAGCTACGCTATTATGCACTTGTGTCATTTTATTTTTAGATTGAATTATTTTAAAAAAAGCGGCTCGGAATAACACCGCTGGATCAAATAACAATTCCGATTTATGAGCAAAAAGTAATAAAGAAAAGCCTAACCTGTCATTGCGCAAAAACTATTTATGTATTTGTCCAGATAATACTCTCTTGCTCTTAATATAGCAACTTTAAGTTCTTCAACTACATTATAGTCCATATTAAACTCAAATCGCTTTATACGCATTTCTAATGGCATTTTTTTAATAATATCATTATTATGGATTATTTGTTTTTCTTGCTTGTCGTAATCGTCTCCGATTAAAAGATAACTTAATCGTGACAATTGTCTTTCGATCATATCGTCTGTGTCAGGCATTAAAATATAAGTAACTGAGTAATTTTGTTTGCCCCAAAGCCACATATACCCGATGCCTTGATAATAATATGATTTATTGAGTTCCTGAACTTCAAAAAATGTTTTTACGTTTTTGGAAATTTTAATATCCGTAATTTTATCACTTGATAAAATATCACATTCGCCAATTATCCATTCGTTTTTTTTGCGCTCTTTATTTTTTTTATAAAAAATATTTTCGTACTCACTTAATATTGCTATCGCTTCAGATTCAAGAAGTTTACCCTTAAATAATGTGTCTGCATTTACATCTTCAAAATATCTAAATTCATTATAAAGATAAGTATCTAAGATTAAATCTTTAGTAGCCTTTGAAAGCTCTTTGTTTTTGGATTTTTCAATCAATGATGTGTATTCAATTAACTGATTTTGAGTTAACTGTTTCCCTATTCCGTTGTATCGCTCTTGGTATTTTTCAAGTGTTTTCTTTTGTGCATCAGTAAGACCAAAAGACCCAACCATCAAATCAGATAAACGAGAACACCTAAATAAAATATTACTTTGCGTTTCCATTTTCCTGTTTTTCTAATTGGTTATGTAAAATTTCTTTTTTCTTTGTCTCAAAAATAGTAACGAGTTCGTCATCATTTTTATCTATCTCTACTTCCAATATACTTAATCCATCTTCATCAGTACATTTGTTGATAAAATTTATTAAGCTGTTACGCTCTGAATTTACATTTGTTTGCTCAATAGAAAGTGGTGTATTATCTACATAATCAACTTCCATTGTATCGATGTTTTTTATAACAGATTGATCTGATATAATGGCTTTTTGCATTTCAATTGAAAGCGGTGCTTCACCTGAATTTAAATGCAACTTACATACAGTTTTAAGCGCCATTTTATCAAAGTCGTCAACCCATTTACCAAATCCTTTTTTGTATGTTTCAGAATATTTTTTTGCATGTTGTTCAATTTGATCTGCCTTCATGTAAAATGTGGATTTATATCCATTTATTAATTCAAAGTAATTAACATATCCAATAATTTTATCTGATGTTTTACCGGACCAATTAAAACCATATCCTAATATTGAACTATTATCATCAATTAATTGACCTTCGTAAACAGGCTTTGTAATAATTTCTTTGAATTGTCCTGATCTTATCGCAAGCTGTCTAAGCCCTTTATATCCAATTTGAAATTGTGCTTCTTGTGTTTTTGTTTTTCCATTCCAATAAGGAACAATATAGGCAAATCCGAAATTTGGATTTATCATAATATCCAAACTTGCAGCCATTAATGCAGCTGTATAAATGCTGTCTTTTGTAGCATTTTGTAGCTTATCAGATTGGTTTACGATTGTCAATACTGCATTTACAAATCCAATTGACTTTTCGCCCAAAATTGTACTAAACTTATCAATAACGCTTTTTGATTGTAAAAACTGACTTATTGTTTTTACACCAGTACTTTGTGCTTGTTGAATCTCTTTACTTTCGCTCATTATTAAATATTTATTAGGTTAAAAATTTATGTACTTTTCTAATATCTTTTCAAATCCTATATGGATGTTATCAAAGATGTATGTTAATACCTTTTTTTGGCTATTACCGCCATATCCATTCATTAGGTTTTGCATTGTAGCTGCTGAAATATTGTTTTCGCTGCTAATTTCTATTAGAGAACTTTTAAAAAAACCTTCATTTTGAAGTTCTCGCAAAAGCCTTTTTCTGTTTAACGGATTTAGCTCCATCACTTTTGAAACTATTAATTCTGTTGTTATTGTCATCTGATTAGATTGTTTAATATTAGTAATGTGATTGAAATAAATACTGCTATTCTGCAAATTTTATCTAATGTTCGGTCGAGTTGCTCGTTCATTTTGATTCTGATTTATGATTTTTAAAAATTGGATTAACACTACTTTTAGCACTAACCCAAAACCCAAAATATTTTCTTTTTTGTTAGGATTTGCCCACCACTTTTGGCAGGCTATCCTATCGGAACACAATTATATTTTTATACTATGCCTTTGATTTTGTTTAGAGATAGCCATTTGTCAATATCTCTAATATCAAAGATTATATCTTTGTCTCGCTGTGAATATCCAATTTCATTTTTGTACTTATCTAAATATTGTGGTGACACTCCAACGTATTTAGCGGCTGCACTTTTTTTCAAATATCTTTTTGAAGAAAATAACAATTCTATGTTTTTAACCAGCTTATTTAAAGCGTCGGTATTTTCTTTTATTTGATCTTTGATAATATTTAATTCTGACATTTTATAAATTTATTGATTGATTCAATATCTTTTATTGGTCTATCGGATATAAAAGAAAGTACATTTTTCCCAGATTTTTTTAATTCAACCCATCCGCTTTTTTCAAGATCATGTACAAATCCATATGCTACCGAATGATCTGATAACCGTAACTTAATAAATATATCAGTTATAGAACAACCTTCATTATTTATTATGAAATTTAGAACATCAAATCTATTTTTGATAGTGTTTATCTTTGAATACGCTTGAGCTAATTTAGCTTTATTGTATGATGATATTTTTGTTTTCACTTTTGTTTGGATTTTTAAATTAGGGCCCGTCTATGGATACTATTCTCAGGTCGTGACGGGCCCGTGTTTATAGAGATTGGTTATTGTACGTTGAAAAATTTATTAAAATCTGAATTACCATATGCACCTTTAGTTATATTGCTAATTTCTAAAGGATTCTTTACAAATACAGCCTTCAAATAATAAAAGCCGTTCACATGCTCATATACATTTTTACCTTCTTTTTTAGCTTCGGCTTTGGCTTCTTTTAGATCACTCGTCGCAGTTTTGCAACTTGTCATTTCATTGCCTTTTAAAATTCCGATTACATACATTGCCATGATTATTTTTTTTGATTTGTTATAAATTATTTGCTTTTAAAATGGGAATTAAAAAACGTCGTTACCGTAAAAACTTGCTTCCCTTGCATTATTTCCTTTTCGTGCCCGTTAGTACCTTGATGGATAAAACCATTAACAAACACTAAATCCTAATGCAAATATTTTCGTTTAATGACGAACTGATTCGTTTATACCGACTACTAACCTTCACCCAACGTCGTAACATGTCCTATTGGTTTTTGTCAAGAATAAGTAAGATACCAACCTATCCGAATACATCGTTTCATTGTGTAGATGGCAGGATTTGAACCTACAACCTTGTGTTTTTGCTTTTGACCCACACACGCGCTACCATTGCGCCACACCTACATTTAAAAAGTGCCCCTACTTTTAGGGGCTTATAAGTAAAACCCTGATTATGAAAAATGTAAATATTTTTTTGCTTCTTGTTCGTATGCGTAAAAAGGATTGTCATATCTACTATCATCTGATATGCTATTTCCGTTTTCTTCTTCAATATTTTGAATGTATTCACTCAATTGAGCGTAAATTCCTTTGGCTTCGATTCCTTTGAAATTTACCAACTCCATAACTAAATCAATATCATTATTCGATAAACCTTGTTCTGCAAGTAGATACTCGCATTTATGCTCATCTATTTGCTCAAATATTACCCACTTTTCAAGTATTGGAGAAATTTGTTCTAAGACATCTTTTATCTCATTGTATTGAGTGAATTGATTTTTTTGGTCTGAAATTTGTAAACTGTTCATTTTTAATTACTTTTGTGCGTTTGTTATTTGATAATGCAAAGATATGCAATCTTGATATATATATCAAACTTTTTATATCAATTTTTTGATATTATTTAATAATTTTTTAATACTAATGTATAATTGATTGATAATATTGATATTATAAAATCGTATTTGATGCTTAATAATATAAGTAGAAGACAATTTGCTGAAAAAGTTTCAGTAAATGAATCTTATTTGAGTAGGATTTTGAATAGAAAAGACCCCTAACAAATCCGAAAAAATGGATTTTATGGAACTATATAATTTTAGATGGGTAGTTTACTGCCAAATGAAAAACAAATCTAACAACATTGATCTAATGAGTATAGAATCAATGTTTTTAAACTCAAATTTCATGTATTGGAAAAGATTTTATGATACATTTCTGATAAGTCCAAAATCAAAATACTTTGAAAACTTATCCAATGACTTAAAAATGATCCACGAAAACAATCTATTATTACTATATGATTGCACTGATAGATTCACTAATCAAAGAAATGTAGATTTATTTTTAAAATATGCCTTAAATGTTGGACATGTTACCATTCCCACCACAAGAACCGACGTTTCTTTTTTGGAGTTGGATTTACTGGATTGATTTTCATTGTCTTTAATTCCTTGAGAATTTCGACAATATTTGGAAATCCATAACCATCTTTAAGGTTATCATCATGGATGCTAATAGAATGCTTTTTGACCAGATACAAAAATGTATCAGCATTGAACTCTGGATTTATGCCTTTGCAAAGTGAAATCAAAGCAGTCACAAAAGGCGTTGCCATTGAAGTTCCACTTAGATTATAGTTATTTCCATTCGGGAAGCAACTCAAAATGTCAGATCCTGGCATTACGACGGTCACAACTCCAGAACTTGAATAGTCTGCTATCTTTAGTTTGAAATTTCCATCTTGTTCAATAGCTCCAACTGCAATTAAATTTTTAAATTCTTTGGCCCATGCTGCTGGATAGTCGGTTTCTTTGGCATCATTTCCAGCCGCTGCGATAAAAAAGCATTTTGGATTTAAAAGAAAGTCAGTAAGTGCGCTCTTAATGTCGCTGTCTGCATAATCTGACCCTATGGAAGCCGACTGTATTTGATAACCTAATTCTTTACCTTTTCTAATACCGTTTGCTATCCATCCAAATTCACCTTGACCAGATGCGTGACCTAATACCTTTGCAAAACCAATTTTTATATTTTTGTTAATACCTAAAATGACACTCGCAACGATGCCGCCCGTATGGTGTCCATGATAACCGCTTTCAAAGTTTTGGTTTGTGAACTCATATATTTCATGGACTGCTGGCTTTAAATCTGGATGGGTTACGACGGCAGTGTCATCTAATAACCAAACTTTTGCAGGGTTTATTTTCTTGGTTAGTTCCCAAATGGCAGTATAATCAATGATCTTTTCGTACCAACGCTCATTTGTAACATTTAATTTGTTGATTCTTACTACTGGAACTAATCCAATCTTTCTTTCTTTAAATAATCCCATATTTTCTTTTGTAAAAGTTTAGTAATTTGGTTCTGTGATCAATTCCAATAAGACCGCCATTTATTGCCTGTGTGACACTTTTTAAATCATCATTGTCAGCATGTCGGTTTATATTTTTCGACGTCCAGAAAAAACCAGCGAAATCTAAGTAATAAGGTTTTTGTAAGATCAATTCAGGATATGTTACAAAATCTTCACCTGTCGCCAAACTGTATTTATAGTAATTTGCTTTGCCTGTACACATCAAAGCGGCTCTACCCCTGTATTTCCAACCGTCGCCAAACTCTTTGTTACCAAGATTTTTAAAGCCAAAATTGCCACCATAAATGATATTAGCAATCTTTTCTTGATTCGCCTTTTGTCCTACTTTTCGACCGTATAGATTTGCCTGAGTTGATGTAATTCGTTTTGGGAATAGCTTTAATAATGCTTCGACTGTATAATTTAGGTTTTCGGTTAGTTTGGTTAATCCGTTGGATTCATGGTCAATCTGAGCCAAAAAATGAGCTTTTCGCAAAGGCGTATTGATGCCGTACTTTTGACATACGGCATCAATTAGGTTTTCATGTTGTGCGAAGTTTATCAATTTCTTTTTGTAATAGGTTATCACTGATAATATTTGCGCCCTTTGCTGTTTGATTTGGTTGCTGCAATTTGCTCAAATCTAAATCCAGACTTAACAAATCCATAAACAATAGTTCCAAAACTAACCAATGTCATAATGGCATTAACTACTTGATCTGTTTGTCCAAAAAGCCATTTGACTAACTCGAAAATTCCATCTATGTACGGAATTTCAATACCGAAAGCCGCCTTTAAAGAAATTATAGCCGTCAAAGAAGTAATAACATGCCGCAAAACTGATTTAATCGCTTCGCTCCTTACGTCTGCTTCATCCATTACTGATGATCTTGACAAAGTTGGTTTTACGAATATCAAAGCCCACGCTATAACGGATGGAAGCATGTACCAAATAGCTGCAAATCCTGTTTCAGTTTTAATGTCTAATGGGTCGTAAACCATTAATCCTAATGTAGCCAAAAAAATGACTACCATAATCCAAGTTCCTTTGTTGTTTAGTATTTTTTTTACCATTTCCTTTTTATTATATAAATTTTATTATTACCTGTTGCAACGTCTCCATTTCCAGAAGATATTAGAATACCATTTTCTGTGGCTGTCAAGGCTGCTGCATGATGACCTATCCAATCCGCCTTAGCCCCGTTGTCGTACAGTGCTGATAGGCAAGTTTAAAAGG
>Ga0073900_10001853_pt1 | contig 11389 bp, 10 predicted proteins | sample KloWWTmetKNB5Kit_FD_66666 | JGI IMG/M metagenome (GOLD analysis project Ga0073900, IMG submission 66666) | Active sludge microbial communities from Klosterneuburg, Austria, studying microevolution and ecology of nitrifiers - Klosterneuburg... | ecosystem: Engineered > WWTP > Aerobic digester >... | reverse complement strand
TACGTGCTCAACGACCCCTACCACGGCGGCACGCACCTGCCCGACATCACCGTCATCACGCCGGTGTATGTGCAAGGCACGGCACAGCCCACCTTCTATGTGGGCAGCCGGGGGCACCACGCCGATGTGGGGGGCACCACACCGGGGTCGATGCCGCCGTTCTCTACGCGCATTGAAGAAGAGGGTGTGCAGATCCATAACTTCAAGCTGGTCGATGCGGGGGTGCTGCGCGAGGCGGAAATGCTGGCGTTGCTGGGTTCGGGTGAATACCCCAGTCGCAACCCGCAGCAGAATTTGGCCGACCTGAAGGCCCAGATCGCCGCCAACGAAAAAGGCGTGCAGGAACTGCGCCGCATGGTGCAGCAGTTTGGCCTGGAGGTGGTGCGTGCCTACATGGGCCATGTGCAGGACAACGCCGAAGAGTCGGTGCGCCGGGCCATCACGCGCCTGGCAGCGCGGCTGAAGGACGGGCGCTTCACGCTGCCGCTGGACAACGGCGCACAGATCCAGGTGGCGGTGCACATCAACGCGCAGCAGCGCAGCGCCGTGGTGGACTTCACCGGGACCTCGCCCCAGCAGCAAAACAACTTCAACGCGCCCACGGCCGTGTGTATGGCGGCGGTGCTGTATGTTTTCCGCTGCCTGGTAGATGACGATATCCCGCTCAATGCCGGTTGCCTCAAGCCCATTGAGGTCATCATTCCGCCTGGCTCCATGCTCAACCCCAACCCACCGGCCTCGGTGGTGGCGGGTAATGTGGAAACCTCTACCTGCATCACCAATGCGCTGTTCGGGGCCCTGGGGGTGATGGCGGGCAGCCAGCCCACCATGAACAACTTCACCTTTGGCAACGCGCAGTACCAGTACTACGAAACCATTTCTGGCGGCAGTGGTGCGGGCGGGGTGTTTGACGACAGTGGTGCGCTGGTCGGTGGTTTCAGCGGCACCAGCGTGGTGCAGACGCACATGACCAACTCGCGCCTGACCGACCCCGAGGTGCTGGAGTTCCGTTTCCCGGTGCGGCTCGAGAGCTACGCCATCCGCCAGGGTTCGGGCGGCGCGGGGCGCTGGCAGGGGGGCAATGGCGGGGTGCGGCGTGTGCGCTTTCTGGAGCCTATGACGGCCAGCATTCTCTCGAATGGCCGTGTGCAGGGCGCTTTTGGCATGGCCGGTGGGCAGGCCGGGCTGCCGGGCATGAACCGCGTGGTACGGGCCCAGGGCCGGGTGGAGAAGATCGATCACCTGGGCCAGGCCGATATGCAGCCGGGGGATGTTTTTGAAATCCACACGCCGGGGGGCGGTGGGTTTGGTGAGGCCTGATTTTTTAGGCGTGGCTATCAAGCCTTGTCCATTTCTGGGGTGATGGGCACGGGCTGTGCTCTTTGGACTGAAGGCGGAGGCCGGGTCTCGCCCCGGCGGGCGAGGTACTTTTCTTTGCTTCGCCAAAGAAAAGTACCCAAAAGAAAGGCGCCCCACAGCCTGCGTCCCTGCGCTTCGCTCCGGGCAACCTGCGGTGCGCGGTCACGGGGTGCGCCGTGGAACTCGCTGTGCGCTGACGCGCTCCGCTCGGACAACCCCGGCGAGCTAGACAACGAAGCGTGTGTGTCCTGCGGCACACACGCCACCCCGCGCCCTGTGCTCCTCGGCGCAGCCAGATGGAAGGGGGGGGGATTCGGGCCATCGCTGCGCTCGGCCCCCAACACGCGGCCGAGCGCAGCGATGGCCCGTGTGGGCTTCAGCCCCCTTCTGGCTGCGCCGAGGAGCGCAGGGGATGGCGGATCAGGGCTCGCGATTGTTTGAGCGCCGCAGGCGCGAGTTCGAGCGAGACCCCGCCAGCACCGAGCACCGCAGGTTGCCCCGGCGCTGCGCGCCGGGGTCGCAGGCAGCGGGGTCGCTTTCTTTTGCCTTCTTTTCTTGGCGAGACAAGAAAAGAAGGTGCCCCGCCGGGGGCACATCCCGGCCTCCGCCCTTGGCGCAAGCACCACATCCCGCAGCAGTCCACCGCCTGTACTGTTCCGACGGCAGCGAAGGACGCTGTATGTGCCAAGTGTCCGAGGAATGTAAAAAACAAGCCAAATATGCCTATAACGCTTACTGGATAAGCGCAAGCAGCTATATTTTCAGGAGTGATCTGCCGGAGTATCCACAGGTTTGGAAACCGTCTGGCTCACGCTGGCCGGTACGTTCTGGCCCGCGCGGCGGGCGCGGAACAGTGCGGTGCGCATCAGGAAAATATTGGTGACCGGTACCGTGATGGCCACGAACACGGCGATCAGCAGCGGGTAGGCGGCAAAGCCGTGGCCTTGCAGCGAAAAGAACAGCACGGTGGCATGCATGATGCTCCAGCACCCCATGGTGGCGATCATGGAGGGGGCGTGCACCCGCTCGTAGTAGTCCTTCAGGCGCAACAGGCCCAGTGATCCAATCAGTGCAATGGTCGCGCCCAGCAGGACCAGCGCTGCAATGGTGATTTCGGCCCACAGGGCCAGGGGTTGTTCGGTCATTCGATCACCTCCCCGCGCAGCAAAAACTTGGCCATGGCCGTCGAGCCCACAAAGCCAAACAGCGCCACCAGCAGCGCCGCCTCGAAATAGTTGCTGCTGCCGTACTGAATGCCCAGCACCAGCATGAGCAGCATGCCGTTGAGGTACATGCAGTCCAGCGCCAGCACGCGGTCTTGCGCGGTGGGTCCCTTGAGCAGACGCACCAGTGTCAACAGCATGGCCAGGGCCAGCAGGGCCAGGGCCAGGGGCAATGCCCAGGCAAGGATGGGGTTCATTCAAAAATCTCCATCAGAGGCTGCTCATAGCACCGTTTGACGTGGTCAACGATGGCCTGCGGATCGTCCACTTCGAGTACATGCAGCAACAGAACCGAGCGGTCCAGCGATAACTCAGCCCAGGAGGTGCCGGGCGTGATGCACACAATCATCGCCAACACCGCCAGGGCATTGGGGTCGCGCACCTGCAGTGGTATGCGTACAAAGTCCGAGGGGTGGCGCCGCCGTGATGGAAACACCAGAATACGCGCGGCATCCAGGTTGGACACCACCGTGTCGACCACGACCCGCAGCCCCAGGCGCAGCACTGCGGTGGGTTTGCGGATGCGCACCGGCAGCGGGCGCAGCCCACGGGTGAGCAGGGGCACGGCCAAGGCCAGCACTGTGGCCAGGATCAGGTGGCCTGCGCTGAGTGAGCGGGTCAGCAGCAGCCACAACAAGAACAGGGCCACCGACAGCAGCGGTGCGGGCAGCAGGCGCTTCATGGCGTCTCCGGGAGTGGCATCGCCGGGGCGGCGCGGGTGGGGTTGGGAACGGGCCGGGCCGACAGCACCGCCTGCACGTAGCTGGCGGGTGTATGCAGTGCCTGGGCCGTGCTGTTGGCGTAGTCCATGACCGTAGGGGCCTGCACCGTGAGGGCAATGCAGGCGCCTAGCAACAGCGCGATGGGCGCGCCCTCCAACACGCTCAGCACGGGCGCGGTGCGGTTGTGGCTGGTCCAGAAATGGCGAATGCCCGTGCGCGTGAGGGAGATGAGCGCCAGCAGGCCGGAGCCAATCATCAGGGCCAGCAGCGCCCAGCTCCAGGCTCCGGGCAGTGTATCGGCTGAGGCGCCCAGGCCCAGCGGGTTGAGCAGGGCGGTCAGCATGGCGAACTTGCCCACAAACCCCGACAGCGGTGGCAGGCCGGTGATCACCAGGGTGCACAGCAGGAACGACAAACCCAGCAAGGCCGTAGCAGCAGGGATGACGCGGCCGACGAGCGCTTGCTCGTTGTCATCCAGGTTGTGCGTGTCGGTGGGAACCAGCTCCGGACTGAGAAAGGGAGCATCGTCGCCGTGTTCGTGGGGGGCCTGGTGAGCGCCGTCGTTGCGCCAGCGGTCGATCAGGTCGGCCAGCAGGAACAGGGCGCTGACCGCCAGGGTTGAGCTGGGCAAGTAATACAGCAGCCCGGCCGTCAGCTGGGGCAGACCAAAACCAGCGGCTGCCAGCAGTGTGCCCGACGACACGATGGCGGCAAACCCCGCCAGGTGGGTCAGCCGCTGCGCACCCAGCATGCCGATGGCGCCAAAAACCATGGTCACCATGCCACCACCCACCAGCCACAGGCTGCCAAACAGGGCCGACGCTCCGGCCTCAAAACCAAACAACAGCGTCCACAGGCGCAGGAGGGTGTAGATACCTACCTTGGTCATCAGCGCAAACAGGGCGCCTACCGGTGCCGTGGCGGCGCTGTAGGCCGGAACGAGCCAGAAATTCAGGGGCCAGACGGCCGCCTTGATGAGGAAGGCTGTGGCCAGAATGGCTGCGGCCGAATGCAGCAGCCCGCGGTCAGCCTCTACCACCGTGGGAATGCTGCGCGCCAAGTCGGCCATATTCAGGGTGCCGGTAATGCCGTACAGCATGGACACACCAATCAGGAACAGAGACGATGCCGCCAGGTTGATGGCGATGTAATGCAGCCCCGCTTTGACCCGCTGGCGGCCCGAGCCGTGCAGCAGTAGTCCGTACGAGGCGGCCAGCATGATTTCGAAAAACACAAACAGGTTGAACAGATCCGCCGTGAGAAAGGCGCCGGCCAGTCCCATGAGCTGGAACTGGAACAGCGGGTGGAAGTGCACCCCCATGCGGTGCCAGTGGGCGGTGGCAAAGATGATCGACGCCAGCGCAACACCGCTGGTCAGCACCAGCATCATGGCGGACAGGCGGTCGAGCACCAGGACAATGCCGAACGGTGCAGGCCAGTTGCCCGGCAGGTACACCCCCAGGGGTGCCGGGTCCCCGCTGTGGTGCACCCACACCAGTAGCAGCACGGTCACTCCCAGCCCCAGCAGGGTGGAGAACAGGTTGAACGCGATCTTCAGGCGCTGCTGGTCTTCGCGCAGCAGCAGCATCAGCGCCGCGGTGAGCAGGGGCAGTGCGATGGGCGCCAGCAGCAGGTGCGGCATGAAGAACGCCGCGAGGGCGTGGAGCGCGGTCATGGCATCTCCCGCACATCATGCGAGGCGCTGCCATCCACATGGTCGGTGCCTGACATGCCGCGCGATGCCAGCAGCACCACGAGGAACAGGGCCGTCATGGCAAAGCCAATGACGATAGCTGTGAGCACCAGGGCCTGCGGCATGGGGTCGGCGTAGTGCAGCAGGTCTTGCGGCACACCGGGCTGCAGCACGGGCTCCTTGTCGATGGCCAGGCCCAGGCGCCCCATGCTGAAAATGAACAGGTTGACCGCATACGACAGTAGGCACAGCCCCATGATGACCTGGAAGGTGCGCGGGCGCAGCAGCAGCCACACGCCCGAACCGGTCAGTACCCCAATGGCCAGGACGAGAACGATTTCCATCAGAGGGCCTCTTTTTGTGCAGGAGCCTCGCGTGCCGCAGCTTCTTCGGCCAGGCGAGCATGGTGGCGGTGGCCGCGTACCGATTGGTGGGCAAGGGCCGTCAGGATGAGCAGAGTGGAACCCACCACGAGCGAAAAAACTCCGATATCGAAGAACATGGCACTGGCCACGTGGATCTCGCCCACCACAGGCAGATGCAGGTGGGCGGTGTGGCTGGTAAGGAAAGGGTAGCCCAGGGTGAGTGCGCCCAGGCCCGTGGCCAGTGCGCACAACAGACCGAAGGCGATCCAGCGGCGCGGGCTGAGCGGCATGTGGGCTTCGACCCAATGGGTGCCAGAGATGATGTATTGCAGCAGCAGCGCCGATGACAACACCAGTCCGGCCACGAAACCACCGCCGGGCTCGTTGTGCCCACGCATGAACAAGTGGGCGGCCACCACGGCAGCAAACGGCAGCAGCAGGCGCACCAGTACGGCGGGCACCATCAGGTAGCCGACGGCCGTATCCGTCGCATGGCGCGGGTTGATCAGATCGGTTTGCAGATCGGCGGGCAGATTGCGCTGCTGCGCCGGCAGATCCATGGCTTCGTGCGCTGGGCGAAAGCGCCGCAGCAGCGCATACACGGTCAGGGCCACGATGCCCAGCACCACGATTTCACCAAAGGTGTCGAACCCCCGGAAGTCGACCAGCATCACGTTGACCACATTGGTGCCGCCCCCTTCGGTCAGCGCGCGCTCCAGGAAGAAGGTGGAGGTGCTTTGCGCAAACGGCCGACTCATCATCGCGAAAGCCAGCCAGGCCATGCCGCCGCCCGCCAAAACGGACAATGTCAGGTCGCGCATCCGGCGAAGGCGGGTACTGCGGCGCTCGGCGCGCGTGGGCACGCGCAGGCTTTCGTCGCGCATGGGCAGCCAACGCAGCCCCAGCAAGATGAGGATGGTGGTCACCAGCTCCACCACAATCTGCGTGAGGGCCAGGTCCGGGGCGGAGAACCAGAGGAAGGTGATGCAGGTGGCCAGGCCCGCTCCGCCCAACAGGGTGAGCGCCGCGAGGCGGTGGTATTTGGCCTGCCAGGCCGCTGCAAGGGCGCACACGCCCCCCAGCACCCAGAGCAGCGCAAAGGCGGGTGACAGTGGCAGCATAAGGCGGTCGCCCCGCTGCAGGCCGTGTGTCCAAAGGGGCATGAAACCGGCCGCCAGGGCGGCGGCCACCAGCCAAAGCATCTGCCATTGCAAGCGGTTTGTACCCAGCCAACGGCGGCCTTTGCGCCCGGCCTGGGAGAGCAGGGCCAGCGCGGCCTCGAACAGACGTTGGCCATCGATGTAGTGCGAAAGCCGGGGGAAATCAAGGCACCCCGCATTGCGCCAGCGGCGTAGCAGGGCATACAGAACGACCCCGCCGACCAGGGCTACCACGCTCATCAGGAGCGGTGTGTTCAGACCGTGCCAGATCGCCAGGCTGAACACCGGCATGGAGCCGCCGACCACGGGACGTGCCGCGGCATCCAGAAAAACCCCGACGGACCATGCGGGCAGCATGCCCACCACCAAGCAAATCAGGACCAGCAGTTCTACCGGCACACGCATCCAGTGGGGCGGCTCATGCGGCTGACGGGGCAAATCGGTGGCAGCGGGGCCAAAGAAAACGTCGACGGTAAAGCGCAGCGAATACGCCACGCCAAACATGCCTGCCAGGGTGGCTGCGATGGGCAGGCCCAGGCGCACCAGGGGTGCGGCATCGAGAAAAACCGTCTCGGCAAAGAACATTTCCTTGGACAGGAATCCGTTGAGCAGCGGCACTCCCGCCATGGACGCACTGGCCACCATGGCCAGCGTGGCGGTGATCGGCATCATGGTGCGCAGGCCGGACAGGCGCCGGATATCGCGGGTGCCGGTTTCATGGTCCATGATGCCTGCCGCCATGAACAGCGAGGCCTTGAAGGTGGCGTGGTTCATGATGTGAAACACGGCGGCCACGGCGGCCAGTGGGCTGTTCAGGCCGAGCAGCAGTGTGATGAGGCCCAGGTGCGAAATGGTGGAATAGGCCAGCAGCCCTTTGAGGTCGTTCTGGAACATGGCCAGGTAGCCGCCCAGCAGCAAGGTGCACACACCGGCGCCGCCCACCAGCCAGAACCAGTGTTCGGTGCCGCCCAGTACCGGCCACAGGCGTGCGAGCAGAAACACCCCGGCCTTGACCATGGTCGCCGAATGCAGGTAGGCGGAGACCGGGGTGGGCGCCGCCATGGCATGGGGCAGCCAGAAGTGGAAAGGAAACTGCGCGCTTTTGGTGAACGCGCCCAGCAGCACAAGTACCAGGGCCGTGAAGTACAGCGGGTGCGCACGCACCTGCAGGCCAGCCGCCAGCACCTGGTCCAGGTCGTAGCTGCCCACGATGTGGCCGATGACCAGCATGCCCGCCAGCATGCACAGCCCGCCGGTTCCGGTGACGGTGAGTGCCATGCGCGCGCCACGTCGCGCGTCCTTGCGGTGGTGCCAGTAACCAATCAGCAGGAACGAGAACAGGCTGGTCAGCTCCCAGAAGAACGCCAGCTGGATGATGTTTCCCGAAAGCACCACGCCCACCATGGACCCCATGAAGGCCAGCAGGAAGGAGAAGAAACGGGGCACCGGGTCCGACGGCGACATGTAGTAGCGCGCGTACAGCACCACCAGTGCGCCGATGCCCAGGATCAGCATGCAGAACATCCAGGCAAAACCGTCCATGCGCACCACTAGGTTCAGGCCCAGTGCGGGTAGCCACGTAATTTCTTCCCGCAATACGCCGCCCTGCGCAATGGCCGGAAAGCACAGTGCGGCCTGTACCGCGCAGAACAGGGCGATCAGGCCTGCCAGGGTCGATTCCGCATTGCGCGCATTGGCGGGCATGACGGCCGCCAGCAGACTGCCGATAAAGGGCAGGAGCACAAGATATATCAGGGGCATGCGCGGAGGGTCCTCATTGTGGCCGTGGAATGCTTCTGACAGTGGTACAGGGGATGCGGCCGACGAGAATGCGGCCAAGCCGCAGCAAGATCTGCTGCGGGCTGTTGTTGAATTGATTTTACGGGGCGCGTCCAGCCGGGGTACGTGGTGCAGCCGGATATCCTTGAAAAACCGATGTCAGCGGGCGTCTTGTGTGGGGGCCGTGCGCATTGTGGGTGCCCTATCTTCCCGTTGGAAGGGGCTGTTATTGACCGTCAGCCCTGCAGCGGAGAGACGTGCGGCGCTGCCTTTGCCTACACCGCCCACACGCCGGATCAGATCTGCCCAGTCCTGGAAGGGTGCCTTCTGGCGTTCACGGAGGATTTTTTCCGTAGTGGCCGGGCCCAGGCCCTTGATGCCATCCAGTTCGGCCTCTGTGGCCTGGTTCACATCGACAGCGGCGCAGGAGAGGGAAAGACCGAGCAGGGCAGCAAATACCAGGGCGTGCTTGTGCATGTATGGTGCTCCGGGGAGGTCTGTTCGTCGATCAATCGCTGTGGGTCGCTTATTCCATTTCTAAATCATCCGTGACATTGTCGACTTCGCCTTGCCTTGCTACAGCAATGTCTGCGGCGCGTCTTCGCGTCACAAATGATTTGGAAATGGAATTACAACTCTTCCACGCGCCGTGCCGGGTAGCTGTCCCAGGTCTGGCAGCCGGGGCATTGCCAGAAATGCTGGCGGGCCTCGAAGCCGCAGGCTGCGCAGCGGTAGCGCATCAGGGGCTGTGCGGCATGGTCGAGGGCGCGCTGCACCTGTGCGTGGTATTGCTCGTGTTCCAGCCGCTCGTCGGCCAGCCATTTGGCTGCAGCCACCAGGGAGGGTTCGGCCTCCAGGTGCCGCAGGTACCACTGGCGGCCTTCGATGGCCTGGGACCCGGCAGGGGTGGTCAAGGCCACGATAGCATCAAGTACATCCAGGGAGGGCGCGACGGAGTAGTGTCGTTGCAGCACCTCTAGCGCTTGCGCTGTCTGGCCGCTGGCCTGTGCGGTCTTGACCAGCAGGGTGGCGGCCAGTGGCAGTGCGGCAGGGGCCTCGGTGGCCAGGGCCTTGAGCATCTGAATGGCGGTGTCAGGTTGGCCTTGGGCCTGCGCCAGCCGGGCCAGCTCGATGCGTGGCCGAGGGGCTTCTGGCGCACTGGTGCGAGCCTTGTCCAGCAGCAAGCGTGCGTTGTCAATGTCGCCGTGCGCCACATGCTCTAGGGCTTGCTCGCAGAGGTAGTGGGCCTGCCGTGTGCCGAAATTTCCCTGGCCTGCGCTCTGCATCTGGCTGGCGATGGCGGCGGCACGGGGCCAGTCCCGCGAGCGTTCGTAAATAGCAAGCAGCGCTAGGCGCGCTTGCTCTTCAAAGGGCGTGCCTTCCAGGCGCGCCAGGGCGTCTTCTGCCCGGTCCAGCAGCCCCGCTTTCAGAAAATCAAGCGCTAGTGCATGCTGGGCGCGTTCGCGGTCCCTAGGGCCAAGGTCACCGCGTGAGAGCAGGTGTTCGTGTACCCGCACAGCGCGGTCGTATTCGCCACGTCGCCTGAACAGGTTGCCCAGGGCAAAGTGCAGTTCGGAAGTGTCGGGGTCGTTCTGCACGGCCTCGATGAACACGTCGATGGCTTTGTCCTGCTGCTCGTTGAGCAGGAAGTTCAGGCCTTTGAAATACGCTTTGGGGACACTGCGATTTTCGGCGCGTAGCTGGCGCAGGTCGAAGCGCGATGCGCCCCATCCGAGCACAAAGGCCAGGGGCAAACCCAGCAGCAGCCAGACCAGATCAAATTCCATGGGGCGGCTGGCTATCGACGTCAGAAGAAGGGGCCCCCGTTGCCGGGACTGCCGTGGGTATCGGCTTGGGCGCGTGGCGCGCTGCCACGCGGTGCTTCCACCAACGCGGCACCATGCCGAGCACGCCGGTGACCAGCCCGGCCGCAAAGGCGGTCAGCACGACCAGCACCAGCGGCGCACGCCACTGGGTGCCAAAGAAAAAATGCACGGTCGCATCCTGCTGGTTGTTCAGCGCGAAAGCGAACAGGGTAAAAAAAAGGGCTGCCTTGAGCAGCCACAGGAGGTATTTCATGTGTCTCCCCGGTGGTGGCGCCATTCTAAGAGGCGCGGTGCACTGGGCCGGGTGGATAGAAGAAATTGAAGCAAAAATGGCCAAACCGCAGATGGGTAAAGCGCTACAAGCTATTGATTAAATAGCGCAAGTTAACCCGTGCTTTCCAGCTCTGCGGTGCGCTTGTCTACGGCTTCGCGCAGAGCCTTGCCCGGTTTGAAATGGGGTACGCGCTTGGCAGGGATGGCTACGGCCTCGCCGCTGCGGGGGTTGCGCCCCATGCGTGGGGGGCGGTGGTTGACGGAGAAACTGCCAAAACCGCGGACCTCGATGCGGTGTCCACGCACCAAGGCTTCGCCGACGGCGTCGAGCAGTGTCTTGACGGCGAATTCGGCATCGCGGTGCGTGAGCTGGCTGAAGCGGGCGGCAAGCTCTTCGACGAGATCGGATCGTGTCATAACAAAATGTATCAATAAAAAAGCCGGGTGGGCGCATTGTGCACCCACCCGGCCTTGCTTCCAACCGTTCCGGGTTTTTACTTCTCGGAATTGTCCAACTTGGCGCGCAGCAGGGCTCCCAGGCTGGTCGTGCCGGCGCTTTCGCGGCTCGATTGCTGGCTCAGGTTGGCCATGGCGCCTTGCTCGTCGATCATGTCCTTCTGCTTGATAGACAGCTGGATGTTGCGGGTCTTGCGATCCACATTGACCACCACAGCGGTGACTTCATCGCCTTCCTTGAGCACGTTGCGGGCGTCTTCGACGCGGTCGCGCGAGATTTCGGAGGCGCGCAGGTAGCCGATGATGTCTTCGCCGAGGTCGATTTCAGCGCCACGGGCGTCCACGGTCTTGACCTTGCCGGTCACCGTCTGGCCCTTGTCGTTCACGGTCACGAAGGTGGTGAACGGGTCGCCGTCGAGCTGCTTGATGCCCAGGGAGATGCGTTCACGGTCCACGTCCACAGCCAACACGATGGCTTCGACTTCCTGGCCCTTCTTGTAGTTACGCACAGCGGCTTCGCCGGTTTCGTTCCA
>Ga0073900_10001852_pt1 | contig 11391 bp, 10 predicted proteins | sample KloWWTmetKNB5Kit_FD_66666 | JGI IMG/M metagenome (GOLD analysis project Ga0073900, IMG submission 66666) | Active sludge microbial communities from Klosterneuburg, Austria, studying microevolution and ecology of nitrifiers - Klosterneuburg... | ecosystem: Engineered > WWTP > Aerobic digester >... | reverse complement strand
CCTTACCGGCCGCCAGCAGTTCTATATCGACCACCAGTGGTTCATTGAGGCGGGCGAACAGCTGCTCGTCCACAAGGAGCCGGTTGCCTCCGGCGGGCAATACCCGTTGCGGATGACCGGCGGCCATACCCGCTGGAGTATGCACAGCATCTGGCGGGCAAGCGAGGAGCTCCTGCGGCTCCAGCGCGGCGAGCCGGTCGCCTACATCTCGGTCTCCGACGCGGCCAGCCGCGGCATCAAGGATCATGACCAGATCCGTGTCCACAACGACGTGGGTCAGTTCGAATTGCGGGCGAAGGTTTCACCGGCCGTACAGCCGGGGACGATCATCGTCTACCACGCCTGGGAGGGGTACCAGTTCAAGGACTGGGCGACCCAGAACGACGTGGCGGCGAGCCCGATCAAGCCGACGAACCTCGTCGGGAACTATGGCCAGCTGCACTACCGCATGGCCTCGTACACGATGAACCACATCCCGAAGGAAGTGGCTGTCGACATTGAACGTGTTGGGGGAGGCTCATGACAGCGAAGACGGCGGCAAAGGTCACCGCTCAGCGCGTCACGGCCTCCAGCAAGGAATTGCTCGTGCCGGGTTCGAAGGCGTGGAAGGACGTTGCTGAAACGGCCGTCGCGCTTTCGCCGACACCCCTTGATGCGCAGCCGTCGGCCTATGTACGCGCATCGTGGGCGGATCGCCCGCACGGGAAGACCGGCACGGTGAACGTTTCTGCCGTGGTTGCGGATGATGCACTCTTCATCCGCCTCCGCTGGGAGACAGCCGACCCGCGCCAGTCGATTTCGGACAACAACGTCTACGCGGATGCCTGCGCCGTCCTCTTCCCGGCTGACGGGAAGGGGGCGGAACTGGCGACGATGGGTGACGAGAAGCGTCCGGTCCAGGCCTGGCACTGGCGTGCCGGAACAGCTCTGCCGTTTGTTGTGACCGCGACTGGTCTCGGCACGACGGAGCGGGCGAAAGCTCACCCGGTGAGCGTTGGAGCCGCCTGGGAAGGCGGGTCGTGGTCGGTGGCATTCCGGCGCGACCTCGGAGGCAAGGGCGTGCCCCTTGCGGCCGGCGCCAGCGTACCCATCGGCCTTGCCGTCTGGCAGGGCGCCAACAACGAACGCGCGGGTATCAAGTCCCACACGCCGGACTGGCTCACGCTCGAACTACCGAAGTAAGGACTGAACATCTATGGCCACTGCTTCTCCGAAGCCAGCTCGCCAGCTGGTCATGGTCTTTGACCTGAATAAGTGCCTGGGGTGCCAGTCCTGCAGCATCGCCTGCAAGACGCTCTGGACTGACGCACCCGGTATGGAAGCGATGTGGTGGAACATCGTGAACACCATGCCGGGTGAAGGCACTCCGCGTGATGTCTTCTCCCACGGGGGCGGTTATCGCGACGGGCAGCCTGTCCCGGGCGTCTTTCCACCACTCGCCCAGTTCGGCGAGGCCTGGGACTTCGACCACGAAGCCACGTTCGGGAGTAACGGCAAGGCCGCCTTCCACCCCCTCCAGCACGATGGGACCAGCCCCGAATGGGGCCCCAACTGGGACGAGGACATGGGTGGCGGGGTCTACCCGCATTCCTATTTCTTCTACCTCCAGCAGATCTGCGCGAACTGCTCCAAGCCCGCCTGTCTCGAAGCCTGCCCGCGTACCGCGTTGTACCGGCGCGAGGAAGACGGGATCATCCTCATCGATGAAGAGCGCTGCCATGGTTACCGCTTCTGCGCTGAAGCGTGCCCGTACAAGCGCATCTATTTCAACTCCAACCGGGCCATCGCTCAGAAGTGCATCAGCTGCTACCCCCGCCTCGAAGCGGGTGTGGCGCCTGCATGTGTGCGCCAGTGCCCCGGCCGTGTCCGCCACGTGGACTACATGGAGAACAAGGAGGGCCACGCCTACAAGCTGGTGCACAAGTGGAAGGTCGCTCTTCCGCTGCGCCCCGACTTCGGGACCGAGCCCAACGTCTTCTACGTCCCGCCACTCGCACCGTACGCCTTCAACGAAGCCGGCGAGTTCGATGAAACGCGTTCCCGCATCCCGGAAGGGTACCTGGAGCAGATGTTCGGCCCCGGTGTCGAACAGGCCCTGGCCACCATCCAGGCGGAGCGCGAGAAGTCGGCCCGCGGCGAACCGTCGGAGTTGATGGACATCCTCATCGCACGCGACTGGAATGATCTGCTCGGGCCCTTCACGGAGAACCCGGCCGATCTCGACCGCCAGCCACGGAAGGGTTGATGTCCGGCGAAGCAGGCGACAGCCCGATTGCAGATTTCTACGGGCTGGCCGCCGAACTTCTTTCGTTTCCAGGTCCCGGACTCGCCGCCGCACTGCGCGGCGGCGAGGTCCGCGGGGCCGCCGAGCACATACTGGCCCACATCCGGGTCGAGCTCTCCGTCCCGCTCAGCGTCCTCGGGCCGATCGACATCGCCGAGAAGGATCTCGAGTCCGAATTCATCCGCCTGTTCGATGTGCCTGATGGGCCGGCGACGCCGCTCTACACCGGTGTGTACGCGCAACGACGGCGCGACGCCATGGAAGAGTTGCTGCGGATCTATCGGCACTTCGGGCTTACCATCGGGAACGCTTCGCAGGACCTTCCCGACTTCGTCCCAACGATCCTCGAGTTCATGCAGTTCCTCGCAGCAGGAGCCGGGCAGGCGGAGGATGCGGGCCGCGAGCCGTTCCTCGCCGCGACCGCCGACATCATCGAGCGCCATCTCGGGCCGTGGGTGGCCGAGACCAGCACTCGCCTGGAGAAGCGGAACGCGCACCCGTTCTATCGTGGGTTAATCGCCATGGTGGGCGAGGTCGCCGCCGCTGAAGCGGCGGGCATCCGCGGCGAAGACTAGGCTCTCCGTTCCGGCTGCCAACCCAACAAGTCCGCCTCTGAACACCCGGCAACGGGGTCACCGGGCCTGGATTCCTGGGACGTCGGTCTCCGCATCAAGGACGGCGCGGCGACATGGCTCGGCCGGCAAGACAAGAAGCACGAAAGCCCGGGACTCCCGGGCTTTCGTTTGTGAGAATGCGGTGCCGCGGCGGCGGTGTCAGCCGAGCAGGTAGATCATCCCGTTGGCATCCGATGAGGCCATGACGCCGGTGCGGAAGCGGTTGCCGGCGAAGCGTTCGGGTGCTTCGGCGCCGTCGTAGCCGGTCATGAGCGATGGCGAGAATACGGTGACTTCCGCCATCTCGACGAGCTCCCAGAGCGCGGCGATGGGCTGGCCCGTGCGAGGGTCGGAGGGGACGACGTGGGCGTTGGTCATCGGGAGCCCGACGGACTCATCAAGGTACCAGGACTGATGGGCTGCAAAGACGGGCCCTGTTTCCGGCAGCCCCCAGAAGGTCAGGGCAGGGCATTCGAGCGCCTTGCTGACGCGGCGGCGCTGGTCCGGGTCAAAGGAGTTGCCCACGGCGAGGAGTGCGGCGGAGAGCTGGCGGCGCGCGTCCTTGGCCGACTTCTTCGCTTCGCGGCAGGCATGGGCGAATTCGGTCAGTCCGGAGACGGCATAACTCACCCGGTGCTGGGAGATGAGCCCGAGCAGGCTGTCGGGGTCCGCGCCGGGGCGGGGGATGATGAGCGGCTTGCCCAGGTAGAGCGGGATCAGGGCGGCCATCAGCCCTTCCCATGCCGAAAGCGGGAGGTTGGAGAGCCAGGGGCCCCCGCGTTCCGCATCCAGGAACGTCGCCATGGAAATCGCCATCGCCAGGAGCGTCCGGTTCGAGTGCGAGACCGGGGCGGTGCTGCCATCGATGGTCACGGCCGGGAGCGTGGGGTCCAGCATTTCGGCATAGTGGGGCGCCTCAGCGGCCCCGGAAGCCTGTTGGCCCGCGACAACCGGCGCGCCGATCTGCGTGGCCAGCGAGGCTGCATCGGTACCCGGGGGGGCGATCCGCAGGCGGACGCCGGCCGCGAGCCCGGCCAGGAGCTGAAACACGTTTTCGCGGGAGAGTTCGCCCGGGAGGACGGCGAGGCGTGACTCACCGGCGGCGAGGGCGAGCGGCCGCGCGCGGCGGTCGACTTCTTCACGCAGCTGGCGGAAGGTGACCTGCCCCAGGCTGTCGATGATCGCGGGCTCGTCGCCGTGGTAGCGCTCGTTGCGGAGCAGGCAGAGCTGGTAGATCGGATACGGCGGCACGCCTACGACACGGGCAATGCCCGTGGGCCAGTACCAGGACGGTGTGATGGCGATGGTCTTTGGCATGGCTGCATTCCCCCCGGAATGTCAGATGAGTCCCCCGGCGCCCAGCGAGGCCCCGAGGCCGATGCTGAACACCGCGAGCACGAGTTCGAACTTGAGCGCCTTGTCCATCCGGGCAATGGCGCGGCCGACGCGCTGGCGCTCGGCGGCCACCTGTTCGGCGGTCATTTCTGGCAGGGAGCGCTTGCGCTGCGCGGGATGGAGCCAGAACGCCATCGAAAGCACCGTCGCCAGACCGCCTGCCCAGGTGATCACCAGCAGGAGCATGGTCCGGCCGTAGCTGTCCGAGAGGCTCAGGTCGCGGCCGGGCAGACCGCTTGCGTCAAGCCGGAGGAGCAGGAGCCCTCCGGTGATGCCGATCACGATGAGGCAGGCGAGGGCGAGCCAGCGGTACCGCATACCAGCATTTTTGCACACGATTCCAACCTGTGAACCGGGCATTGTTTGCTGGGCATACCGCAGGACCCACTCCATCGTTATCGCCCCGCCGACATACGTGGCCCAGGCAATCGCATGCAGCGCGCCGAGCAGAGTATCCACGCGCCAGTTACCCCTTCCCCAGCAGTCCGGTGGACCCGGTTCAGAGGAGGCCCCCCCACTTCAGCGATGCGCCGCAGAGCGCGACGAAGAGGACGACCACCAGGTCGATGCGGGTGATCCGCTGGACCCACGTGGCGGCATCCATCTTGGACTGCTGGACAGCGGTCAGTTGGGCCGCCGACGTCCGGGAGCTGACCTTGCCCTGCAGGCGCGGCCGGAAATAGAAGGTGATGAGCGCACCATTAATGATGAGCACGCACCAGAGCAGGATCATGACGAGCAAGGTCTGGCCGTAGTCGGCCGAGAGCCCACCGGGCGTCTTGAAGAACGGCCATTCGGTCCACGAGAGCATGTTCATATGCTCGAGCCGCAGGAGCCCGGTTATGATGATCAGCGAGAGCGAGCCCCATACGAGCCAGAGGAACCGGTCAGCGGTCTTCTGCCCCATCACCTGCGCCTGGGCCGGGGGGATGGAGCCCTGGGCTGGGCCAAGCACGAACTCCATCGCGACGGCGCCGCCCAGGTAGACGGCGACCGATATGTCGTGGAGGAATCCGTAAATGATGTGGAGCCAGATATCGAGGTCGGTAGGCATTACGATCCACTCCGCGCGTAGGGGTCAGCCGTGCCCGGGTGCCAATCGCGGAAGTGCGACAGCAGCTGCGGAGTCGCGAGGTAGGGCTCGGCGCCTCCGGTGTGGTAGCGGCGGTAATAGTCCAGGTCCACGTGGTGGGCCTGGCACGAGAACTTGGCCCGGACCGGGTTGATGTAGGCAGGTGCGGCGCCGTACTTCTCGATGATGTACTTCACCGTCTCGATGGCGGCCTCGATCACCCAGTCGGGGATGTGGGCGCGGGGGTGCTGGAGGATGCGCTCGCGGGCCTCGTCGTTGAACGGGCCCTTGTTGCGCTCGCCCCAGTTGTCGATGGGTGAGAGGTGGGCGCCGCGCTTGTAGCGGAGTTCGACCACGTGCTTCACCAGGGCCTCGGCGTTGGGGAACTTGCGTGACGGGGCGACTACCGCATCGAACACGCCGGGCAGGCCGAGGCAGGTTGCCGTGCGGGATGGGTTCTTGGCCGGGTCGCGTTCCAGGAAGCTGAATCCGAGGCCGGCTGCAACTTCTGGATAGGCGCCGAGGAGCAGGTCATCGGAGTAGCCACCCATGGCCCAGGCGCCAACGCCCATCGCTTCGCAGGCGAGGCGGATGTTCTGGACCACGCAAGCGACTTCGGTCACGTGCTGCATGAGCGCGAGCTCATCGAAGATCGGGATCGGGAAGCCGACTTCGAGGAAGCCGGGGCGAATCCACTGGTCGCAACCGGCGGGCTTATCGGTCTGCGGGTCCTGCAGGTAGAAGCCACCGAACTGGTACGACGAGAGCAGGAGGTTGACCCACTCGAGGCCAACATCTCCCACAGGGAGGAACCAGCTGCTGCCAGGGCGGTTGGCGTTGTACTGCAGCGCGCCCATGGTGTTCACGTTGTGGGTGCCGGGAGGCGCCGTCGCCCAGGCGACGTCGGGGCGCCTATCCGAGACCTTCACGCGGCCAGTGCGGTACCAGTGGAGGATCTTCCAGTAGTCTTCCGGGCCGGAGATTTCGACGGGCGCCATGCGCTCGGTCCCCGGGCGGTAGAGGTGGATGCCCTGGTCGTTGATGATGAACAGGTCGACGCCCTGGTCGTTGCTCGAAGCGGGGACGGTGCGGCCGGCCCAGGAGAGCAGGCTCGAAAGGTCGCCCTGGACCGGGATATCGGCAGTGACGATGCCGTTGGGCCCAAGTGCCGCCCAGGCGATGAGGGCTTCTTCGACCTCGGTCAGGGCAACTGGCGGTGTCGGCGATTCGAAGGCGAGCGGGCCTTCCCGCTGCTTCACGACGAGGTGGCTGGACCAGTTGAAGGTCTCCTCTTCGCCGGTTTCGCTTCGGTACCCGAGGCCCATCCGCCGCGTGCGCAGCGTTGAGAGCGCTCCAAACAGCGGCACACCCCCTTCGAAGACACGCGCAATGGCGGCGTGCTCCTGCGGAGTGAGCGTGATCGGCTCTGGCCTGGCCGTGCTACCCGTTGCTGACGTCATTCCCTCGTAACCTCCACAAAGACACCCCGGTCGGCGGGCACGGGTTGCCAGCCAAAGGGCAGATACCTGAGGTGGCCGTAGCGGCTCACCAGGTGAAGCCATTTCACCATGCCCGGTTCAACTTCGTTCGAGCCCTTCCAGTCCTTGAACATGTGGGGCTCCCAGCCGTTATAGACGATCAGCTGACCCGGGCGCACGCGCGGCGAGACGCGGGCGCGGATCACATAGCTCCCACGGTCATTGCTCACGCGCACGACATCGCCATCGGAGATGCCACGGGGCTCGGCGTCGCGGGTGCCGATGATCGCCAGCGGCTCGCCACGGTGCGTGCCCGAAAGGACCGGGTTGCCCATGGAGACTGCGTGGACTGTCCAGCGGGAGTGGCCGCTGGTTACCAGGAACGGATAGTTCCCGCCGACCGAGGGGTTTTCCTTGTGGACCGGCAGGTCCTCGCCAGCTTCGGCGAACCACGGGTGGTCAATGAGGAACTGCGCCCGGCGGGTGAGCGTGGGGAACGGCACACCGTCTTCCACGTGCCACTCGAAGGCGGTCACCGTCCGGTCCGGTTCGACGTTCGCGGCGAGCGAAAGGCCCGGGGCAAACATCCCCAGCCCCGAGAAGCGGACGGTGCCGATCTCGCGGAGCGAGTCCAGCGTGCCATTTTCGGGCAGGGTTCCCGCCTCGATGCTGTCGCGAAGCCACTCGTCCATGACGGTTTCTTCGTTTTCGTAGGCGCCATTGGCAGTGAAGGCATCACCGACGGTATCGAGCCGGCGAGGTTGCCGCCGCCCGTCGAGGTATTCGGTGACGCCCTGTTCGACAGAGCGTTCCTGCACCTTCTTCGCCAGCGCCTTGAAGATCTCCCACTCGGTCTTCGATTCACCGGCGGGCGGGACGGCCTGCTCGGAGAACCCAACGTGGAAGGAGTGGGTGATGGCGTACTGCAGGTTCGGCCGTTCGTACTGCATCGCGGCCGGCAGGAGGATATCGGCCTGGAGGGCCGTCGCGCTCATGCGGTTTTCCACGACGACGATCTTCTCCAGCTTGGGCCAGAGGTTTTCGATGAGTGTGTCGGAGCCGCCGCGCTGACGGCGGATGGGGTTCGTCGCAACGATGAAGAGGACCTGCGGGTCAGTCGACGGGCCGGGCTTGACAAGGCCGCCCCACCAGCCGCGGCGGGTGGCTTCGCCAACGTAGTCTTCGAAGCTGCGGGTCATCTTCTCGTCGGACCACTCGGTGCGGTTCCAGGTGTCCTGGTAGCCGCAGTGGTAGAAGTGGAAGAACGCCGGCGGGCTGGCCGTGCCTGCCGCGACGCCGCGTACGAGGAGCTCGTAGCCGAGGATCTCGTCGGAGGCTTCGGGGTCCTGGGAACGGAGCGCTTCGATCGCGCCGTCGAGGCCATCCATGACGCGGATTGTCTCGGCGACGCCGCGCTTCTGCTTCATGCCGAAGAGCATGTAGCCGTCGAGGCCGGCGAGGGCGAGGCCCTGGATGCCGGTGCCGGGGCGGCCCCAGTTTCCGGTCAGCCCGAGGAGGAGGCACATCGCCCGCTCCATCAGGTCGCCGTGGTAGTACTTGGGCGTGTTGAAGCCTTCGACGATCTTGGTGCGCTTCGAGGCGACGTCTCGGGCCAAGGAGCGAATGACCTCCGGGTTGATGCCGCAGATTTCGCCCGCGGCTTCCGGGGTGTATTGCTTGAGATGCTCGCGCAGGAGCTCCCAGACGGTGGTCACTTCAATCTCGTTGCCGTCGGTGCCTTCGGCGGTGTAGGTGCCCTCCAGCGCCGGGTCCGATTCATCCAGCTGGAGCGAGCCGCGGGGGGCAATCTCAATGTCCTCCGTCGCGTTATCGAACCAGTAGAACTGGTCTTCCCGTTCGCCCTCGATGTACTCGGGGCCGCGCAGGAAGCGGCGGGTGGCGGTGTGCACGAGGAGGGGGAGGTCGGTCTGCGACTGGACGAACTTCTTGTCGTACAGCTCTTCCTCAATGATCACGTGGCACATCGCCAGGGCAAGCGCGGCATCGGTGGCGGGCCGGATAGAGACAAACGCATCGGCCATCAGGGCCGAAGGGCTGTAGTCCGGCGCGATGCACACGACCTTGGAGCCGTTGTAGCGGCCCTCAGTGATGTAATGCGCGTAGGGGATGGACGTGTACGACGGGTTCGAATGCCAGATGAGGATGAGCTCGGAGTGGAAGGTATCGTCCACGGAGCTCGCACAGGAGAACTTGCCGAACGTGATGTGGTGGCCGGCCGGGAAGTCATTGATCAACCCGTTGGCGTCGAGCGTGGTCGCGCCGAGCAGGCCAGCGAAGCGCAGGTAGGCCGACTGCCCGAGCAGTCCGCCTTCCACCGTCTCCTCGAAGACGATGGATTCAGGCCCTTCGATGTCGATCGCCTCGATGAGCGAATCGGCGACTTCGGTGAGCGCCTCGTCCCAGGTGATCCGTTCCCATTCGCCGGACCCGCGCTCGCCTTTGCGGCGCATGGGGTAGAGCAGGCGGTCAGGGGAGCTGAGCTGGATGCTCCAGGCGCTCCCCTTCTGGCAGGACATGGGGTTCATATCCGGGACGCCGTCCTCAACCTGGTTGAAGACGGCGGCCGGTTCCTCGAAGAGGATTTCGCCATTGCGCGTGTAGACCCGATAGGGGCACGTCGCCAGGCAGTTGAGGCAGTGCGTGCCGAACGTAGCCCGCTCCCAGCTCCAGCGCTGGCGATATCGGGAAGCTGTGGTGGGGTTCATTGCTTCACCTTGGGTTGGGGCCGCGGGTACCTCAGCTACCGAGGATACCTGCGACATATTTTGCGTCAGCGGCGACGAATTCCCGGATGGTCCCGGTCAGCCACTGCCAGTACGGCCAGGTGCCGGCCGCGGTGGTGCTCTCCGCCAGTGCGGGGACCCATGTGCTGAGCTGCCGGTCCAGGAAGTCGTGCTGGGCGCGCCGGTAGGAAGTCTGCAGGCGCGGTGAAGTCGAGACGGCTTCCTTGAAGGTGAGGTACTTCATGAACTCGAGCTCGGTGGCGAGGTGGTCGGCCGGGCGCGGGTCTTCGGCCGAGGTGGTCAGACCGAAGTACTCGTAGAAGCGGACGACTTCTTCCAGCCGCTGCATGCGGTCGCCACCGTACATGCCGCCATAGATGGGGGCGGCGGGGCCGGCGCCGTTGCCGACTTCGAAGAGGCGCAGGAACTCGGCCTGGAAGTCCTCGGGGCTAACCGAGGATTCGACGCTGGCGCTGCTGAAATCGAAGGGGAAGGCGAGGAGATGACCGGCATCGGTCAGCTCCTTGCCCCAGGTGCCGGCGAGGGCGCCGGCGTGGATATCGCGGTCCGGGATGGAGATCAGGCGGGCCAGCAGCTGATAGACGCCGGTGCGCGCGGTGGTCTCGTTGTCCGGGAGCTCGGTCTCGGCCATGGCGCCGCCATCGACCTGGAGGCCTGCGAGGGAGTAGACAAACATGACTTATGCTCCAGTGCTGCCGTTGGGCGTGAGCGTGGCCGGGTCGACGGTGAAGGGGCCAAGCAGCTCCTGCCACTTGTAGGCGATAAGTGTGCTGAGCATCTCAGACTTGCCGCCGTTCCGCACGCTGTCCATCTCACTCTTGAGGGTGTCCAGGGCGCTGTGGACGCCGGCGCCGAAGAGCGATTCGAGGTATTCGGGCGGGATGCGGGGGGACTCGTAGTCAATGCTCATGTCGTCGTTGAGCCGGTGCGGTGCGAGCGGCGGGACGTAGAAGACGTTGGGGCCAGTGCCCGCCTCAGCGTGGAGGGGGAGGGCGATCTTCCATTCCTTGACGAGCCGGTGGACCGAGCTGGTCTCATCGTCGAGGTAGCCGATGAAGACGGCGCGGCCCGGGCACTGGCGGACGCAGGCGGGGGCGACACCGGCCTCGATGCGGGGGAAGCAGCCGATGCACTGCTGGCCGACGTGCCGGTCGTAGTTGAAGTAGATCTTCTTGTAGGGGCAGGCTTCCATGCAGAAGCGGTCGCCCATGCAGACATCTTCATCGCGGAGGACGAGGCCGTTGTCTTCCTTGGAGAGTGCGCCGGTGGGGCAGGCGCTGAGGCAGACGGGGTTGGTGCAGTGGTTGCACTGGCGGGGAAGGTAGAAGTAGTAGGAGTTCGGCCATTCGCCGGCACCCTGGTCTTCGTCCCAGTTCATGGCCCAGCGGTTTTCGCGCGGGGCCTGGGGCTCGAGGTGAGCCTTACCGCCGGTTCCTCCGTAGAAGACCTCGTGGTAGTTGAAGTCGAAGCCACCGCCGAACTCCTCACGGGTTGGCTGGTGGCCCGGGCGAGGCTTGCCGGTGGTGGGGTCGACACCACCACCCATTTCTTCCCAGGCCTTCGGCGTGCCGAGGCCCGGCATGGTGTTCACTGACATCCACCACTGGTGCTTTTCGCCTTCATCACGCGTCCAGAGGACTTTGCAGGCGACGGAGCACGTCTGGCAGCCGATGCATTTGTTGAGGTCGTACACCCAGGCAAGCTGGCGGTTTTGAGTTGTCGCGGCCATCTGTGTCTCTCCTTAGTCCGATTCGAGGGGGAGCCACTGCTGGCTCACGGCGGC
>Ga0073900_10001847_pt1 | contig 11432 bp, 14 predicted proteins | sample KloWWTmetKNB5Kit_FD_66666 | JGI IMG/M metagenome (GOLD analysis project Ga0073900, IMG submission 66666) | Active sludge microbial communities from Klosterneuburg, Austria, studying microevolution and ecology of nitrifiers - Klosterneuburg... | ecosystem: Engineered > WWTP > Aerobic digester >... | reverse complement strand
CGACATGCACTTCATGCTGCAGCGTGAAGTGGTCGATCGCATGGCCGCCGCGCCGGGCAGCAAGATCTATGGACGGCTCAGCGTGATGCTGCAACTGGCCTGCCGGGTCGAGCCGCTGCTGGCGGTGCCGCCGCAGGCCTTCCGGCCGCCACCCAAGGTCGATTCCGCCGTCGTCCGCCTGACCCCGCTGCCACGCGCGCAACGTCCGCTCGAACACCTGGACCTGATCACCCGACTGGTGCGCGCCGCCTTCGGCCAGCGCCGCAAGACCTTGTCCAACTCGCTCGATGGACTGGCCAGCGTCGCCGACCTCAAGGCCGTCGGCATCGATCCGGGGGCGCGCGCCGAGCAACTGTCGCCACAATCCTTCGTTCGCCTCGCCGAACACCTGGGCCGGTGAATGCCCGCTTGTGCGGGCGCTCATCGCGAATCCCGGCCTTCAACAGCCGAACGGCTGGTCATCCCGGCTCCCCATCGGCTTGCCGAGCGCCCTCCACTCCTCGACAATCAGGCCATGGCCACCAAGAAGCTCCACGACATTGCCGTTTCGGTTGAAACCCGCTTCCTCGATGAACAATCGAAGCCGCAGGAAAACCACTACGTCTTTGCCTACACCATCACCATCCGCAACCGCGGCAGTATCGGCGCGCGCCTGCTCAGTCGCCACTGGATCATCACCGACGGCAACGGCGACGTGCAGGAAGTCCGCGGCGACGGTGTCGTCGGCGAACAACCCTGGATGAGTCCGGGACAAGGCTACGACTACACATCCGGGGCGGTTCTTGAAACCGCGGTCGGCACCATGCGTGGCAGCTATCGCATGCTCGCCGAGGATGGCACCCAGTTCGACGCCGACATCCCCTCTTTCGTGCTTTCGATTCCGCGGACCTTGCATTGATGATCATCACTGGGCGGTATGCCGGTCGAATGATCGAGCGGTGCTGACATGGCGGTCTGGGCGATTGGCGACATCCAGGGTTGCCACGACGAACTGGCGCGCCTGATCGACAAGCTCAACTACGATCCGGCCCGCGATGCGCTGTGGTTTTGCGGTGACCTGGTCAATCGCGGCGGTCAATCGCTGGAAGTGCTGCGCCTGGTCAAGTCGCTCAACGATCGCACCGTGGTCACCCTCGGCAACCATGACCTGTCCCTGCTCGCCGTCGGCATCCGCAGCGAACAGGATCAAGCCCGGGTCAACCCGGAACTGCGTGCGGTGTTGTTTGCGCCGGATCGCGAAGAATTGCTGACCTGGCTGCGCCATCGCCCGCTGCTGCACGTCGATCGCGGCCTCGGCACGATGATGGTGCATGCCGGACTGGCGCCCGGCTGGGATGTCGGTCGCGCCGAGAGCGTGGCTCGCGAAATCGAGACGCGCTTGCGCGCCGATGACCACAAGCGCCTGCTGCGGCAGATGTTCGGCAACAAGCCCGATACCTGGTCGCCGCGCCTGCGTGGCATCGATCGCCTGCGCGCCGGCATCAACGTGCTCACCCGCATGCGCTACTGCGATGTGCGCGGTCGCATCGCCTTCCAGGAAAAAGGCATGCCCGGCACTCAGCGGCCCGGCAACTATCCGTGGTTCTCCGTCCCGGGAATCGTGCGCCGCGATTTGCGCATCGTCTGCGGGCACTGGTCCACGCTCGGTCGCTTTGCCGGGCTTGGCGTCTACGCAATCGATACCGGCTGCGTCTGGGGTGGCGCCTTGACCGCAATGCGCATCGACATCGAGGAGCCCGAGTTCGTCGTCATCGATTCCGACCGCCCGAAGCCACAAGGCAAGGACATCGACTAGGGCAAGCAAGTCCGCTCGCGAATCATGAAATACGCGCGTAATCCACAAAGCGAAATGCGAGCGCATGGGTATTGTCGACGGGATGGTTTTCCTCGGCGAGGATCTTCCACTGCGCCGCATCGAAGCGCGGGAAGTGCGTATCGACTGCTATGGCCTCGACATCGACCCAGGTCAGGTGCATGCGCTCGGCCAGCGGCAAGGTCAACGCATAGATTTCACCGCCACCGATCACCATGAGGTCGTTGCCGGCGGCATGATCCAGCGCCGCCGCAATCGAATCCACGCGCACCTGCCCCGCATACGGCGCATCAGGATGGCGCGACATCACCAGGTTGGTGCGCCCGGGCAATGCGCGCCCGATTGCAACGGCGGTCTTGCGACCCATCAGCACGGCCTTGCCAAGGGTGAGTTGCTTGAAGCGCCTGAGATCATCGGGGAGATGCCAAGGCATGCTGCCGTCGCGACCAATGGCGAAGTTGCGATCGAGTGCCGCGATCAGTGCAATCACACCGCCACCGGTGCCTTGATCGGCTTGTCGGCGCTGTAGCCGTCGATGTGCACGTCGTCAAAACGGAAATCGAAGATCGATCGGATCGCCGGATTGAGCTGCAGCCTAGGCAAGGCATGCGGCGTGCGCGTCAATTGTTCGCGGGCCTGTTCGAAATGGTTCAGATACAGGTGCGCATCGCCCAGCGTGTGCACGAAATCCCCGACATCGAGATGGCAAACCTGGGCAACCATGTGGGTCAGCAAGGCGTAGCTGGCGATGTTGAACGGCACGCCGAGGAAGATGTCGCCCGAGCGCTGGTAGAGCTGGCTGGACAATTTGCCATTGGCAACATGGAACTGGAACAGCGCATGGCACGGCTGCAGGGCCATTGCCGGGAGATCAGCCACGTTCCACGCGCTGATGACGAGCCGGCGCGAATCCGGATTGCGCTTGATCTCCTCGATCAGCCAGGCGATCTGGTCGATCGTGCGGCCATCGGCGCATTGCCAGGATCGCCACTGCTTGCCGTAGACCGGGCCGAGGTTGCCCTCGGCATCGGCCCATTCATCCCAGATGCCGACGCCGTTTTCCTTGAGGTAGGCGATGTTGGTGTCACCCTGCAGGAACCAGATCAGCTCGTGGATGATCGAGCGCAGGTGCAGTTTCTTGGTAGTGACCAGAGGAAATCCCCTGGCCAGGTCAAAGCGCATCTGCCAGCCAAAAACCGAATGCGTGCCGGTGCCGGTGCGATCCGACTTGGGCGTACCGTTTTCCAGCACATGGCGGAGCAGTTCCAGGTATTGCTGCATCAGCGCGCGTCCTTCGGCGGATCCTCGACGATGCGGGGCGACAGGATCGGTGCGCGCCGCGACATGAGGATCAGGACCAGGCCGAGAACGACCAGAGGCAGCGAAAGAACCTGGCCCATGGTCAACCAGCCCCATGCCAGATAGCCGAGCTGCTGATCGGGTTCGCGCACGAACTCGACGGCAAAACGGAACAGGCCGTAGAGCAGGGCGAACAATCCGGAAACCAGGTAACGCCGGCGCGGTTTCATCGACACCGCATAGAGCACGCAGAACAGGACGAAGCCTTCAAGCGCCATCTGGTAAAGCTGCGAGGGATGGCGCGCTTCGTGGTCAAGCTGGCCGGCCGCAGCCATCGCCTTGAGTTGCTCGATCGAATGCCCGGCAGTCTCGATGGCGCGCGGAAAGATCATGCCCCAGGAGACATCGGCATGCCGCCCCCACAACTCGCCGCCGATGAAGTTGCCGAGGCGACCCATGCCCAGGCCGATCGGCACCAGCGGCGCGACAAAATCGATCACGTCGAAGAAATGCAGGCCATTGCGGCGCGCCCAAAGCCACATGGCGACGAGCACGCCGAGCAGGCCACCATGGAAGGACATGCCGCCTTCCCAGATCCTGAACAAGGACAAGGGATGCGCGATCAGGCTGACCGTGTCGTAGAACAGCATGTAGCCGACGCGGCCACCGACAATCACGCCGATCATGCCGTAGAAGGCCAGGTCGGAAAATGCGGTCGGGCCGACCGGCAGCCGGCCAAGCCGGCGTCGGCGTTCGCCGAGAAACCAGAACGCCGCAAATGCGATCAGGTACATGATGCCGTACCAGTGCACGGCCACGGGACCGATCGAGAAGGCAACGGGGTCGATGTCTACGAAATAGTGCATGGGATCGCTTTGCATGAGGCGCGGCGCGGCTACACCGCATTATGTCCTAGGCCGGCAGGACGCGGAGGACGAAACCCTTGAGATATTCGGTCTCGGCAATCGCCGGATGGATCGGGTGGTCGGGGCCCTGCTGCAGGTGCCAGAGCAGTTGCGCCTGTCGATCCAGGTGCCGCGCCGCCTGCTGCACGCCATCCAGAAGCACGCTGCGCGGCATGTGATACGAGCACGAACAGGTGATCAGGATGCCATCGCGCGCAAGCACCTGCATGCCGAGTTCGTTGAGCCGCCGATAGGCGACGCGGCCTTCGGCCAGATCCTTCTTGCGCTTGACGAAGGCCGGCGGATCGAGGATGACCACATCGAAATGCTCGCGCTGCTCGCGCAAGGCCTTCAGGTGATCGAAGGCATCCGCCCGCACCGCCGTGACGCGATCGGCAAAGCCGTTGCGCGCGATATTTCGTCCGATGGCCTCAACTGCCGGTTGCGAGGCATCCACGCAAACCACCTCGCTGGCGCCGCAAGCCGCTGCGCGCAGCCCCCAGCCACCGAGGTAACTGAACACGTCGAGCACGCGCTTGCCCTTGACCAGGTGCTGAAGATGGTCGCGGTTGCCGCGCTGGTCGTAGAACCAGCCGGTCTTCTGCCCGGCGAGCGGGTCGCATTCGAACTCGAGTCCGGCCTCGCGCACTATCATCGGTTCATTCGAGCGTTCGCCAGCGCCGAGCTCGGCATACTCGGGCAGATTTTCCATGGCGCGGATAGAGGCATCGTTTTTCCACCAGAGCTGGCGCGGCTTGAGCACTTTGGCGATGGCATCGCCGATCGCATCCTTGAGCCGCTCCATGCCGGCCGTCGTCGCCTGCGCGACAACGACATCGCCAAATCGATCGATGGTCAACCCGGGCAGGCCATCGGATTCGCCAAACACCAGCCGGTAATACGGCTCGTCGAAAATCCTCTCGCGCAAGGCCAATGCGACATTGAGCTTGTGCACTAAAAGGGATTTGTCCAGTGCATGTTCCAGGCCGCGATTTACCAGGCGTGCGCAAATCAGCGAGTTCGGATTGACGTAACCCACGCCGATCGGCTTGTCGCGACTGTCGACGATGGCACAGACCTGACCTGGCTCGAACGCCGACAACGGCGAACGCGCCACGTCAACCTCATTGGAAAACACCCACAGGTGCCCGGCGCGCAGGCGCGTGTCTTCGCCGCGTTTGAGGTACAGCGCGGGCACCTGGATTTCGTCAGTCACGATGTCGGATCCACCAGCAAATGCAGGGTCGCATTCTACCCGCTCAAGCACGGCAAGCGCCGGCCGGTTTCCTGACGTGGCGTGTTTCAGGCGTTGCGGCGGCGGTGCGCCCAGAGATTGAGCGCCTCCACGGCAATCGAGAAACCCATGGCGAAATAGACGTAGCCGCGCGGGATGTGGAACTCCAGGCCATCGGCAATCAGGACCACGCCGACGAGGATCAGGAAAGCCAGTGCCAGCATGCGCAATGTCGGATGCCGATCAATGAAGTCACCGACCAGATTGGAGGCGAAGATCATCACCACCACGGCGAGGATGATGGCGGCGACCATGACCACGATCTCGTTGACCATGCCGATCGCGGTGATCACCGAATCCAGCGAGAAAACGATATCGATGATGGCGATCTGCACGATGACATAGACAAACGAGGCAAACACGCGACCTTCCGCATTGTCGCCACCGCGCGCGCCTTCCAGCTCCTGGTGGATTTCCATGACCGCCTTGACCAGCAGGAACAATCCGCCACCGATCAGGATCAGGTCACGCAGGGAAATCACCTGATCGGCAATGCGGAACAGGCCGAGGCGATTGTCGTCAAGCCCGGCCAGAAACGAGAGCACCAGCAGCAAGGCGATGCGGGTGAGGCAGGCGAGTCCGAGGCCGACCTTGCGGGCCAACGGTCGTTGCGCCGGAGCCAGCCGGCTCACCGCAATCGAGACAAACACCAGGTTGTCCACGCCAAGGACGATTTCCAGCGTGGCCAGGGTGAACAGCGCCAGCCAGAATTGCGGATCGGCAACAAGCTCCAGCATTCAATTGCTGCCGTCAGGAGAAGTGCGGCCAGAGCACCAGGCCCCAGCACAGCATCACGTTGAGCATGAGCAGGAAGACCGCCGCCGAGCCCATGTCCTTGGCACGCCCGGCGAGCTCGTGGAACTCCGGACTGACCTTGTCGACCACGGCCTCGACCGCGGAGTTGAGCAACTCGGCCGATAGCACCAGGACGAGGCTGCCACAGAGCACGGCTTTTTCCATGCCGCCCTGCCCCAGCCACAGGCCAAGCGGGAAGAAGATCACGAACAGCCAGCCTTCCAGGCGGAACGATGCCTCATGCGTCCACGCCGCGCGCAGTCCCTGGTAGGACCAGATCGCGGCACGCGCAATCTGGCGCGGCCCGCGGGGTTCGTTACTGGGCATGCATCGGCTCGTGGGACTGGAAATCCAGCGCGCTATGATGCCATAAAGGCGCCGTGCCCCAGACGCCGCCGTGTGTCCGGCATGCGCCGCAACCTGTGACTCCCGGAGTTTCCATGAGCCGACGTTTCCTGCTGGCCACTGCGCTGATTGCCGGCATCTGCATGATCGCCGGATTGCTCGTGCTGGATATCCCGATCGTGCGCTTGATCCAGGCCAGCAGCATCGGCAACGCACCACTCTTCGAGCACGGACTCGATGCGCTGGATGCTCTGTTCGGCATCCATGTTTCCTTCTGGCTGACCGCGTCCGTGATGATCCTCGGCGGTGCCATCCTGCTGGCACTTGCACGAAACAGGATCCGCTTGCGCAAGCTCGCCCTGGCCCTGCTTGGCGCCGGCCTCGTGCAGGCGGCATCCATCGGCCTGATGATGCTCGGCAAAACCGCCTTTGGCCGCGTGCGGCCGATGGCATGGCTTGAAAGTGGAGAAATGTTCCCGCTGTGGTTTGTCGGCGGCGGCTCGTTCCCCTCCGGACACGGCGCGTTTTATTTCGGCTTGTTCCTGCCGCTTGCCGCTGCCGCACCGCGCGCCTGGCAACGAGCGGTGCTGCTGGCACCTCCGCTGTTCGTGATCGCTGCGCGCATCGACATGGGCAAGCATTTCCTTTCCGATGTCGCCGCCTCCGCCCTCATCGCCGCCTGCATGGCCCTGCTGGTCAGCGCCGCACTTCGCCACTGGCAAGCCAATGAGCACGACAGCGAGGCGATCCGCGCATCGCGCTGCTGAGCTTCCGCCGCATCACGGCGATTTCCGCTTCCGCCGCAAGCAACACTGCGTCGGACAAGCAATGACATGAACATGTCTTGAAGGATGTTTTGCATCTTCATCGCATCGTGCCGAGAGTGGAGATCCCCGCTGGCGCCTGAATGACTGCCGCTGAAACGGCGGAAAACCAGCCTCTCCATGCCAGCATGTCGATCCCCGGAATTGCTGCCGGGTGAATGCCGCATTGCGGCCCGATTGCGAAGGAGAACGACATGCTCAAACTTGCCCTGATATTTGCCGTGATCTCGCTGCTTGCCGGCGCCCTGGGCTTCAGCGGGGTTGCCGGTGCCAGTGCCGGAATAGCCAAGTTGATCTTCGGCATCTTCCTGGTCCTGTTGGTGCTGGCCTTGCTTGGCCTCGTCCTCGGCGTGGCGATCTTCTAGCTTTGCGCAACTCCAGCGCCCGGCTGCCGGCGCCGGTCAACGCTGCTATGCTTGTCGGACAGCAGCATTCGGGCAGGCGGAGACCCCCTTGATACCCCACCAGGCTGGCCGCTCCTGGCCACATGGCCGCCGCCAGCTTGTCGCAACCCTGGCCTGGCTGCGTCTTTGCGCAATCGGCGGCCAGCTCGTCACCATCGCCTTCGTCGCCCAGGTGCTCGGTCTGGCGATTCCGGTGACGCGACTGCTGGCGGCAATTGCCGTACTCGCCCTGTTCAACCTGCTGGTGCTCTGGCGATTGCGTCGGAAATCGGCCATGGCGGGCTGGGAGCCGGTCGTGCATATCGCCATCGACACCCTTGTCCTTGGCTACCTGCTGTATTTGACGGGCGGAGCGAGCAATCCGTTCGTGTCGCTGCTGGTCATGCCGATCACGCTGGCCGCCACCGCGCTGCCGCTGCGTTCGGTGGCAATCGTGGCAACCCTCGCCGTGGCAACCTATCTGCTGCTGATGCGTTTCTCCGTTGTCCTGCCGGAAGTCAGCGATGCCGGCAGCAGCGGCCTGTTCTTCAACCTGCACCTGACCGGCATGGCAATCAGCTTCGCCATCACCGCGGGCATGCTCGGTTTCTTCATTGCCCGACTCGCACGTGCCTTGCGTGCGCAGCAGGCGGAAGTCGAACACGAGCGCGTGCGCGCCCTGCGCGACGAAGGCATCCTCGCCATTGCCACGCAGGCGGCGAGTACCGCACACGAGCTGAATACGCCGCTCTCGACCATCCGCACCCTGCTTGCCGAGCTGGCCCGTGAAAACTCCACCAGCGCGACCCTGCAGGCGGATTTCAAGTTGCTCATCGGCCAGGCCGATCGTTGCCGCGACATCCTGCGCGAACTGGTCAAGGTCGGCAGCAACCAGTTGGCCGGCATTGCCGAATGGATCAGTGTCGCCGAACTCTGTGCGGCAACGCGCGATTCGTTCAGCCTGCTGCGCCCGGAAGCGGAAGCCAGTTTCACCATCGACGACGAAGTTGGCACACGCCGCATCGCGGTTGTTCCTGCCTTGCAGCACGCCATCGTCAACCTGCTCAACAATGCCGCCGACGCCTCGCTCGCCAATGGCGATGCGCGCGTCGAGATGACCGCGCGCGCCGATGGCGACATCCTCGAAATCCAGGTGCGCGACCACGGTCGCGGCATGCGCGCCACGTCCGCAGCGGTCAGCGGGTTCGGTTTCCAGACGACCAAGCATGATGGCCTCGGCCTCGGCCTCGCCTTGGCCAATGCCACGGCCGAACGCTTCGGCGGCACCCTCAACGCGGTGGCTGCCGCGGGCGGCGGCACGCGGCAATGTTTGCGTCTGCCACTGCCAAGGCTGGACAATCCACCTCATGAACGTTGAAACCACCGATCGTGTACTGCTCATCGACGACGATGAGGTTTTTCTCCATGTCCTCGGACGCGCGCTCGCCGCACGCGGATTCGAGGTGACCACGGCAAAGGATGGAACCGAGGCACTGGCACGCTGCGCCGAGATGCAACCGCGCTACATCGTCCTCGACCTCAAACTCGGCAGCGAGAGCGGGCTTTCCCTGATCCCGCGCCTCAATGCAGCCCGTCCCGGCGTGCGCATCCTGCTGCTCACCGGTTACGCCTCGATCGCCACCGCCGTCGAAGCGATCAAGCGCGGTGCGCACGATTACCTGGCCAAGCCGGTCGATGCCGACCAGGTGGCACAGGCCCTGCTCGGCCATGCCGGGGCCCAGGCGGATGGTGTCGACAACCTTCCCGACGCACCACCGCCGCTGAAACGCCTGGAGTGGGAACACATCCAGCGTGTCCTCGCCGAGTGCGAGGGCAACATCTCCGAAGCCGCCCGCCGCCTCGGCCTGCATCGCCGCACCCTGCAACGCAAGCTGGCCAAACGCCCGGTGCGGGAAACGCCGAATCGCTGAAGGGCGGAAATCCGTGTTTCGGGATGCGGGATCGATCCCGAATCGCAAGCTACTCCTGACTCTTGGCCGCGCGCTTTGCCGCCAAGGCCTGCATGACCACCGGCAGCACGTTGGCAAGCACCATCGGCTGTGCCGCAGCGGTGGGATGCAGGCCATCGGGTTGCATCAGGGATTCATCAAGGGCGACGCCTTCGAGCAGGAACGGGACCAATGGCACGTTGAATTCCGCCGCCAGATCCCGATACATGTCCCTCAGGCCGTCCCGATACTGCGGGCCGTAGTTGGTGGGAATCTCGGTTCCGACCAGCAACACCGAGGCACCGGAATCCAGGGCCAGGCGGATCATGCGCGACAGGTTCTGTTTCGGCGTGCCCAGTGGCAAGCCGCGCAGGGCATCATTCGCACCCAGTTCGACGACGACAAGGACGGGTTTGTGCTCAGCCAGCAGGCTTTCGATGCGGGCCAGGCCGCCCGATGTGGTTTCACCGCTGATCGAGGCATTGACGACATCAGCAACCGCGCCGGACTCCATGAGGCGCGCGCGCAGCAGATTGACCCAACCGGAATCCACCGGGATTCCATAGGCGGCAGAAAGAGAATCACCGAGCACCAGAACCGGGCGCGGCGATTCACGGGCCTCAAGCGATGTCGCTGGCAAGGCCAGCAGCAGGAACAAACACAGGATGCGCAGCATGTCGATCGATTCCACAACGGTGCTCAGTGCCGAGAAGCTTAGCAAAGCCGTCGATGGCCCTGATGGTCGCCTGCTGATCCTCGACGAGGTCAGCCTGACTGTCGAACGCGGGGCAAGCCTCGCCATCGTCGGCGCCTCCGGTTCGGGCAAGACCACCCTGCTCGGCCTGCTTGCGGGTCTGGATCGGCCGACCAGCGGCAGCATCACCCTTGCGGGCGAGTCACTGGATCGTCTCGATGAAGAGGCCCGTGCACGCGTGCGTCGTCGTCTGATCGGCTTTGTCTTCCAGTCATTCCACCTGCTGCCGGCGCTGAATGCCGAAGAAAACGTCATGCTGCCGCTCGAACTGGAAGGCCGCAGCGATGCCCGCCAGCGCGCCGCCAGCGTGCTCGGCGATGTCGGCCTCGGCAAGCGCCTGCACCACTACCCGCATCAGCTCTCCGGCGGCGAGCAGCAACGGGTCGCCCTCGCCCGCGCCTTCGTGCACGGTCCGCAACTGCTGTTTGCCGACGAACCAACCGGCAATCTCGACCAGCGCACCGGCGCGGCGGTCAGCGACTTGCTGTTCGACTTGAATCGCGAACATGCGACAACCCTGGTCCTCGTCAGCCATGACCTCGATCTTGCCGCACGTTGCGCGCGCATGCTGCGCCTGCGCGACGGGCGCGTCGTCGAGGACGACGCATGAACCCGCTGGTCTTTGCTGCGCGCAGCCTGCGCCGCGAATTCCGCCATGGCGAACTGGCGACGCTGGCCGCTGCCTTGGTGCTTGCTGTCGCTGCGCTGGCCGCCGTCGGCACGCTGGCGAGTCGCGTCGAAACCGCGATCCTCGCCTCGGCCACGGAATTGCTCGGCGGCGATCTCGGCGTCTCCGCGCGGCGCACGCCGCTGCCCGATTCCTTCACTGCCAAGGCAACGGCATTGGGTCTGTCGAGCAGCCGCAGCGTCGAATTCTCCAGCGTGGTGTTTGCCGGCGACAACAGCCAGTTCAGCGAAGTCCGTGCGGTCGATGAGCACTATCCACTGCGCGGCGCACTGCAGGTCAAGGATGCCGCGGGCATGCAGCACAATGCTGCGGCACCGGCACCCGGCCAGGCCTATGCAGATCGCGCCGTGCTCAATGCGCTGGGGCGCAAGGTCGGCGATAGC
>Ga0073900_10001844_pt1 | contig 11450 bp, 7 predicted proteins | sample KloWWTmetKNB5Kit_FD_66666 | JGI IMG/M metagenome (GOLD analysis project Ga0073900, IMG submission 66666) | Active sludge microbial communities from Klosterneuburg, Austria, studying microevolution and ecology of nitrifiers - Klosterneuburg... | ecosystem: Engineered > WWTP > Aerobic digester >... | reverse complement strand
ATTGCCGGGAACCGCTGTTGGTCAGATCATCGAGAGCGGGCGATATAAACCCTGCCAGCCCCGTCAGCGAGATCGACGGCAGGAAGGCCGCACGCGCCGCGCCGATATTGGCGTTTGCAGCGCGCAACTGCTGTTCGGCCTGAAGAATATCGGGCCGGTTGGCGAGCAGGGACGACGGCAGGCCCGGCTCGATCGCCGTGAGGTTGCCCTGTTCGCCAAGCGGACGGGACGCAGGGAGCGCCTCGGTAACTGGCCCGCCGATCAGCACCGTCAGCAGATTTTCGTTCTGAGCGGTGGTGCGGCGCAACTCCGCCAGTTCGGTTTCCACTTGCGTGACAAGCAGCCTGGCCTGGTCATAGTCGACCGTGGACGTGACACCGGCATCCATGCGCCGCCGCGCGATATCCAGCCCCTCCTGCCGGCTGACGACCGCGCGTCCGGCAAGAACGATCTGTTCCTCGCCTGCCCGAATTTGCAGGTAGGTCGCGGCAACCTGACCGATCAGAGACAAGCGGAAGGCACGCTCGCCTTCTACCGTCGCCAGATACTCGTGACGTTGGGCTTCTGAAAGGTTGCGCACCCGACCCCAGAAATCGAGTTCGAAACTCGGCACCTGGACGCCAAGCGAATATTGATTGAAGCTGATCGTGGTCGGACTGTCCGGCTGGCCGCCGCCTGGCAACGCGCTGCCCATGCCCAAGGCATTCAACGGCTGGTGAGTCCGCGATGCGCCGGCCTGCACGTTCAACTGCGGCAAACGCTCTGCATCCTGTATCCGGTATTGCGCCCGCGCCTGCGCAACCCTTGCGACCGACTGGGCAAGATCACGGTTATTCGCGAGCGCGGCGGCGATATAGGCCTGTAACCGTGGATCGGCGAAATATTCGCGCCATCCGATATCCGCAGACACCTGGCTGGCTGGCTGCGTGGCGGGGAAAGACGCGGAGATGGGAGCGACCGGCTGACGGTAGGCAGGCGCGAGACTGCACCCGGCAAGGGCGGTCGTCAGGCCGAGACAAAGAAGCTTATGCATGAGCCGTTCCTCCCTCATCAGGTGTGGCGGTTGGCGGCAAGGGTTTCGGTTCCTCCGCATCGCTGGCGTGATGAACAGACGCGCGCGACAGCCATTTGCGCGCCGCGAAGTAGAAGAGCGGCGTGAAGAATATGCCGAAAGCGGTCGCCGCGATCATGCCGCCCATCACACCGGTGCCGACGGCATGACGGCTGGCCGACCCGGCCCCACCGGCGATCACCAGCGGCACCATGCCGAGAATGAACGCCAGACTGGTCATCAGGATCGGACGCAGACGTTGCCGCGCGGCCTCCAGCGTCGCTTGGAGCGGCGTGCGGTCGCCAACCTCGTCCTCGATCGCGAATTCGACCACGAGGATCGCATTCTTGGCGGCCAGGCCGATGATCGTGATAAGGCCGATGTTGAAATAGACGTCTGCCGAGAGGCCGCGCAACATGGTGAACAGCACCGCGCCGAGAACACCGAACGGCACCACCAGCAGGACCGAAAGCGGGATCGCCCAACTGTTGTAAAGCCCGACCAGCAGGAGGAAGACGACGATCAGCGACAGCCCAAGCAGCAGGCCGATCTGGCCGCCCGCCTGCTTCTCCTCGAAGGCTGTTCCGGTCCATTCATAGGACTGACTGCCCTTGAGGATCTGGTCAGCGATCTTCTCCATCTCCTTGAGCGCGGTCCCGGAGGACTCGCCCGGCGCCGCCTGGCCGGAGATGGTCAGCGACGGATAGCCATTATAGCGCTGCAACTGGGTTGCCCCCTGCATCCAGTGGACCTTGGTGAAGGCCGAAAAGGGCACCATCTGGCCGCTGCTGCCGCGCACCCGCAGGTTGAGCACATCATCCTCGGTCATCCGCTGCGGCGCGTCGGCTTGCAGATAGACACGCTGGACATTGCCCTCGTTGGAAAAGTCGTTGGCATAGGCCGATCCGAACGCGATCGAGAGCGTGGCGTTGACGTCGGCGATCGAGAGGCCGAGCGCGCGCGCCTGGACACGGTCGATGTCGACATAGAGTTGCGGCGAAGGCGGTTGCCCCTCAGGACGGACACCCGCCAGCTTCGGATTCTGCGACGCCGCACCGAGGATGGCGCCCAACGCCGCCTGAAGCCCTGCCGGGTCGTTGCCGCCGCGATCCTCGATCTTCATCGTGAAGCCGGTGGCGTTGCCAAGCGAGTCGATCGCCGGCGGATTGATCGCGAAGATATTCGCGCCCGGAACATTCGCCGCCGCGCCAAACACGGCGCCAATGGCGGAATCGACCGACAGGTCCTTGCCCTTGCGTTCGTCAAAGGGCTTGAGCATCGCCCAGGAAAGGCCTGCCGTCTGACCCTGGCCAAAGAAGTTGAAACCGATGACGGAGAAAATCTCCTGCGACTGGGGAAGCTTCGCGAACTCGGTTTCAACGGCTTTCACTGCCGCTTCGGTCTGCGCCATCGTCGCCGCTGGCGGGGCATCATAGTTGATCACGAAATAGCCCTGATCTTCCTCGGGAAGGAAGCCGCCCGGCAGGCGCGCGAACAGCAGCCAGGTCACGCCGACCACGGCGACGAACACAGCGAGCCAGCGCAGCGGCCGCGACAGCATGGCAGCGACCCCGCCTGCATAGCGATCAGTCGAACGGGTGAAGCGATCGTTGAAACCATTGAAGAAGCGCTGTGGCCATCCCCGCCAGCCGGATCGCGGCTCAGGCGTATGACCCGGCTTATGGGTGTGCGGTTTGAGGAGAGTGGCACAGAGCGCCGGGGTCAGCGTCAATGCAAGCAACGCCGAGAAGAAGATCGACACCGCCAGCGTCACCGAGAACTGGCGGTAGATGCCGCCGGTGGAGCCGGGGAAGAACGCCATCGGCAGGAACACGGCGATGAGCACAGCGGTAATGCCGATGATCGCACCGCGAATCTGGCCCATGGCCTTGATCGTGGCTCTGGCGGGAGACAGGCCTTCTTCGGCCATGATGCGTTCGACATTCTCGACGACGACGATGGCGTCATCGACAAGGATGCCGATCGCCACGACCATCGCGAACAGCGAAAGCTGGTTGATGGAGAAGCCGAAGGCCCAGAGACCGAGACAGCCGCCAAGCAGCGCGATCGGAACCACAAGCGCCGGGATCACCGTCGCGCGCCAGCTCTGGAGGAACAGGAACATGACGAGGAACACCAGCAGCATCGCCTCGACCAGCGTTTGGATCACATTGTCGATCGAGGCCTGGATGAACGGCGTGGTGTCGTAGGACACCGCCCAGGTGATGTCCTTCGGAAAGCTGCGCTCCAGCTCTGTCATCCGCGCGGAAAGCGCGTTCTTGGTCGCGATGGCGTTGGACCCGGAACTGAGCTGGACGGCAAGCCCCGCGACTTCCTTGCCGTCGAGCGTCGATTTGAAATTATAATTGTCGGCGGCGAGTTCGACGCGCGCGACGTCGCCGAGCCGGACCGTCGATCCATCAGGATTGGCGCGCACGATGATATCGCGGAACTGCTCCGCAGTGGTGAAGCGGTTCTGGGTCACAATGCGCGCATTGAAAGACGAGCCGGGCGCGAGAGGCTGTTCCGCGAGACCGCCGCCGGCGGTCTGGCTGTTCTGCTCCTGAACGGCTGCGAGCGCATCGGACGCCGACAGGCTGTATCCGGCCAGCTTCTCCGGATCGAGCCAGACCCGCATCGCCTTCTCCGAGGAGAAGAGCGAGACGTTGCCCACGCCCGGCACGCGGCGCAGTTCGTTGACCACCTTGGTCGATGCGAAATCCCCCAGGTCCAGCGGCGACGTCGCGCCGGTACGGGACTTGAGGACGATGACTTCGAGGAAGCCCGAAGCATTGTCGGCAATCTGGATGCCCAGACGACGCACATCCTCAGGCAGGCGGGGTTCGGCGCGGTTGAGACGATCCTGCACCTGCGTTCGCGCGACATCGAGATCAGTGCCGGAGGTGAAAGTGACCACGATCTCGCCGGTGCCGTTGGCGCGGCTGGTCGACGACATATAGAGGAAATTGGGCACGCCGTTCATTTCGCGCTCGACGACGGCGGTGACATTCTTGTCCATCGTCTCGGCGTCGGCACCGTTATAGGTGTAGCTGAGTGTCAGAGACGGCGGCGCGACCGCCGGATATTGCTCGATCGGCAGGTTGATGAGCGCCATCGTTCCGAACAGCGCGATGAACAGGGCGATGACCCACGCGACGGCGGGCTTGTGTACGAAATAGCTGTCCATGATCTCAGCGCCCGCCCTTCGTCTGAGCGGGGGCAGCGTCGCCGCGCACCTGCACCTTTTGACCTGGCTGCGCCTTCTGCCAGCCCTCGACGATCACGCGGTCGCCGGGCTTGAGGCCGGAGCGGACGATCCAGTTTCCACCAACCTGCGCGCCGAGCTGAACGCTGCGTGCTTCTACGGTTGAGTCGCGACCGACCACTGAAACCGTGGCGTTCCTTTCTCCCATCTGCACCGCCTTCGCGGGGATCATGATGCCGCTGGGTGCCGTTCCAATGCTCAGCCTGCCGCGCACAAACTGTCCGGGCAGCAGCAGCCGCTCAGGATTTGGGAAAACCGCGCGCAGGGTCTGGCTACCGGTCGTCGAATCAACGGTCTGGTCCGAGAAATCCAGCTTTCCCGCAACGGCATAGTCCTGCCCGTTGGCGAGGATCAAACGTACTTCGATCTGCGACAGAGCCGGCACATCGAGGGAACCCGAACGCTGCGCCTGGATGAGGTCGAGAGCAGCGGCACTGGACTGCGTGAACACGGCATAGACCGGCGCAAGCTGTTCAACCGTGGCAAGCGGTGTCGCCGATGAGGCGCTGACCAATGCGCCTTCCGTTACCTGCGCGCGACCGACGCGCCCGGCGATCGGCGCACGCACGATGGTGTAGCTCTGCTGGAGCTGCGCCCGCGCAAGGGCCGCCCGTGCGTCCGCGACATTGGCGTCTTCCTGCCGCAAGGTCGCTTGTGCCTGGTCGAACTCCAGCGCGCTGACCGACCGATCTGCGACGAGCGGGGCATAGCGGCGAACGATCTGCTGGGCATTGGTGCGCGCGGCCTCGGCGCGGCGCAGCGTCGCCCGCGCCTGATCCACCTGGGCATTGAGGTCGCGCGGATCGATGCGAAACAGGGGCGCTCCCTCCACCACATCGGTGCCTTCCTGATAGAGGCGGCGCTCGATAATGCCGTCTGAGCGTGCGCGAACCTCCGCCGTGCGCACCGCTTCGATACGGCCGGGCAGTTCGACGATGTTGGGAATGGACTGTGCCTTGACGGTCATGGCCACCACGAGCGGCGGTGGTCCGGCACCCCACGCGCCGTCGCCCCCGTCCGCATCCGACCCGCTTCCGCACGCGGCCAGCGCGAAGAGCGCGGCAAGAGGCAGAGTCGCCCGGAATAGGCGGCGGGAAAGTGTTGAGGGCATAGGAACTCCTGGCCGTCCGCTACAGATGAAGCGGAGGCTCGCTGATGAATGAAGGGGAAGCGAAGCCGAACGGCGCCACATAGGCTGCTGATCGGTCTCAACCGGATTTGGGATGAGCGCAGGCGCTCGGGATTTCTGGTGCAAACGCGCGCTCATCTGTCTGGTCACGGCGCGGCGAGAAGGAGCCCGAAAAGTCCACCCGCACACCGTTGACCTGGTTGGTCAAAAGGGCGCCGTGGGTGAATATCTGGTCGCCCTGCGACCTGCGGTCGAACGGACGATGGATACAGATCCCGCAAAAATGCGAGCGTGGGGATACCAACCCACGAACTCTTCTCGGCAAGGGGGCCTCTACGCTTATTGCGAGAGGATTGCAACTTTTTTTTGGATTAGTCCCGGAAGACGGGACATGTCCCATTTTTGTGACAGCACACCTTCTCCCATGATGGAGCAGTCAGTGTAGCCGCCCGCTACCTCGTGCAGCGCCCCCAGTGCGAGCCCGCCACCGGGAACCTTGCGGTCGAGCGGGTCGATGCCAAAGGGAAGCACGCCATGCGCGCGGCGGCCGTTCGATTCGATCGTGGCGATTCGATCGCGCAGCGTGGCGATCTCGCGGTTTTTGGAGCTTTCCATACATTTGAGAACATTCTTGAACTAATCATGTTCTCTAAATGTTCTCATTACCCGCAAGAGTCAATCGAGCGGGCGCTTCATGGCCTTTGATCAACGCATAGAGGTTACACATCGCCCTGCGTCATGCGCGCGCGAAACCGGCGCAGGGTAGGGCGCGACACACCGAGCTGTCGCGCAACCTCGCTGACGCTGTCTTTGAGGGCATAGCGTGGATGGTACGCCAGACAACGCTAAGGAAGAACAGCCAGCGAACAACTACGCGACGCGGATATCTTGCGTCAGGTTGAGCGCTTTACGGCCAGCGGATGCCGCCGCTCTATCCCAGAGAAAGTCACCGGAAAAGGCGATATGTTCCCAGCCCACCGGGGAGGTATGGGCAAGGAGATCGTCGGGCACCGCGGCCGAGGCCGCTCGCAGATGCTGGACGGCGGCGTCCATGTAAGTCGCGTTCCAATAGACAATGGCGGCGATCACCAGGTTGAGGCCGGATGCCCTATATTGCTGGGCCTCATGGCTGCGATCGATGATGCGCCCCTGACGGAAAGTGTAGATCGCCTGCGTCAGGACATGTCGTTGTTCGCTGTTGTTGAGACCGGCCTGGCAACGCCGGCGCAAATCAGGGTTTTCAAGCCAGTCCAGCATGAACAGGGTCCGTTCGACCTTGCCTATTTCCTGTAGCGCCACGTCGAGCTGGTTCTGTCGCTCATAGGCCGCGAGCTTTCGCAACATGACCGAGGGTGCAACGTGGCCGGCCTTGATCGAGCCTACGAGCCGCAGCACGTCATCCCATTGCTCACGAATAATGTCGGTACGGATGCGTTTGCCCAACAGCGGCGTGATGAAGGGATAGGTTGCTGCCGGGGCAATCGGCGCGAGGCGCCTGTCGGGAAAATCGCGCAGGCGCGGGCAGAAGCGAAATCCCAGCATGGCGCAAAGGGCGAAGACATGATCGGTGGCCCCGCCGGTGTCAGTATAATGCTCGGCGATTTTGAGATCGGTGCCGTGATTGGTCAGGCCATCGAGCACATAGGGGGCCTCATGCGTCGCGGCCGAGATCACGTTGACATGGTAGGGGGCGCGCTGATCGGAGACATGCGTGTAGAAGCTGAAGCCGTGGTCGACGCCGTAGCGCGCGTTGATGTCGCCGCCCGACGCACCGCGCTTGGCTCCCCGGAAGAACTGTCCATCGGAGCTTGAGGTGGTGCCGTCGCCCCAGACCCGCGAGAATGGCATGCGGTGCTGGGCGTTGATGAGGACGGCCAGCGCTGCGCGATAGCTGTCATCGCGGATATAGGCGTCATGGGTCCACAGGAGTTGATCGCGTGTGACGCCTTGGCTCGCGGCGGCCATGCGCGAGAGGCCGAGATTGGTGGCATCGGCAAGGATGGTCGCGAGCAGCGCGTTTTCGTTAGGACAGCGCTCACCGGTGCGCAGATTGGTGAACGCCGCGAGGAATCCTGTTTCCTGCGCCACCTCATGAAGCAATTCCGTGATGCGGATGCGCGGCATCATCGCATCGAGCCGGTGGGCTAGTTCCTCGGCGTCAGGCGTCGTGATCGTGCGAACCGGCGATATCTGGAGGCGGTCGTCCCGGAACCGTACATCGTCCAGGGCGTCGCGCTTCAGATGCTGGGCAAACTTCTTCAAGCGCCGATCCAGTTCGTGGCCCCGCTGTGCCAGCCATTCGTCCGCCGACAAGGGCAGGCCGAGCGCGGACACGACCGGTTTCGCCTTTGGCTCGCTGAGCAGATAGCTGTCGAACCGACGATATCCCGCCGATCGTTCAACCCAGACATCTCCGGAGCGCAATTTGTTGCGCAGGTGCGCGATCGTCGCGATCTCCCAGAGTCGCCGGTTGACCTTGCCGTCATCGCTAACCACGATCTTCCGCCATTCCTTGCGGAAGGGCATGGGAGCGTCAGCAGGCAGATCGCGCTTGCCCGACCTGTTAAGCACGCGGAGCACTTCGATGGCGGCGGTCGTTTTCGTACTACCCTTGCCGGCCCTGAACTCGAGTGTTTCCAGCAAATCGGGCGCGAACTTGCGCAACGTCGCATAGCGATCGGCCGCGACCGTCAGCGGATCGAGGCTGGCGGTTTCTGCGATAGTTGCCACTTCTGGCCTGACCCTCATGAGGGTTGTCCACCCGACCGATGCATCCAGGGCCTCCATCGGATCCTCGCCGGTATCGAGCGCATCGGTGAGAGCATCGATCGTACTGCGAAAGATCAGCATCAGCCGTGCTACATTCTTCGACGTGGTAGCATAGCTGCGCGCCTGGGAGTTCCTTGCGCGGGTGAATATCCCGCCGATCAGCTTGTCTGCCATTTCCAGGGCGCTGTCCGTAAGTCGCTCTTCAAGGTCGAGCAGGAACGCGACCAGAGTGGCACGGCGCCGGGACGGCGTATAGCGCTCTATCATATAGGCAGGCGATGCTCGGCCTTCCCTGACATATTGGTGGAACCGGTCCGCATGGATGCGCCCAGCGATGTCCGGGCAAATGCCGATCACCCGCACGCGTCTCAAACGGTCGAGAATCTGGCGGATGTGATCGGGCTTGGCCGCAACGGGGATCGTCTTTAGCAAGGTGAGTTGGCTCACACCACCAGCGCCAGTCTCGTCAAAGAGTTGCTCGAGGGCGTGGACCTGTTCAACGCTGAGATCAGCGATCAGGGCGGAGGCCGCTTGTTTGCGGGCACGCGCTCGTCCCGCGATGCTGACGCGTTCGATGGTAGAAATGGAGGGCAGTAGAATCCGGGCCTCGCGAAGGGCGGTGACGACACCGTTCGCGATCGTCATCCCCTTATCGGTCGCCCAGGCCGTTTTCGCCGCCGCCTCAATCATGAACGGAATATCAGTGCGGGTCGGCCCACGTAGATTAAGGTGCTCCGCCAGTTCCCGGGCATGGTCCGTCATTGTTTGGTCGCGCGCCGCGTAATCGGCGAGGTCTGTTACGCACAGGCCGAGCTGCTCCGCCACAAAGGCCGCAAGATGGTGGGGTATCGCTCCCTTGTCCCGGATGATCTGCGCAAGAGTCGTGCCGGGATGCCGCAGCAACGCCAGTTGCAGCGCCACGCCTAATCGGTTCCGCCGCTCGCGGCGCGCGCCGATAATGTCGATGTCAGATGGCTCGAACGAGTAGAGGCGGGCCAAATGGTCGCGGTCGGTCGGGATGGCGAGGATTTGATCGCGCTCACTCTCGGTCAGGAGTTGATGTTTGCGCTTCACCATGCCGATTCCCGTCCACAAAAGGTCATCTGGGCCTATGGACAGCGACGAGTAAACCCGGAAACACCGCGATGCGGCCCGGCTTGCCGTTCGGCGAATTGTGCAGGCCGTAGATCTCGTCGCAGGGAAAGCGCGTGAACAGGTTGTCCTTGATCATCGCGCGCGCGCCGCCGAGTCCTTCCTCGGCCGGCTGAAACACGAACACCGCGGTGCCGGCGAAGTTGCGCGTCTCGGCGAGATAGCGCGCGGCGCCGAGCAGCATGGTGGTGTGGCCGTCATGGCCGCAGGCGTGCATCTTGCCCGGCACGGTCGAAGCGTAAGGCAGACCCGTCGTCTCAAGGATCGGCAGCGCGTCCATGTCGGCGCGCAGGCCGATCCGCTTGTTGCTGTTGTGGTTGCCGCGCAGTTCGCCGACGACGCCGGTGCCGCCGACGCCGCGATGCACGGTGATGCCCCAGGTCTCCAGCAGGTCGGCGACGATGGCGCTGGTGCGGGTTTCCTCGAAGCCGATTTCCGGATGCGCATGAATATCGCGGCGGATCGCCACGAGATCGTTCTGGAAATCCTTGATCCGGTCGATGACAGGCATGGCTCGCGCGCTCCGCTTGATCGCGGCACGTTATGCCACATCGCAAAGGCGAGTCACGCGGATTTCAGCCCGGCGCTTCGCCGGGCCGCGCATTCACCAGCTGGCCGGAAGCTCCTTGAGGCCGCGCAGCACGAAGGTCGGCCGCCACTTCGGATTTTCCACGTCGTCGATGCGCAGATTCGGAATCCGGCGCAGCAGCGTCGTGAGCGCGACCTCGGCTTCGAGCCGCGCGAGCTGCGCGCCGAGGCAGAAGTGAATACCACCGCCGAACGACAGCGGCCGCACGTTCGGCCGCGTGATGTCGAGCCGATCCGGATGATCGGGATAGACAGCCGGATCGTGATTGGCCGAGCCGAGCAGACACATCACGTTGTCGCCCTGCGGAATTTTCACGCCGCCGATCTCGACATCCTCCATCGCGACGTGGTAGGTGAGCTGCACCGAGGAGTCGTAGCGCAGGAATTCCTCGATCGCGTTCGGCATCAGCGACAGGTTGGACTTCAGCAGTTCGAGCTGGTCCGGATTGCGATGCAGCGCCAGCAGCGCATTGCCGATCAGGTTCACCGTGGTCTCGTGACCCGCGCCGAACAGCAGGATGATGTTCGCGGTCAGCTCTTCGTTGCTGAGCTTGCTGCCGGCCTCTTCCGCCTGAACCAGTTGAGTCGTCAGGTCGTCGCCCGGCTCGCGGCGGCGCAGATCGAACAGCCGCTGGAAATAGGCTTCGGAATTGGCGTGCGCGGCATTGGCCTCGTCGATCTCGGCGCGCGACAGCGGCACCGGATCGAGCAGACGGCCGCCGGTGCGCTCGCGCTTGAAGAAGATTTCGCGATCCGTCTCCGGAATGCCGAGCATGTCGCAGATGACGATGACTGGCAGGCGGAACGCGAAGTCCGAGATCAGGTCCATGCGGCCCTGCCCGATCACCCGGTCGATCGAGTCGTCGACGATCGCCTGGATCTTCGGACGCATGTCCTCGACGCGGCGCGCCGTGAACGCCTTGACGACAAGGCCGCGCAGGCGGGTGTGGTCGGGCGGATCCTGCGTCAGCATCCAGCGGCCCATCGCGCGATAAACAGGCTCGTTCAGCGCTTCCGGCCCGAAGCGGCGCGTGATGCGGGTGACGTAATCCTTGCCGAACCGCTTGTCGCGCAGCACCAGCGCCGCGTCGGCATTGCGGCTGACGAGATAGCCGTTCAGCGCCGGCAGATGCAGCACCGGCGCGTGCGTGCGCAGCTTGTCGTAGGAGGGATAGGGATCGCGGATGAAGTCCGGAGACAGCGGGTTGAACAGCGGCTGGGCGCTTGCCGTCTGGGTTGTAGCCCCTTGCAACTGCTCGTTCATGAATGTCTCCCTGAAAATAGTTAATGCGATCACGCCGCGTTTGGCTGCCGTTTTACGCGATCCCGGACCGGAAGCACAAGACAATTATACCTGCATTCCCCAAGTGGCGTGGCGTTTGAGGTGAAGATCGCCTGTATCCGAGCGCTAGACAAGGATTTTCTGCCGCAAGCGGCACCTGCGGTCGCGCAGACTGCTGGATCTGGACGGATCAGACCGCGAAGCCGCTGTTTCC
>Ga0073900_10001842_pt1 | contig 11455 bp, 12 predicted proteins | sample KloWWTmetKNB5Kit_FD_66666 | JGI IMG/M metagenome (GOLD analysis project Ga0073900, IMG submission 66666) | Active sludge microbial communities from Klosterneuburg, Austria, studying microevolution and ecology of nitrifiers - Klosterneuburg... | ecosystem: Engineered > WWTP > Aerobic digester >... | reverse complement strand
ACTATCCAAGGGATTAAGGATTTGTCCGAATATATTGTGCTTCGAGATCAGGTGATTTCACTTTTGGGAAAAGTGTACCGACACATGATTCACCGGAGATTTGTCTGCATTTTGATGCCCAATCTTCAGTTGGAAAATCAATATCTCCCTTTAGCTTGGGATATGGCAATGCAGATTTCAAGTATGTACAGCCTGAAGGATGAGAAAATAGGTTGTTTAAATTTGCACGACGAAAACCAAGTTGAATCTACACGAAAAGATGTTTTTTATAGCTTGTATTTTAGGAAGGATGAGAATTCAACAGGAATTTATAGTCCGCATGTCCATAATTTACTTAATTCAGCCCAAGATAAAAAAATAGAGTCTCAACGTGGGCCCACTAATCATGTACCAGCTTGGTTTATACTGAAGCCTGCACCGAGGAAGAAAAATGAAATTCTCCATCCAGCTAAGTATCCAGAAGAATTGGTTTTGATGTTTATTGAAAAATTTACGGATAAGGATGCCAATATCTTGGACCCAATGTCAGGTACCGGTAGTACTCAAGTGGCTTCGCTCAAGTCAGGTAGAAATGCATACGGAACGGAACTCAGCAGTTACTTTGCCGAGATTGCTATCAAAAGATGTTCCGAACTGATCGATCCACAGGCACCAGAATTATTTGCCAATAAGATGGCCAATAATTTTGCTATTTTGAATAAAGATGCCAGACTAATAAGTTCTGCTGACTTTCCTGAAATAGACTATATGATTACTTCACCACCATATTGGGATATGCTCAATATGAAAGGTGCTGAAAATCAGGCAAAAAGAATCGAAAAAGGACTCCAAACTAATTATTCAGAGAGTGATGATGATTTGGGGAATATTTCTGATTATAATTATTTTTTAAATGATTTGATTGAAGTATATTTCAATTTATTGAATTGTATGAAGCCAGGAAGTTTTCTTACCATCGTCGTAAAAAACATCAAGAAGAAAGGTAGAAACTATCCATTTGCTTGGGATTTGGCTTCAGGTTTGATGCAAAAAGTGCATATATTGCCAGAAGTATTTTGGTGTCAAGATGATATCAATCTCGCGCCTTATGGATATGGTAATACATTTGTCAGCAATACTTTTCATCAATATTGTCTTACTTTCCAAAAGCCCAATTAGAAACATCTGCATATAAAAAAAGCCTTTCGAAAATTTCCGAAAGGCTTTTTAAACTTATAAAAGACGACTATTAGTTAGTACCTTCTTTTTTAGCGCATGATTTTGCACCATCTTTCTTGCAACATCCTTTGCCTTCAGATTTTCCTGCACATGCTTTTGTTTCTACTTTATTTCCAGCTTCATCTTTCTCCATAGAAGCAGATGCAACTTTAGTAAATGCTTTTTTGTCAGCGTCAAATTGTACTTCTTCCCAGCTTACTTTACCAGAAGTAGCACAAACTGATTTTTCGTAATAAGAAGTTGCTCCAGAAATCTCACAAGTTCTTTTCGTGATGCTTCCATTAGATGCTGCAACTGCTGCATCAGCTTCCATTACTACACTAGCTACTTTTGTATCTGCAGACTGAGAAACAGCAGCCGTCTTTTTAGATGCGCAACATGCTTTTCCAGAACCGGCAGCTTTATTGCATGCCTGTGCATTTGCTGAAAAAGATGCTACTAAAACAAAAGAAAATAACAAAAACAAACTCTTCATGATTTAAAAATTTTTACGTAAGTGATTCAAAACTATAATTATACAGTAAAGGTAAAACGATTTTTTTATTTAAATATTTTTTTTACAGATTTTATCAATTTTTTAACTTTTATTCTTCCTCAAAACACTAATTTTTACGTTCTTAAGTATGATATTTATTTTTGTATGAATAGCAATTTGTATATATTTTTGGATTGAAACATGTATTAATATATGAAAATTGTGTAATTTTGCGCCCTTATGAAGTTTTACCATTCGATTTTATTAGTTTTATTGGTTTTTTTGACTGCTTGTAAGTCAGAATTTGAGGCTTTGCGTTCCAGCAATAACCCTGAAAAGGTATATAAAGCCGCCAATAAATATTATACTGAAAAGCAGTATGACAGAGCGATTGCCTTGTACGACATCGTCATCCAATATTATAGAGGACGGCAGGAAGCTGAAGATTTGTTTTACAAGTATGCTTACGCACATTACTATCAAGGTGATTATATCTTGGCATCAACATATTTTAAAAATTATTCGGGCACATTCGCCAATAGCCCGAATAAGATGGACGCAGAATATATGTCGGCCTATTCCAATTATAAATTATCTCCCAATTATAAATTAGATCAGACCTATACTAGTAAAGCTATAGAAGGCTTTGAACAATTTGTCAATCTCTATCCCAATACGGAAAAGGCAACAGAAGCCAATAACATGATTGACGAAATGAGGAAAAAACTAGAGATAAAATCATTTGCACAAGGCGAATTATATTATAAAATAGGAGAGTACCAAGCAGCGGTCACCTCATTCCAAAATACGTTGAAAGACTTTCCTGAGTCAAAAAATACGGAAGAAATTAGGTATCTTATCTTGAAATCAAGTTTTATTTTGGCCCAAAACAGTATTTATCAAAAACAAGTAGAAAGATATAATGAAACGTTGGTTCATTACAACGCATTCATAAAAAAGCATCCTAAATCGAAATACACGAAGGATGTAAATAATATTCACAAAGAAACATTATCAGAGTTAAAAAAATTTTAAACATGACCACAGATATAAAATCAAAAGTACAAGGTTTGGATCCGCATATCAAAGCGCGTGATATCAAATCTATCTCAGCTCAGACTGCGAACATTTATGAATCAATTGCTGTGATCACTCGTAGGGCTGAACAAATAGCAGTAGAGATCAAAAATGAACTGCACGGAAAACTTGATGAATTTGCGAGTACATCTGAGACCATAGAAGAAATTCTTGAAAATAAGGAGCAGATAGAAATCAGTAAGTTTTACGAAAGATTGCCGAATCCTGCTATTATAGCTACTGAAGAGTTTTTGAAAAACGACCTTCAATTTGAATACAGAGAACCAAAAGTTCATCACGAAGAATGATGATCCTGTTTGATATTTGATGCTTCAGGGAAAAAAAATATTACTTGGGATCACGGGAAGCATAGCAGCTTACAAGGCTGCCATCTTGGTTCGGCTGCTTGTTAAGGCTTCGGCCGAAGTGCGAGTGGTGATGACTGAGTCAGCTACAAAATTTATTTCTCCACTCACATTATCGACATTATCTGGAAAACCAGTAATCATAGATTGGGAAAAATCAGGTACTTGGACAAATCATGTAGAAGCTGGACTTTGGGCTGATTTGATGGTAATTGCACCATGTACGGCAAACACTTTGGCTGGCATGGCTGGTGGTTTTGGGCATAATTTATTATTGGGATGCTATCTTTCTGCAAAGTGTCCGGTCATCATAGCACCGGCTATGGATCTCGATATGTGGAGACATCCGGCCGTAAAAAACAATCTTCGATTAGTACAATCTTATGGCAATCAAATAATTCCAGTAGGAAATGGATTTTTAGCTAGTGGACTAGAAGGAGATGGTCGTATGGCTGAGCCCGAAGAAATACTTGATAATATTCACCATTTTTTTGCAAAAAACCTCGATTTAAAAAATAAAAGTGTACTGATTACAGCAGGGCCTACCTTTGAAGCCATAGATCCTGTGCGATTTATCGGTAACCACAGTAGTGGCAAGATGGGAATTGAGTTGGCAAAATCATGCGCCAATAGAGGTGCAAATGTCACATTGATCTTGGGACCTACAAGCCTTACATTAGAAAATCCAAGCATCAAAGTAGAAAGGATCCAATCGGCACAAGAGATGTATGATGCTGTAAATCAGTGTTTTGAGCAGAGTGACATTGCTATATTTGCCGCAGCAGTGGCAGATTATCGGCCTGCCACAGTTTCACTTACTAAGATTAAGAAAAAAGACGATGATTTGAGTATTCCACTAGTTAAAACCATCGATATCGCGGCAACTATTGGAGCTAAAAAATCAGACAAACAGATATTAGTGGGATTTGCTTTAGAAACTAATGACGAAATTATTAATGCAAATTCAAAACTACACAAGAAAAACCTCGATTTTATCGTTTTAAATTCGTTGGCTGATCAAGGTGCAGGATTTAAACATGATACCAACAAGGTTACCATCATTGATTCTGAAGGAACAAAAATCGATTTTCCTTTGAAATCAAAAAAAGATGTTGCCAATGATATCATTGATTACTTAGTTTCTAAAATTAAAATGGATGTATAAATTACTATTAGGTCTTGTGTTTGTTTTGTTGTCAATAACTTTGGGTACGTCTCAGGAATTGAACTTCAGAGTCAGTGTTCAGACTTTGTCTTCAATAAATTCTGTAAACTTGGATCCTTCTTATTTTAAAGGAATGGAGAAGAAAATGAGCGAATTGCTCAATACGACCAAATGGACTAATGATGAATATCTCGAACATGAAAAAATCAGAGGTAGCTTCGTCATGACTATTACTGAATTGTCGCAAGGATCAGCTATTAAGGCCGAAATAATCCTACAGACTGAAAGACCAGTGTTTAACTCCACCTATAGTTCGCCAATGATAAACCTTATCGATAAGAATGTAAGTTTTATTTATAATGAATTGTTGCCTTTGAATAAAACAGCTAATACATTTTATGACAATCTTTCGGCTATTTTGAGTTATTATGCTTACGTTTCGTTAGGTATGGATTATGACTCATTTAGTGTTAATGGTGGAGAGCCATTCCTTCTGAAGGCACAGGAAATAGTTACTTCGCTTCCTTCAAATGTCGTAAATGATGAAGGTTGGAGAAATGATGGTGGTGGCAGGAGAAACCGATATTGGCTGTTGGAAAATTTGTTGAGTCCTCGTATGAGACAGTTCAGACAGGCATTTTATGAATATCACAGACTTAGCCTTGATAATATGTATAGCGAACAGGACAAGAGCCGATTTGTGATGTTGAGCGCTTTGACATCTATGGGACAGGCCAATCTAGAGTACTCAGGAACATATTTGGTTCAGGTTTTTGGTGATGCGAAAAAAGATGAAATTATAGAAATATTCAAAAATGGCGATCCAGGTCAGAAATCCAAGATCAAGACTATAATGACTGGACTTGATCCTACAAAGGCATCGAAATATAACGAAGCATTAAATTAATAAAGTGAAGAACTCGTGGTAAATATTGCAATTTTTGCTTCAGGTGGTGGCAGTAATGCTTTAGAAATTTGTACTTATTTTGAAAATCACCCGAATATAAAAGTTAGTGTTATTATCACAAATAAACCGAATGCTGGAGTCATAGGCGTGGCTTCCAAATTTAATATTCCTTCTTATATCATCGGTAAAAAAAACATGGAGGATGGAAGCCTGATAGCGATTTTAGAAAACTATAAAATTGACTTGGTTATCCTTGCAGGTTTTTTATTATTAATACCCACAATGTTTGTACGACAATTTGAGAATAGGATATTGAATATTCATCCTTCCTTATTGCCTGCCTATGGTGGATATGGTATGTATGGCCATTTTGTACATGAAGCCGTATATAAAAACAAAGAGAAAATCTCAGGCATGACTATTCATCTTGTAAACGAAAAATACGACGAGGGCAGGATTATTTTTCAGGCAGAATGTGCACTAGATGTGCATGACAAGCCGGAGCAAATTGCAAAAAAAGTGCTCAAATTAGAACATAAGTACTATAGTCAAACCATAGAAAATTACATTATTAGCTTCGTTTCTTAGGGTAAAACAAATTAAATTTTGTTAAAACTGTTTGATGTTGTGTTAATTATTGTTAATATAAGTATTGTAATTCCTGTAATATATAATTAATTAGTAATTTTGCAACGGATTTTAATATAATCACTCCATCCCGTTAAATTCAAATTTTAATAAGAATAGGGAATTAGTTTACTAAATAAAATTATTATCATGAGCATAATCAAAAATTATCAATCAGCAAAAGGCACTTGTAAGGTTACTTTTTCTTATCCATTAAATGAAGGTGTAAAATCTGTAAAAATTTTGGGTGATTTCAATAATTGGGACAGCAGTAATGCTACCAATATGAAAAAATCTAAAACGGACTTCAATGCCGTAGTTGAGCTAAAAGCGGGCGCAGTATATGAATTCAGATATTTGCTTGATGATGCAAATTGGGACAACGACCATAATGCAGACAGATACGTATCTTCACCTTTTAGTGGTGTGAATAATAGCGTAATTGTTTTGGATGAGGTAGTTTCTGCACCAAAAGCTCAAGCTAAAAAAGCAGTTACGGCAAAACCAGTCGTAGCAAAAGCAAAAATCGTGAAAGAAGCTGTAAAAACAACTCCAGCTGCAAAAACAGTTGAAAAGAAAGCTGCAGCTCCAAAAAAGGTAGCTGAAGTAAAAGTAGCAAAAGAAAAAGTAACAAAGGAAGTAAAACCAGCTGTTAAAAAAGTGGTAAAAGAAGCAAAACCAGCTGCAAAAAAAGTTGCCAAGGTAAGTGCTGACGATCTTAAAAAAATAGAAGGTATTGGTCCTAAAATTGCTGAGTTATTGAATAAGAAGAATATCGTAACATTTGTCGATTTGTCAAAAGCAAAGGTGGATACATTGAAGGCGATTTTGGTTGAAGCTGGTGCTAAATTCCAAATGCATGATCCATCAACATGGGCACAGCAAGCTACATTGGCTGCAAAAGGTAGCTGGGATGAATTGAAAAAACTTCAAGACGTATTGACAGGAGGCAAAAAATAATTTTTGCTTGATACATATAAAAAAGGCACTTACTTTTCGGAGTAGGTGCCTTTTTTTTAAGATATATTCAGACATTCCTTAATCCATGACTTGATCATTTACCCATTCTCCATATGCTTTGTTGGCTTCTATTTCCCAACATAAAATTGCAGGAAGATCATATGGATGATGAGATTGTACCGTTTCTACGAGAATTTGTTGCTTTCTTTGGACTGTCTTTATAATGGCAATCCATTCGTCTTCCTGATGAAAGGTGTCCTGCCAATTGTACATACTCACTGATTGAACAATATTGGCACAAGCTATCAATTTATTTTCTAGCAAGTGCGCTACCACTTTTTGAGCAGACTCATTAGTTGGGAAAGGTACATAGCACATGATGATTTTTATCACAAAGCCAGTATTTCTGCCATTTTAACTAGATCCTTATTTAGATGTTTTGTTTTGGTGATGGCATCATGAAACGGCGTAAATGTGATTTTGTCATTGATAATGCCTAAGGCTACACCACCTTCACCTCTGATAAGTGCTTTGACGGCTGAGTGTCCCATTCTACTAGCCAAAACACGATCCATTGCAGTAGGTGAGCCTCCTCGTTGTAAATGACCTATAATGGTGACTTTGATGTCAAATTCAGGATTTCGCTCTTTTATTTGACGCGCTATTTCGGTTGCATCTCCATTTGTGTTTCCTTCAGCAACTATGACCAAATTGAACAATTTTTTACGTTTTACAGACTTCTTAAGTACATCAGACAACTCGTCGATAGTGGTCTCTGTTTCAGGAAGGAATATAGCACCAGCTCCACTTCCTATACCTGTATGGAGTGCAATAAACCCTGCATGGCGACCCATCACTTCGACAAAAAAGAGTCGATTGTGTGAGTCGGCTGTATCTCTGATCTTGTCCACAGCTTCTATAGATGTATTGATTGCTGTATCAAAACCGATGGTATAATCAGTGCCGAAGATATCATTATCGATGGTGCCTGGAAGTCCCACAAAAGGTATTTTGTATTCTTTCATAAAAATTTCAGCACCCGTGTAAGTTCCATTACCACCGATTGCAACAACACCATCAATATCATTGGCTATTAAGCTTTCGTAAGCTTGCTTTCGTCCTTCGGGAGTACGGAAAGCCTCACTTCTAGCGGTTTTTAGTATTGTGCCTCCACGTTGGATGATATTAGCTACATCGCCGACTTCCAGTCTTTTAATATCTCCATTTACCATACCATCGTATCCTCTGTATATCCCATACACGTGAAGGTCGTGGTAAACCGCCGTCCTCACTACTGCTCTAATTGCTGCATTCATACCTGGAGCATCTCCACCGGAGGTAAAAACTGCGATTCTTTTTACTGAACTCATTGATAATTTTGTTTAAAATGAAAGTCTATCAGCGCAAAAATAGGTTTTTGTATGATTTTATCTGCAAAGATTCCAAAATCTTTTAATGATTCCGTAAGGTAGGATTTATAATTATACGCAATAGATCCTACAAAATGGACAGGAAGCGCTTTGTACTGATTTGATAAAGGTAAGAGTCTATAGAGTATGAATTGAGAAAAAACGTGATTTAAAACTTCTTTTTTCCATGATTCATCTGCTTGTTCGAGCCACTTGGCAAAAGATGCAATGTAGCCACTTCCTTTATTTTTACGATACACTTGTTCAATCACTTCTAGCCTAGTTATTTGAAAATTTGATTCAAATGAATCAGCCAATTGCTTCGGCATTTTCCTACAAAAGTAGCTTCTTAATATTTCTTTCCCAATATGTGATCCACTGCCTTCATCACCCAAAATATATCCTAATGAAGGAATATTATCTACAATCGAATTACCGTCAAAAACACACGAGTTGGAGCCAGTACCCAAAATGGACACTATACCCCAATTATTGCCACAACAAGCTCTTGCTGCAGCCACCATGTCGCTTTCAACGAAAATTTCTCCTTGAGCACCCAAAGTTTGTAACCACTTTATAATTCTATTTCTGGATTCATCATGTATAACACCTGCGGCGTAGAAATAAATTTTGTCGGCTTTTGTAATAATTGAAATTAATGTTTGCTCCTTTGAGATATCGGGCAGTTGATCTTGAGTAGAAGGATTAATACCCTGAGTTGTGTACATATTGGTATGACCATCTGGCAATATTTTCACCCAGTCCGCTTTGGAAGATCCACTATCTACTAATAAGATCATTATTATTAATTTTGGTTGTACTTTCGAACAAATTTACGGTCAAAGTTACAATTATTGGTAAAATACTTTAGAACCAACTTTTTGAGCAGTAATAGTATTCTGAAAATTGATAAATTTGGAATGTCGCATTGCATTAGTTAACTTTGCACCTGTAATTTTAGCCTTACCAAATTTAAATTTAATGAAACTGAATAATGTGACTGTCATCGGCGCAGGGACTATGGGAAATGGAATTGCCCAAGTTTTTGCAGCTAAGAATTTCAATGTTGTTTTGTGTGATATTTCAAATACTGCGCTTGAAAAAGCACTTGCTACTATCGAAAGCAATCTACAGCGAATGTTAAAAAAAGAATTGATTACTGAAGGTGAAATCCAGCAAACTTTGAGTAATATCACCACAGTAACCGATGTAACAATAGCAGTAAAATCCGCAGATTTAGTTGTAGAAGCTGCAACGGAGAATATAGATCTTAAATTAAAAATATTTAAACAACTGGATCAAGATGCACCAAAAGATTGCATCCTTGCGACCAATACATCTTCGATTTCAATCACAAAAATTGCAGCTGTAACTTCTAGACCTGACAAAGTCATTGGTATGCACTTTATGAATCCAGTGCCTGTGATGAAATTAATAGAAGTGATACGTGGGTACATGACTTCTGATGATGTTTGCAGCACTATTATGGAGATGTCAGTCAAATTAGGTAAAGAGCCGACTGAAGTGAATGATTATCCGGGATTTGTTGCAAACAGGATTTTGATGCCTATGATAAATGAAGCCATTTACACATTGTATGAAGGAGTGGCTGGAGTACACGAAATTGATACAGTTATGAAATTGGGTATGGCGCATCCTATGGGGCCATTGGCTTTGGCAGATTTTATAGGACTGGATGTTTGTTATTCTATTTTGAATATTATGTACCAAGGATTTGGCAATCAAAAATATGCACCTTGTCCATTGCTAGCGAATATGGTTACAGCCAATCGGCTTGGTCGTAAAACTGGTGAAGGATTTTATGTTTATACAGAAGGTGCAAAAGATTTAGTGGTTTCACCCAAATTTAAGCGATAATTGAATCTTGAGTTTAAAAATATGGATCGGCCATTTGAAGGGCTGAAAGTACTCGATTTGTCTGCAATTTTGGCAGGTCCACTTGTCGGTTCATTCTTTGCTGAATTGGGTGCCGATGTCATTAAGATCGAAAACAAACTTACAAAAGGAGATGCCACGAGACAATGGAAGCTCACTACAGAAGATACTGAAGCTACCGTTTCTGCATATTATTGTGCTGCAAATTATGGTAAAAATGTGCAACTCCTAGACTTATCTGATGAAAAAGAAAGGCAAACTATTGACCAACTGCTAGCAGAAAGTGATGTTGTAATTTCAAATTTTCAGAAAAAAACCGCCGAGAAGCTCAAACTCACTCCAGAATACATTAATGCCAAATTCCCACATCTGATATTTGCACAATTGAGTGCTTATACATACGATGACCCACGACCTGGATATGATTTGGTTATGCAAGGAGAAACAGGATGGATATCGATGAACGGCATTGATAATCAGCATATGGCAAAATTACCAGTTGCAATCATTGACATCATTGCGGCCCACCAGATGAAAGAAGCTGTACTCATTGCTTTGTTAAAAAAAATGAAGGATGGAAAGGGTAGTGTAGTTCATGTTTCGCTTTACAAGAGTGCAATTTCAGCCTTAGCAAATCAAGCATCAAACTTCCTTATGGCTGGTCATATACCTAAACCATTAGGGACTTTACATCCGAATATTGCACCTTATGGTGATGTTTTTTCGACTTCAGATGGACAAAAACTGATTTTGGCGGTTGGAAGTGATGCACAATTTAAAAAACTATGGTTTTCCCTTACTACAGATGATGATTCCTACCATAAGTTTGCATTAAATTCGCAGAGACTTAGTATCAGGAGTCTATTGCAGGAGACTTTGCAACAGTTGATCGGAAGCTTGTCATATTTCGAAATGAAGCATAAAATGGAACTAAACAATATACCTTTTTGTTTAATTTCAAATATGGCTGAAGTATTTGAAGATGAATTGGCTAAGTCAATGATTCTAAATTATCAAGTTGATCAAATATCAGCAAAATCAGTCAGCAACTTGTCATTCAGGTTTCCCAAGCCTTAATATTGTAAAAGTTTAATTTACAATTATTTAGCATAGTTTTTGCACTAATATAGGTAATGAAGTATAGAATAATTAGATTTAATATCTAATGAGTTATTATTCTTTAATATAAATATGTGATAAATATTTAATATAACTAAATATGCAGGATATAAATACCATTCACAATCGGTTTAGGCTGATTTTTGCATTCCTAATTTTTACAATTTTGAAAATAAATGGTCAGGATTTGCATTATAGTCAGTTTTATAATACACCACAAAATATAAATCCGGCACT
>Ga0073900_10001838_pt1 | contig 11462 bp, 10 predicted proteins | sample KloWWTmetKNB5Kit_FD_66666 | JGI IMG/M metagenome (GOLD analysis project Ga0073900, IMG submission 66666) | Active sludge microbial communities from Klosterneuburg, Austria, studying microevolution and ecology of nitrifiers - Klosterneuburg... | ecosystem: Engineered > WWTP > Aerobic digester >... | reverse complement strand
AGCACGTCGAGCGCATTCAGCCCGGCTTGCAGCTTGCCTTCGACGTTGGAAACGATGTGCATGACGTGCGAGTAACGCTCAATGAGCATGTTTTCGGTGAGCTTGACGCTACCAACCTTGGCGACGCGGCCACAGTCGTTGCGGCCGAGGTCGAGCAACTGGGTGTGCTCGGCGCGCTCTTTCTGGTCGGCGAGCAGTTCGGTGGCGAGTGCTGCATCCTCTTCCGGCGTCGCACCACGTTTGCGGGTGCCGGCAATCGGCCGGACGGTAACGCGGTCGCCTTCGAGACGCACCAGAATTTCCGGCGAGGCGCCGACGACATGGAAGTCTTCGAAATCGAAGTAGAACATGTAGGGCGACGGATTCAGGCTGCGCAATGTGCGGTAGAGCGCCAGCGGGCTGGCCTGGAAGGGTTTGGTCATGCGCTGTGAGAGCACGACCTGCATGATGTCGCCTTCGGTAATGTATTCCTTGGCCTTGAGCACGGCATTCTTGAAGGCGGCTTCGCCGAAGATAGAGACGGCGGGCTCGGATTGGACGGGCTGCTCGCTGGGAATCGTTACCGGCGTGCGCAGTTTTCCCAGCAGCTCCTTCAGCCGCGCCCGCGCCTTCTGGTAAGCGCCGGGGAAGCCGGGTTCGGCATAGACGATCAGGGTCAGTTTGCCGGAGAGGTTGTCAACGACGGCGATTTCTTCGGAGAGCAGCAGACCGATGTCGGGCGTGCCGATGTCGTCCGGCTTGTGGGTGCGGGTCAGCTTGGTTTCAACGTAGCGTACCGTGTCATAGCCGAAGCAGCCGACCAGACCACCGCAGAAGCGCGGCAGGCCGTCGCTAGGCGGGGCGCGGAAGCGCTGCATGAACTTGCCGATGAAATCGAGCGGATTGGTGTCGTCTTCACGCTCGGCGACACGGTTGCCGGTCAGCACCAGCACTTGATGGCCGTTGACGATGAGGCGGGTTGAGGCGGCCAGACCGATGATCGAGTAGCGGCCGAAGCGTTCGCCACCCTGCACCGATTCGAGCAGGTAGGAGTAATGCCCGCCGTTCGGGCCGCTGGTCAGCTTGAGATAGATGGAGAGCGGCGTGTCGAGGTCGGCAAACGTTTCCAGCGTCACGGGAATACGGTTGTAGCCTTGCGCGGCAAGCGAATTGAATTCGGTTTCAGTCATGGGAAGCCTCGAAAATGACAGTTCTGTTGCGTACTGGTGCATTGCGCCGCAAAGGCGCGCGAAGGAAAATCAGGGGCGCCAGCGACGCCAACCCTGGGGCCAGCCGTTGCTTCTATGGCCGTGCCATTCGTTCCAGATACGCAGAGGAGTCATTTGTCGGAGAGGTCTTGAAAAGTGAGGGCTTGCCGGTAGGCAGCAAGCAAATCGGATACTAGCGCATCGCAATCTGCACTGTCCACCGGCTCGCCCTCGTTGTAGCCATAGGGCACGGCATAGGCCAGACAGCCGGCGGCATGGGCGCCGTGGATGTCATTTTTCGAGTCGCCGATATGCAGGTTGCGGTCGGGCCGGACGTTGAACAGCCGGCAGGCGTGCAGGATAGGTTCGGGATGCGGCTTTTTGTGGGCCGTGGTATCACCGGAAACAATGACGTCAAAGTAGTCGCTCAGGCCCATGCGGTCGAGCAGGGCTTCGGTGAACATGCCGGGCTTGTTGGTAACGACGCCCATTTTGAGACCGCTGGCCTTCCAGGCCTGGAGGCCCTCAAGGACGCCGGGGTAAATCTGCGCAGATTTGCCGTTGACCGCAGCATAGTGCCGCTTGAAGGACTCGATGGCCTGATGCAGCCGTTCAGCACTCGGCGGCTGGCGATGGGTGAGGCAGCGCTCGACGAGGACCGCCATGCCTTTGCCGACAAAACTGTGGACTTCAGTCTGGCTACGCGGCGGCTCGCCGATTTCTTCAAGCATCAGGCGACAGGCTTCGGCGAGATCGGCAATGGTGTCGAGCAGCGTGCCGTCGAGGTCGAAGGTAACGGATTGAAAGTGCATTTTAGGATCCGGATGTTAGTTGTTAGGATCGAGTGAAGGCCGGGACTGAGCGAGACTCTTGCTCGATCCTCAATCCTGAGCTTTTGCCAGTTCGGCCCGCAGACTGCCAATGATCGAGTTGTAGCGCTGCGGGTCACTATCCTTGCCGGCCCCATACACGGCAGAACCGGCAACGAAAGCATCGACGCCGGCACGGGCGATCTCGGCGATATTCGCGACATTGACCCCACCGTCGATTTCCAGACGAATGTGGCGGCCCGTTTCCTTTTCGTAGGCGTCGAGTTTGGCCCGGGCCTGGCGGGCTTTGGCCAGCGTGCCAGAAATGAATTTCTGCCCACCGAAGCCGGGGTTGACGCTCATCAGCAGGATGACGTCGATCTTGTCCATGACGTAATCCATGTGGTCGAGCGGTGTCGCCGGATTGAAGACCAGGCCAGCCAGACAGCCGGCATCGCGGATCAGCCCGAGGCTGCGGTCGACGTGTTCGGAGGCTTCGGGATGAAAGGTGATGATATTGGCGCCGGCTTTGGCAAAGTCGGGAATGATGCGGTCGACCGGCTTGACCATCAGGTGCACATCAATCGGAGCGCTGGTGCAGGGGCGAATGGCTTCGCAAACCAGCGGCCCAATGGTTAAATTGGGAACATAATGATTATCCATCACGTCGAAATGTATCCAGTCGGCACCTGAGACGATAACGTTGCTCACCTCCTCGCCCAGTTTGGCAAAGTTGGCGGATAGCAGACTCGGTGCGATGATGAAATCTTTGGCTGACATGATGCTTCCCTAAACAAGAACAGATAGACGAAATTATCCCATGCCCGACTCCAACAAGTACCGCATCGACGTCCAGCCGGTAGCGCAGTTCATTCCCGATCAGTCCGACCCGGAAGAGAATCGCTATCTTTTTGCCTATACCATCACCATCAAAAACGTCGGCGAAATACCGGCCCAGCTGGTTTCACGACACTGGATCATTACCGATGCCAATAACGAGCAGCAGGAAGTGCGCGGCCTCGGGGTCGTCGGCAAGCAGCCGCTGCTCAAGCCGGGTGAGAGTTTTCAGTACACCAGCGGTTCCTCGCTGACCACCCCGGTCGGCACCATGAAGGGCACTTACCAGATGGTGGCCGAAGACGGCACGCACTTCAATGCCGAAATCCCGGAATTTGCGCTGGCCATGCCGAGGGTTTTGCACTGAGCCTGAAGCATAGCTACACGCTGATTGCCCCGTTTTACGATGCGGCAATTGGCCGCGCCACGCAGGCCGCCCGCCAGCGCAGCCTGGCCACCCTGCCCGCCGAACCCGGCCGGGTCTTGCTGGCCGGCGTCGGCACCGGGCTGGATTTGCCCCATCTGCCGCCACAACATCATTACATCGGCCTCGACCTCAACCGTGCCATGCTGCAGCGCGCCCTGCCGCGCATTGGCAAATTCGACTTTGCGCCAGTACAGGGCGACGCCCAGCGCCTGCCCTTCGCCGATGCCAGCTTCGATAACGCCGTGCTGCATCTGATTCTGGCCGTGGTCCCGGAGCCGGCCCACTGTTTTGCTGAAATCACCCGCATTTTGCGGCCGGGCGGAACAGTGTTGATATTCGACAAATTCCTCCGGCGCGGCCAGCCCGCCCTGTTGCGGCGACTGGTCAACCCGCTGGTCCGCCGGGTAGCAACCCGGCTCGATGTCATTTTTGAAGACCTCCTCGCCGAGGTGCCCGAACTGGCGCTGGAGTACGATCAACCGGCCTTGGCCGGTGGCTGGTTCCGAATGATCCGGCTACGAAAGCTCTGAAGCCGGCGGCGCTTTCGTCGCCAGCTCATCCTTGCCCAGCCCGTCCTCAACCCAGGCCACAACCAGCGTATAAGTTACCGCCAGCACCACCGGGCCTATGAAGATACCGACTAGGCCGAAACCCAGCATGCCGCCGATGACCCCGGCAAAGATCAGCAGCAAGGGCAGGTCGGCGCCTTTCTTGATCAGCATCGGGCGGAGAAAATTATCCATCGTGGCGACAATCAGGCTCCATACCAGCAGCGCCGTCGCCCAACCATTGTCACCCGTCCAGTACATCCAGCCGACCACGGGAAAAAGGACAAGACCCGGGCCGATCTGGGCGATGCAAAACATCAGCATGACTGCCGAAAGCAAGGAAGCGAACGGAACGCCGGCTACTGCCAGGCCGATACCGCCGAGCACTGTCTGAACGATGGCGGTAACACCAACACCCAGAGCCACACCGCGAATCGCTTGCCCGGCAAGAATGACCGAATTCTCGCCGCGCTCACCGGCCAGGCGGCGGCCAAAACGGCGTACCATCCGGGCCGCTGTTTCGCCCGAAGAATAGAGAATGGCGGCAACGATGACGACCAGCAGAAACTGGATCAGCATGCCACCCAGACCACCGACGTGGGAAAGCACCCATTTCCCCGTATCGGCAGCATAGGGCGTGACCTTGGCGAAGACGCCGGCGGCGCCACTGGCTGCCAGTTGGGTCCATACGGCAGCAACTTTCTCGCCAACCAGGGGCAAGGTCGCCACCCATTCAGGAGGTTTTGGCAGGCCATTTTCAGCAATGTGCTGGCCGGCTGCGGTCAACTGCTCGGAATGCTCGGAAATGGTATCGATCGCCAGCCAGAGCGGCAGCACCAGCAGAAGCAACATACCCAGTGTCATCACCGCCACCGCCGGCGCGCGGCGATTGCCGAACCGCGCTTCCAGCAATTTCAACAGCGGCCAGGTGGCAACAACAATCATCGTCGCCCACACCGTGGCCGCCAGAAATGGCCGCAACACCCAGACCGACAGTCCAATCAGCCCGATGATGCAAAAAATCGCCAGCGTCGTGCGCGTCAGGTCACGGTGAGTGTTAGTCATGATCAACTCCGGTAGTCGGCATTAATCTTGACATAGTCATATGAAAAATCACAAGTATAAACTCGAGCCCGTGCGTCGCCCCGCCCGAGATCAACGCGCACTGTAATCTCGGCCTGCGCCATGACGCGCGCACCATCTTCCTCCTTGTAGGCCGTCGCCCGACCGCCATTCTCGGCCACCAGCACATCGTCGAGCCAGACGCGGACACCATCAACATCGAGGTCGTCGATGCCAGCGTAGCCAACAGCGGCCAAAATCCGGCCAAGGTTGGGGTCGGAGGCAAAAAATGCCGTCTTGACCAGCGGCGAATGACCGATGGCATAGCCCACCTGACGGCACTCGGCAATCGTCTTGCCGCCTTCGACCGCCACCGTAATGAACTTTGTGGCACCTTCGCCATCGCGCACAATGGCTTGAGCCAGCTCGACCGAAACAGCAATGATCGCCGCCCTGACTTCGGCCCAGCCAGCATCGGCGGCACCGGCGAAACTGGCGCCCGACTGGCCGGTGGCGATCATCACGTAGGAATCGTTGGTCGAGGTGTCGCCATCGACGGTAATGCAATTGAACGAAGCATCGGCCGCCTCCTTGACCAACTGCTCAAGCAACGGCTGGGCGATACCGGCATCGGTGGCGAGGAAACCGAGCATGGTCGCCATGTTCGGCTTGATCATGCCAGCGCCCTTGGAGACACCGGAAATGGTCACTTTTTTGCCGTTGACCGCAACAATCCGTGAAGCTGCCTTGGCCACGGTGTCGGTCGTCATGATGCCGTGCGCCGCGGCATGCCAGTTATCGGCCTTGAGATCGGCCTGCGCCGCCGGCAAACCGGCCTTGATGCGGTCGACCGGCAAAAGCTCAAGAATGACCCCCGTAGAGAATGGCAGCACCTGCTCGGCAGTCACACCAAACAGCGCAGCTACCGCTTCGCAACTGGCCTGCGCCGCCTGACGGCCCGGCTCACCGGTGCCGGCATTGGCGATGCCGGTATTGATGACCAGCGCACGAATTTCCTTGCCACTCGCCAGATGCTTGCGGCAAAGCTGGACCGGTGCGGCGCAAAAGCGGTTTTGCGTAAACACCCCGGCCACCGTACAACCGGCATCGAGCGCGACCAGTGTCAGATCACGACGATTTTTCTTGCGAATTTCCGCTTCAGCAACACCGAGGCGGACACCGGCCACGGGAAAAAGTTGATCAGCAGATGGCGTAGCGTAATTGACAGGCATTCTCGTGGCTCCAAAAGCATCAAGGCACCGCGTGGGTGCCTTGGGGGGAATCAGAACAAATCAGGATAGTTTTCCGTGGCAGTGCTTGTATTTTTTCCCGCTCCCGCAAGGACAAGGATCGTTGCGACCCACCTTCGGCCCGCCGTCAGCCGGCTCTTGTGGCGGCGTTTCGCCGATGCCGGCCCCTAGCGCCTCGTCGTAACCGGCATGCTGATACTGGACGTTCTGAACATCGGCATGCGGCGCCGTTTCCTCAACATCTTCCGGCGAACGAATCTGCACAGTGAAGACAATACGGGTGACTTCCTTGCGTACTTGGTCGAGCAGGCTCTCAAACAACTCGAAGGCTTCGCGCTTGTATTCCTGCTTCGGATTCTTCTGGGCGTAACCGCGCAAATGAATACCCTGACGCAGGTGATCAAGTGCCGCCAGATGTTCGCGCCAGTGCGTATCAAGGCTTTGCAACATCACATTGCGCTCGAACTGGTGAAAGTTAGCCGCACCAACCAACTCGGTCTTGGCCATATAAGCCGCATCGGCCTCCTGAGTAATGCGCGCGAGGATTTCTTCGGCCGAGATCGTCGGCTCGTCCTTGACCCATTGGGCAACCGGCGCTGCAATCTGCAATTCGGTAGCCAGGGCACTTTCCAGACCCGGCAAGTCCCATTGTTCCTCGACCGAATCGGCAGGAACGTGGTTACGGAAAATATCGGCGATAACGCCCTGACGCATGGCAGTGGTGGTTTCCGAAATATCATCGGACTCCAGCAATTCATTGCGCTGCTGATAAATCACCTTGCGCTGGTCGTTCGAAACGTCGTCGTATTCAAGCAGTTGCTTGCGAATATCGAAGTTGCGGGCCTCAACCTTGCGCTGCGCCGATTCCAGCGAACGGGTAACAAGCGGATGCTCAATCGCCTCGCCTTCCGGCATTTTCAGCTTGTCCATGATCGAACGCAGACGCTCACCGGCAAAGATGCGCAGCAAGGGATCATCCAGCGACAGGTAGAAGCGCGAGGAACCGGCATCGCCCTGACGACCGGCTCGACCGCGCAGCTGGTTGTCGATACGGCGGGATTCGTGACGCTCGGAGCCGATAATATGCAGACCGCCAGCGGCCAGCACCTGATTGTGCACCGCCTGCCATTCCTCACGCTTTTGCGCGATCTGCGCTTCACGCTCGGCTTCCGGCAGCGACTCGTCGTGCTTGATGGCAGAGAGAATCTTTTCAATATTGCCGCCGAGCACGATGTCAGTACCGCGACCGGCCATATTGGTGGCGATGGTGACCATCCCCGGTTGACCGGCCTGGACAACGATTTCCGCCTCACGGGCATGCTGTTTGGCGTTGAGCACCTGGTGCGGCAACTTTTCCGTGTCGAGCAGACCAGAGAGCAGTTCGGAGGCTTCGATCGAAGTCGTCCCAACCAATACCGGCTGACCACGCTTGGCGCAATCCTTGATGTCGGCGATGATCGCCGCATTTTTCTCGCCAGCCGTCTTGAAGACCTGATCGTTCATGTCCTTGCGGACCATCGGCCGATGGGTCGGGATAACCACGGTTTCCAGGCCATAAATCTGCTGGAACTCGTAGGCTTCGGTATCAGCCGTACCCGTCATCCCGGACAGCTTGCCGTACATGCGGAAGTAGTTCTGGAAAGTGATCGAGGCCAGGGTCTGGTTCTCGGACTGAATCTTGACGCCTTCCTTGGCCTCAACCGCCTGATGCAGGCCATCGGACCAGCGGCGACCGGACATCAGGCGACCGGTGAATTCGTCGACAATGACCACTTCGCCGTTCTGCACCACATATTGCTGATCCTTCTGGAACAGCGTCAGGGCGCGCAGCGCCGCGTTGAGGTGATGCATCAACGTGATGTTGGCAGTTTCGTAAAGACTGCGGCCTTCCTGCAACATGCCGTGCTCAAGCAACAACTGCTCGGCGTGTTCGTAGCCGGCTTCGGAAAGATGGACCTGATGCCCCTTCTCGTCGACCCAGTAGTCGCCTTCGCCGTTTTCTTCAGCCGCCCGCGTCAGCAACGGCACAACGTCCTTCATGCGCAGATAGTGCTCGGTATGGTCCTCGGCCTGACCGGAGATGATCAACGGCGTCCGCGCCTCATCGATCAGAATGGAGTCCACCTCGTCGACAATGGCGAAATTCAGGCCACGCTGAACGCGCTCGCCACCCGAATAAACCATGTTGTCGCGCAGATAGTCGAAACCGAATTCGTTATTGGTACCGTAGGTGATATCGGAGGCGTAGGCCGCTTGCTTCGCCTCGTGGTCCATCTGCGACAGATTGACACCGACGGTCAACCCGAGAAAACGGTGCAAACGCCCCATCCATTCCGCATCGCGGCTGGCCAGGTAGTCATTGACCGTGATGACATGGACGCCCTTGCCGGAAATGGCATTGAGGTAGGCCGGCAATGTCCCGACCAGCGTCTTGCCTTCGCCGGTACGCATTTCGGCAATTTTGCCGTCATGCAGCACCATGCCGCCAACAAGTTGCATGTCGAAATGGCGCATCCCCAGTTCGCGCTTGCCGGCTTCACGAACCACCGCAAAGGCTTCGGGCAAGAGATCGTCAAGTGCCTCGCCACTGGCGTGGCGCTGGCGGAATTCATCCGTCTTGGCGCGCAACTGCTCGTTACTGAGTCCTTGCAGTGAGGGCTCCAACGCATTGATGCGGCGAACGGTTTGGGTGTATTGCTTGATCAGCCGGTCGTTGCGGCTGCCGAAAATCTTTTTGAGTAGGCCGGAAATCATTGCGATCGAAGGTGGTGGCGCGAAATGCGACGAGGCGCGGATTCTAACACGCTGCCCCGGCGCCAAGCGGATGACCTAAATCAAGGTGCCATACACGGATCGATTAGCGGCGCTTGAGTTGCGCAAACTCGGTGCCCTGCTTGAGAAATAGTGCCGGATTCTGGGCCACACCCAACATGCGCACTTCAAAATGCAGATGCGGGCCGGTCGAGCGTCCACTCGTTCCGACCGCACCGATTTTTTCGCCACGCTTGACCAGCGCCCCCGGCTTGACTTCCATGCTCGACAGATGGGCATAGCGTGAAGTCAGGCCATCGCCATGATCAACGTCGATAACATTGCCATACTCGGCATGGTAATTGGTGGACAAAACCACGCCATCGGCCGCCACAACCACCGGCGTACCTGTTTCGGCGCTGAAGTCGAGACCTTCATGCATCGAGCGCACCCCGGCAATTGGGTCATTTCGATGGCCAAAAGGAGAACCGAAGCTGGCCTCCTTGACCGGCAGAATTGTCGGCAACAGGCGTTCCCTGACCCGCTTTTCGAGCAGGCCAAATTCAATCATCGCAAGTTCATCCGCCTTGCTCTCGACAACCAGTGCCAAACGGTCGATTTCACGTTGCAGTTCCTCAGCCGCCAGCGGGGCTGGCAAAAATGGCCCGCCCTGGCCACCTTTCACACTCATTGCCGCCTCGGGCTGGCGCCCGGCCATGCCAAGCACTCGTTCACCGAGACTATCGAGTTGCAGCACCTTGGCCTGCAGTTCACCAAGGCGGGTCGCCATCAGTTGCAGGTTGTTGCTGACGTGGCTCTCGGATTTTTCGGACTCCTGCTGGCGCAGCGACAGCAGCATATTTTCGACGACCGGCAAGCGCCAATGCACCGACAACCAGGAAAACAATGCCGAAGTCGAAAACAACAGGGCCAAGGATACAGCGAGCGCCGCCAGTACGTGACGAGGCATAATGGTGATCGTTCGCGCCTTCTTCAGATGGCGCGAAACCAGAATAATCTGCATGGAACCTCCTATGTACAAAGGGCCTGAGCAATACCTCGACAGCGATGCCGCCGCCAGCAGGGTAATGGCCCATGCACGGCTGTTGCTCAAGCTCTCGCATTACTTTGAAGCGATTGCCCCGGCAGGGTTACGCCACTCAGCACACGTTGCCAATTACAAGTCGGGGAAAATCGTTATCCACGCCGATAACGGCGCAGTCGCCACCAAAATTCGCCAGATGAGTCAGCGTTTGTGTGACGAGTTATCGAAAAGAGGGGCGGAGTGTACCGGCATTGAGGTAAAAGTTCAACCTCGCCAAATTCCTTTCCAATCAACGACATCGACCCCAAAGCCGCTCTCTGCCAAGGCCTGCGGCGTGCTGCGGTCGACCACTGAAAAACTGCCAAAAGGGCCGTTGCGCGAGGCGCTGGACAGGTTATTGGCGCGGGCAGCTAAAGAGGAATGATCGCGACGCGCTCGATAATCATCAGCGCAAAAATAATCAGGGCGAAGACGATTCCATACTTGAAAAGTCGCCCGGAAAAAGCCAGGTAATTGCGATTACCGGTGAATGCGTAAATGAGCAAACCGACTCCGATGGCCAGCACCAGAATGACTGCCAACAGACGTAGCAGCCACATGGCGAATTACGCCAACTGACTCAGCCAGCCGGTAACCCCCTGAGGGGCACGCTCGGCATGCTCAAAGGTAACCAGTTCCCAGGACTCCTGATGGCTCAGGAGTTCGCGGGCCAACTGATTGTTCAGCGCGTGACCGCCCTTGTGCGATGAAAAGGCTGCTAGCAGGGGGTGCCCGATCAGATAAAGGTCGCCCACGGCGTCGAGGATCTTGTGTTTGACAAACTCGTCGCCGTAACGCAGGCCATCCTGGTTCAAAACACGGAATTCGTCGAGAACGATGGCATTTTCGAGACCACCGCCCAAAGCCAGGCCGTTTTCACGCAGGTATTCGACCTCCTGCATGAAACCGAAAGTGCGGGCACGGGAGATCTCGCGGACATAGGACTGCTCGGCAAAATCGATTTTTGCCTTTTGTGCCGACTTGTCGATCGCCGGGTGGTTGAAGACGATGGAGAACGACAGGCTGTAGCCGTCGTAAGGCTCAAAACGGGCCCATTTGTCGCCATCGCGAACTTCGATTGGCTGGGTCACGCGGATGAATTTCTTGGCGGCATTCTGCTCTTCGATACCGGCTGACTGGATCAGGAAGACGAAGGGCGAAGCCGAGCCGTCGAGGATGGGCACTTCCGGCGCATCCAGGTCAACCCAGGCGTTGTCGATGCCGAGACCGGCAAAGGCCGACATCAGGTGTTCAATGGTGCCCACTTTGACCCCGTCTTTTTCCAGACAGGAGCACATGCGGGTATCGCCGACCAGAAAGGCGGCGGCGGGAATATCGACGGGTTCAGGCAGATCGACACGACGGAAGACGATACCGGTATCCGGAGCAGCCGGACGCAGGGCCATATTGACCTTGACGCCACCATGCAGGCCGACGCCTGAAGCGCGGACGATTGTCTTGAGCGTGCGTTGCTTTAGCATGCAAGTACTTGAATAATTGGGGGAGC
>Ga0073900_10001837_pt1 | contig 11473 bp, 9 predicted proteins | sample KloWWTmetKNB5Kit_FD_66666 | JGI IMG/M metagenome (GOLD analysis project Ga0073900, IMG submission 66666) | Active sludge microbial communities from Klosterneuburg, Austria, studying microevolution and ecology of nitrifiers - Klosterneuburg... | ecosystem: Engineered > WWTP > Aerobic digester >... | reverse complement strand
TATTTATGTGCACTATTCTACCAAAAAACAAAATATTAATAAATTCAATCAGCTAGTTATACTTTTTGAGTAAGCTCTACATAAGACATGTTTCGGTATAAAACCTGTTTTCTCCTCAGGTCTTCTGAGCTAGAACAGCTGATTAGATTTGTTCAAACCACTGAATCAAGTTTTTCCTACTTTCTTTATAGTTGCCGAATATTCAGGTGTGTAAGAGCTCATTCTTAACTGTGCCGCGCCCATGATAGCCGTTCGATAAAAATATTGTCATAGTAGCGACTACTATACCATTCATGCTGATCTGAATACTTGTGGTATCCATAGACATGTGTTTCCGCAGTAAATTGAACTCGACGTTGTGAATACGCCGACCAGATGAATCCACCAGATGCCCCTCCCCAAAAGTGCCTGGATACAGGGATACAGAAATCAGCATACAGCTGTTATGTAAACCTCAACACTACGTGAATAAGAACATTAATAGATTGTTGCGCTAGTGCTAGTAGTACTTGCCCAACAAAAAAGCAAATTTGTCTTGTTTACACGCAAAGACCACATGAAACTCTTAAATACTTACTAGAGAGAATCAGAGCACCCTCCAGAATTGCTACAAAACATTGATTATCCCGATTGGTTCTTAAATCCGCTCTCTATACAACAGATGGACTTAAGCTTCTTCTGTTTATCTGAAAATCAATACTGTGGCTAAACTAGTGCTTAATGACCGTTTCACCAAGACTTTCCTCATTATTAGACTGTAAAGGAGTCTGCGTAATAGTAGCTGCAGAAAGTAATTCAGGCCTGTGCTCCAAAGCCAGATCAAGAACTTGATCAATCCATTTGACCGGATATATGGTCAGTTGATTTTTTATATTTGATGGAATATCAGTTAGGTCTTTCACATTCTTCTCAGGAATAATCACCGCTTTAATACCTCCGCGATGAGCGGCTAGCAATTTCTCCTTTAAACCACCGATTGGAAGAACTTCACCTCTCAAAGTAATTTCACCTGTCATTGCCACGTCTGCCTTGACAGCAATATCGGTCAACGCTGACACCATGGCAACACAAATACCGATACCCGCACTTGGTCCATCTTTCGGTGTTGCTCCTTCTGGAAGATGTATATGAATATCGTTTTTCTGGTAAAAATCTACTGGTATGCCCAAGATATGTGAGCGCCCCCTAACTACAGACAAAGCAGCCTGTATGGATTCCTGCATTACTTCACCTAACTTACCTGTAGAAATATTCTTCCCTTTCCCAGGCAGCACAACAGCTTCAATGGTCAATAGTTCACCGCCAACTTCTGTCCACGCCAATCCAGTAACTTGCCCAACTTGATTATTTTCTTCTGCCACGCCATACGTGTAGCGCCTAACTCCCAAAAATTTATCCAGATTACGCGAAGTAACCACTACTTTATTTCTTTCTTTTTTAAGTAACATTGCTTTTACAGCTTTCCGGCAGATTTTTGAAATTTCGCGCTCCATTGCTCTTACACCCGCCTCTCTTGTGTAATAGCGAGCAATATCACGTAATGCAGAATCTGAGACTGATAATTCACTCTCATTAAGACCATGATTATTAATCTGCTTCTTAACCAGATAGCGGGTGGCTATATTTAACTTCTCGTCCTCTGTATATCCCGATAATTGAATGACTTCCATACGATCAAGTAATGCTGGAGGTATATCCAGCGTATTTGCAGTAGCTACAAACATAACATCCGACAAATCGTATTCCACCTCAATATAGTGATCTACAAATGAGTCGTTCTGTTCTGGATCCAATACTTCCAGTAATGCAGAAGATGGATCTCCTCGAAAATCCATTCCCATCTTATCAATCTCATCAAGTAAGAATAATGGATTCTTGACTCCTACTTTACTCATATTAAGCAGAACTTTACCAGGCATTGATCCAATGTAGGTTTTCCGATGTCCACGAATTTCAGCTTCATCTCGTACACCACCAAGCGACATGCGCACAAACTTTCTATTAGTAGCATGTGCAATAGACTGCCCTAAAGAAGTTTTACCAACTCCTGGCGGGCCAACCAAGCAAAGAATTGGCGCTTTCATCTTATTCACACGCTGCTGTACTGCTAAGTACTCAATTATTCGTTCTTTAACTTTCTCTAAACCGAAATGATCTTTCTCAAGTACCGCTTCGGCATTTGTTAAATCTTGATTGATTTTACTTTTCTTTTTCCATGGTAAGGCTACTAACGCATCAATATAATTACGGACAACTGTAGCTTCCGCTGACATCGGAGACATTAAACGAAGTTTTTTTAATTCTGACTCGGCCTTAGTAAACGCTTCTTTCGTCATTTGGGCAGATCTTATTTTCCTTTCAATTTCTTCTAAGTCTGCACCGTCTTCACCTTCACCAAGCTCCTTCTGAATAGCCTTCACTTGTTCATTAAGATAGTAGTCACGTTGACTCTTTTCCATCTGACGCTTAACTCTACCGCGAATGCGTTTCTCTACTTGAAGAATATCAAGTTCTGTTTCCAGCAAACCTAGCAAATGTTCCAAACGCTTAGGTACATTAAAAATTTCCAGAACCTCTTGTTTTTGCTCAAGCTTTAATGGCAAATAAGCTGCGATAGTATCTGCCAAACGTCCAGCATCATCTATACCGCCTAACGAAGTAATTATCTCTGGTGGAATTTTTTTATTAAGCTTCACATACTGGTCAAACTGAGTCAGGATTGCTCGCCGCATCGCCTCTGCCTCAGAGTTATTCTCGGTATCTATAAATACTTGTGATGCTCTTCCAGAAAAGTTAGTCTCTGAATCTACTAATTCTAAAATCTGAGCACGATAATTACCTTCAACTAAAACTTTGACCGTGCCATCAGGAAGTTTAAGCATCTGTAGTAAGCTAGCAACGCTACATACATCATAGAGATCTTCAGGTGCCGGATCATCTTTAGATGCTATTTTCTGTGCAACAAGTAAAATATTTTTATTCGACTCCATTGCAATTTCAAGTGCTTTGATTGATTTCTGTCTTCCTACAAATAGTGGAATAACCATATGCGGAAACACAACCACATCTCGTAAAGGTAAGAGCGGTAGTATCAATTGTTCAGAATTATCAACTAAAGATGTCATATCTACTCATTTATAAAATTCATAACAAAAAGTTTTTGTTATGTAAAAATTCCCAACTTACGATAACACCTATTTACGTTAGCACATATTTACTAAACTAAATAATTAAAAAAGCAATAATAAATATGTGTTCTCTCATTTTATCAGACTGAAATAAGATCAATTTGAAAACTCATTGTTCATTTACTTGGAACGTTTAGCAATTTTAGGTTGGTCAGAGTAAATCAATATTGGTTTAATATCATCAGTACTTGAATTATATTCAATGACTACTCTTGAAATATTTTCTAATGATGGAAGATCGTACATAATATCTAGTAATATTTCTTCCAAAATCGAACGCAACCCACGAGCTCCAGTTTTGCGTGTCAATGCTCGTTTTGCAATGGCTTTAAGAGCTGGTTCACGAAATTCTAGATCTACTCCCCCTTCCATATTAAACATTTTCCAGTATTGCTTAACTAGTGCATTTTTAGGCTCAGTCAAAATTTGAATTAATGCCGCTTCATTAAGCTCTTCTAATGTCGCTACAACAGGTAAGCGACCAACAAACTCTGGGATCAAACCAAATTTAACCAAATCTTCTGGTTCTACTTGCTGCAAAACCTTATTTATGTCTTTCCGTTTGTGGCTTTTTACTTCGGCACCAAAGCCAATTCCACTTTTCTCGGTACGCGCTCTGATTACCTTGTCTAAACCATCAAAGGCTCCACCACAAATAAATAAAATGTTGGTAGTATCAACTTGTATAAACTCTTGATTAGGATGTTTCCGCCCTCCCTGTGGAGGAACTAAAGCTGTTGTACCTTCGATTAGTTTTAATAGCGCCTGCTGAACTCCTTCACCTGACACATCTCGTGTAATGGATGGATTGTCTGATTTGCGGGATATTTTATCGATCTCATCAATATATACGATACCTCGTTGTGCTTTTTCAGCATCATAATTACATTTCTGAAGCAACTTCTGGATAATATTTTCGACATCTTCACCCACATAACCTGCTTCAGTTAGAGCCGTAGCATCGGCCATAATGAAAGGCACATCCAGTAGACGAGCCAAAGTTTGGGCAAGTAATGTTTTACCAGAACCAGTCGGCCCAACGAGGAGAATATTACTTTTTGAAAGCTCGATATCATCTGTTTCGTCTGGCTTTGCCACATTTCTCAGGCGTTTATAATGATTATAAACTGCTACAGAAAGTGTTTTTTTTGCAGATTCTTGACCTATTACGTACTGATCCAAAGTTTGGCAAATTTCACGCGGCACTGGCAGATTTGATTTAACCAACTTCGTCGCTTCGTCTCCTTGCATTTCTTCACGAATAATGTCATTACAAAGCTCTATGCATTCATCACAAATAAATACAGAAGGGCCTGCAATAAGTTTCCTGACTTCATGCTGACTCTTGCCGCAAAAAGAACAATAAAGAAGTTTCTCGCTACTAGCTTTGTCTGGCATATTTTTTTATCCTACAGTAATCAAAATTAGACACCCGAGATTAAAATAAAATTCCCGTACAAGCATTCATTTAATTTGCACTTTCTTCCCTATGCGCTAGAACAGCATCAACTAAGCCATAATTTACGGATTCTTCCGCACTCATAAAATTATCACGGTCAGTATCTTTTTCTAAATCAGATACTGACCGTTCTGTGTGCTTTGCCATAATCTCGTTTAATCGTGCTTTCAGATACAGAATCTCACGCGCATGAATTTCAATATCAGAAGCTTGACCTTGGAAGCCTCCCAACGGTTGATGTATCATAACGCGAGAGTTTGGGAGACAATAGCGTTTTCCCTTCGCCCCCGCGGTTAATAATAGCGCGCCCATACTTGCTGCTTGACCTATACATAGAGTACTGACATCTGGCTTAATATATTGCATCGTGTCATAAATAGCTAAACCAGCAGACACTACACCACCCGGTGAGTTAATATACAGATGAATATCTTTTTCCGAGTTTTCGGATTCCAAAAATAAAAATTGTGCGACTACCAAGTTTGCACTCACTTCCGTGACAGGCCCAACTAGAAAAACAACCCTTTCCTTTAATAAACGTGAATAGATATCATAAGCCCGCTCACCTCGCCCACTTGTTTCAACTACCATTGGGATCAAGCCCAAGTTTTTAGGTGTTAGATCATTTAGATTATCGAATAGTTGCGTCATTTCAAGATATCCCCATCAACTCATCAAATGTTACGGTTTTGTCTATCAATTTAATTTTATCGAGCGCCCAGTTCACTACGTTCTCTTCTAATGCCAGTGATTCTGCTTCTTGCAAACGTTCTGGAGACGCGTAATGCCATTTGATTACTTGATCTGGATTCTCGTAGCTTTGCGCTGCCTCTTCGATTATGTAACGAACTTGCTCTGGTGAAGCTTTCAGAGCGTGCACCTTGACAAGTTCAGCCAAAATCAAGCCCAATTTAACTCGATACACTGCTTTATCTTTAAACATATCCGGCTTAAAAGACATTTCTTTAGCTTTCATTCCTCTAGATTCGAGATCATTCTTTGCGTTCTGCATCAATCGCTCTATTTCCTTATTAATCAGAGCACTTGGGGCCTCAATTTGAGTTGTATCCAATAACGATTGCATGACTTGCTCTTTCAACTTAATTCTAATTCTCTTAGATACTTCACGTTCCAAATCCTGCTGGATGCCTTCTCGGAGCTTCCCAAGATCACCATCAGAAACACCCAGTAATTTAGCAAAATCAGCATCCACATTCGGCAAAACAGGCTCTTCAAGCTCATTTAGTTTTACTTCAAATGTAACGGTTTTTCCAGCCACATCTTTACCATGATAATTTTCCGGAAAAACAACATCGAACGATTTACTATTTCCTACTTTCATACCGACAAGAGATGTTTCAAAATCTTTAAGAAATCTTCCGTCTTCAAGTATCAATTGAATATCTTTGGCCTTTCCACCAGCAAACTCATTACCATCAATCACGCCATGATAATCAATTTTAACCCGATCGCCTTTTTTCGCTGCCCGATTAACGGATTGAAACACCACGCGTTGTTTACGTATCATTTCCAACGTTTTTTCGATATCGGCATCTGCAATCTGCACATTAGGTCGTTCTATGCTTTGTTGACTTAAATCTCCAATCACTATTTCAGGGTAAATCTCAAATGTTGCAGTAAACGTATACTCTGAAGGACCATCACTATTGCTTGTTGATTTTGCTTCAAAGCGCGGATATCCAGCAACCTGCAAATTCAAAGCCTTAATGGCATCAGTGAATTCCTTGTGTACTGCATCATTCAGAACATCCTGCTGGATTTGTTCTCCATACATTTGAGTAACTATTTTTAGTGGGACCTTTCCAGGACGGAAACCATGTAATTTGGTTGTCTTTGCTAATCGTTTTAAGCGCTTTTCAATCTCATCGTGGAGCTTTTCAAGAGAAACTGTAATATCAAAACGACGTTCTAATGTACTAAGGGTTTCTACATTTGATCCCATTAAAATTCCTGACTAATTAAATATTTTCAACACATTACAAAACCATTCAATGGCTACACTCTTGTTTATTGAACAGAACGCTCTGTAATATCATACAATTTGGTGCGAAAGGGGGGACTCGAACCCCCACACCTCTCGGCGCCAGAACCTAAATCTGGTGCGTCTACCAATTCCGCCACTTTCGCATTTTATTTTATCAAAGCGATTATACCTTTTAATCCTCCTGACCGCAGCCAGATCATTCAATACTCTGACAAAATACTGTCTGACCGTTAATTCCTTTACTATCTGGCCCCATCAAGAACAAATACGTCGCCATCAAATCTTCCGGTTGTCGCATCGTTTGCTTGATTTCCCCAGGATGGGTTTTAGCACGTTGCGGTGAGTTTACAATGCCAGGCACCAATGCATTGATGCGTAAATTTGCAATAGATTCCCATTCGTCCGCTTGAACCTTCACCAATGCCTCAACTCCTGCTTTCGCCACCGCGAAACCTCCCCAATAAGCAGATGGATTATGTCCTTGAGTACTTGAAGTCATAATAACACTGGCATCTGGAGCATTCTTTAGCAACGGCAAGCACGCTTTAGTTAAAGCAAAGGGAGTCATTAAGTTGACCTGCAATAGAGTCCGCCATTGCTCGATTGTCTGGTTTTCTATCGGACTTAGACCGTATAAAAATGCAGCATTATGCAGAATCCCATCCAAACGCCCCAATTGCTGCTCTATTGCCTGCGCAATTATTTTAAAATCTTTATCTTCCGCGTTTTCCAAATTAAGTGGATAAATTACTGCTTGGGCTTTACCGAGAGCTTCAATCTCATCATATACACGCTCTAATTTCTCTACCTTACGACCATGCAGAATTACTGTTGCACCATAGTCTGCATAAGTTAATGCGGCCACACGCCCCAAGCCTTGTCCAGCTCCCGTGATAAGAATCACTCTATCTTTGAGAAGACGCTTAGCAGGTGAGTAACTTTCTAATTTATCCATAATTTGGAATTTATCACGATAAAGAATTTTTGCTGAGAAAATAAAACAACAAACAAGTTGCACTACTCATCCGATCACTCTAATAAAGACAAAAAAACAGACCCCAACGCTATATTGGGGTCTGTTTTATTTCAAGTATCGAGCAACTGTGGCAAATGCTTACATATCCATACCACCCATACCACCCATACCACCCATACCACCACCCATGCCACCAGCTGCAGCTTCATCTTTAGGCAACTCAGCCACCATTGCATCGGTTGTTAGCATCAGACTCGCAACTGAAGCTGCGTTTTGCAAAGCAGAGCGAGTAACTTTTGTTGGATCCAAAACACCCATTGCAACCAGATCACCATACTCACTAGTTGCTGCATTGTAACCAAAATTACCCTTGCCTTCAGCAACTTTGTTCACAACAACTGATGGCTCATCACCGCAATTGATTACGATTTGTCGTAATGGCTCTTCTAGAGCACGTAGCACAATCTTGATACCGGCATCCTGATCATGATTGTCACCTTTAATTTGTTTGACAACCGAGATGGCTCTCAACAATGCTACCCCACCGCCAGGAACCACACCTTCTTCTACCGCAGCACGTGTAGCATGCAAAGCATCTTCAACGCGCGCTTTTTTCTCTTTCATTTCTACTTCAGTAGCAGCACCCACTTTAATCAGTGCTACACCACCTGCCAGTTTAGCAACACGCTCCTGCAGCTTCTCTTTATCATAATCACTGGTAGCTTCTTCAATCTGTGCACGGATCTGTTTGACACGCCCCTCAATATTGCTTGCATCGCCAGCACCGTCAATGATGGTCGTGTTTTCCTTGCCCACTTCTATGCGTTTTGCTTGCCCCAGGTCATTCAGTGTAGCTTTTTCCAACGTCAAGCCAACTTCTTCCGCAATCACGGTACCACCAGTTAGAATTGCAATGTCTTCCAGCATCGCTTTACGACGATCACCAAAACCTGGCGCTTTAACTGCACAGGTTTTAAGTATGCCACGGATATTGTTTACCACTAAAGTCGCCAATGCCTCTCCATCAACATCTTCAGCAATAATCAGCAGTGGTTTACCGGCTTTGGCTACCTGTTCTAATATGGGCAACAAATCACGAATATTAGAGATCTTCTTGTCATGTAGCAAAATAAAAGGATTATCCAATAATGCAATTTGCTTTTCTGCACTGCTTACAAAGTAAGGTGAGAGATAACCACGATCAAACTGCATACCTTCAACCACTTCCAGCTCATTTTGCAATCCCGATCCATCTTCAACAGTGATCACACCCTCTTTACCAACTTTTTCCATCGCATCTGCAATGATTTTTCCGATTTCAGTATCAGAATTTGCTGAAATGCTGCCAACTTGTGCAATTTCCTTGGCTGTTGCACAGGGCTTTGAAAGTTTCTTCAATTCACCAATTGCCGCACTAACCGCTTTATCAATTCCGCGCTTGAGATCCATTGGATTCATGCCAGCAGCCACATACTTCATACCTTCTTTGACGATAGCTTGGGCTAATACAGTTGCCGTAGTAGTACCGTCACCAGCCACATCAGATGTTTTACTGGCAACTTCTTTCAGCATCTGCGCACCCATATTTTCAAACTTATCTTTCAGCTCGATTTCTTTAGCAACTGAAACACCGTCTTTAGTGATAGTTGGCGCACCATAAGAGCGATCCAACACCACATTTCTACCTTTAGGTCCCAAGGTTACTTTTACTGCATCGGCTAGAATATTTACACCTGCCACCATTCTATGGCGCGCTGAATCACCAAATTTCACTTCTTTTGCTGACATAACTTATCTCCTAATTTCTCAAATATTGTCTTTAGCAGGCCATTGGATTGAATCAATTAACCTTCAATCACACCCATAATATCTTCTTCCCGCATCACCAGAAGTTCTTCACCTTGAACCTTGACAGATTGTCCGGCATATTTACCAAACAATACCTTGTCACCTACTTTAACTTCCAGCGGACGAACTTTCCCATCGTCGCCAACTTTACCTTTTCCGATTGCCAGAATTTCACCTTGATCAGGTTTTTCTGCCGCACTATCTGGAATAACAATACCTGACGCGGTTTTACGTTCATCTTCTAATCGCTTGACGATCACACGATCATGCAAAGGACGAATTTTCATGCTGCTTTCTCCTATTGAAATTAATAATTTGAAATTTACGAAGTATTTTGTACTTTGTTTTAAGGAATCAAGAAAAATCAAAACCCCAACATTACAAAAAATCGATATTAGCACTCATCGACCAAGAGTGCTGATGATGATATGATCTATCTTTGATAATTTCAAGACTAGGAGATAAAAAAATATCTATCTATTTATAAATTAAACAATAAATATAAAAAAAGAAATCCAAAATGGGATCAATACTAAAATAAAGTACGATTGCAAACACTGATATTTATGGTCGGATTAGTAGCGACTTAGTTTCTTCATGACGATAGATGATTTTTAATGCATAACCCAACTAGGTGAATTCAACAAAACATAATGCACTGACTCAAATTCGATTTTAGCCACAGACAATATAGCATTGATTATTTGTCATATTCTTCATGAGATCACTGTTTATTTAAAAAAATACTGCACATGATCATTCAGTAATGATGCCGCCACCCAAGCATACTTTGCTTTCATAGACAACGACAGATTGACCAGGCGTAACCGCCCATTGATCTTGCGCGAAATCAATCCGACAATGATCCTGCGTAAAATTTGTTATTGCACAAGGGGCATCTACCTGGCGATAGCGAGTTTTTGCGGCGTATACCCAGTTGCAATGAGGCCGTTTGCCACTGATCCACGTCAGATCAGTGGCTTGCAACGATGGGCGAAACAAACTCGGATGATCATGACCTTGCACAACAATCAATACATTCCTATCCATATCCTTGGCTGACACAAACCAAGGTGCATCGCCACCATCACGCGTACCGCCTATTCCCAACCCTTGCCGCTGGCCAATGGTGTAATACATCAGCCCAATATGCTGACCGATCACTTTCCCTTCCGGGGTTTGAATTTCTCCTGGCTCATGCGGAAGGTAGCGATTAAGAAACTCACGGAATGGACGCTCCCCGATGAAACAGATCCCGGTACTGTCTTTCTTGGAAAAATTCGGTAGCTTGAGCTCTTTAGCGATCTTTCGCACCTCGCGCTTATAAAGATGTCCGACTGGAAACAACGTGCTAGATAGTTGTTTCTGATTCAGGCGATACAGAAAATAGCTCTGGTCCTTCGTTCCGTCTTCACCCTTTAACAATTGGAATACACCACCCACCTTCCGCACTTGGGCATAGTGGCCTGTGGCGATATAATCAGCACCGAGTTTGTTGGCATGATCCAGAAAAGCTTTGAACTTGATTTCAGCATTGCACAACACATCAGGATTCGGTGTCCGCCCAGCCTGATACTCAGTCAAGAAATGTGAAAAAACCCGGTCTTTATACTCAGTCGAGAAGTTGACTACTTCGATGGGAATATCAATCACATCAGCAATGGAAACGGCATCCAGAAAATCCTGCCGGGAAGAGCAATACTCTTCGGTATCATCATCTTCCCAATTCTTCATAAACAGTCCAACAACATCATAACCCTGCTGCTTCAGCAAATAAGCCGCCACTGACGAATCAACGCCGCCCGACAATCCGATGACCACCCGCTGTTTGCTCATGGCATCATGACTCATAGCGATTCAGTAATTCCAGTGGATAACGTTTTCCAGCAATATGATCCTGGATACATTGCATCACCAACGGACTGCGGTGGCGTTGAATGTTTTGCCGAATTTCATCCAAACTGAACCAATCCGCACGCAAAATGCCGTCATCCAAC
>Ga0073900_10001828_pt1 | contig 11517 bp, 10 predicted proteins | sample KloWWTmetKNB5Kit_FD_66666 | JGI IMG/M metagenome (GOLD analysis project Ga0073900, IMG submission 66666) | Active sludge microbial communities from Klosterneuburg, Austria, studying microevolution and ecology of nitrifiers - Klosterneuburg... | ecosystem: Engineered > WWTP > Aerobic digester >... | reverse complement strand
CGTATTTATCGCTGACCTTTCTATGCACGCCGCCCGAGTTGTAGCCGCGAAGCGCGGCCCAAACCGCATCGACCCCGCTGTAACCCTCTTTAATTGCCTTGCCGTAATATTCAAAAAGGATGGTCTGTCCCATCCTTAAATTGCTGCAGGGGTCGAATGCCTGTTCCCAGGTCATTCCCCGGCCGGTGACATTGCTGATATGAATCTGCGCCAAACCCACGCTGAATTTGGCTCCCGCCGCCTGAAGTTGCTTTACAGTCTTGACCGCTTCATCCAGTGTTTGCGGCTGGGCAATTGCGCGCTGGCCGGCATCAGGCCCAATGGCATACGGGTTCCACGCCGATTCGGTGCGGACCAGGGCCTGCATCAACACCGGGGATACTTGGGGAGCGCACTGCGCGAGATCAGGCGGCAAGTCAATCACTTACATCTCCGGTCATGGAAGGAATGCACAATCCGACAGATTGGGCGCACCGTGTAACGAAATACAATACAAATCGCACTAATTGTATTGTTCAACGATACATAAGCTTATCATAAATTTTGTTTGACACAACACAGGGACAGCGCATGCCTGCTCAAGAGGACAGCCAGACACAAGGGACCGGATCGGCGCCATCGGCTGCCGAGATCGTTCGCGCGCTTCTGGCGCGCCACAAGGTGGACCGCCGCCACTACGTGACGGCGGTAATCGAGGTTCTGGGCTTATCGCGCGCAGCCGCCCACCACCGGGTCACCGGAACGTCAGCATGGACCTGGGATGACTTGGCTCGCATGGGCGAGCACTACGGCGAGTCCATGTTGAGCATGATCCGCGGCGTGATGGGCAAGACCTTCGCTGCGCAATTGGTAAACGACAAGCACAAGGCGCCTGTGATGGTTCGCCTGGGTGACGGCCCGCCCGATCGCGGCGATATGTGGGCGGCGTTCAACACCGATGGCGGCCTGCTCGTGATGACGGTCGATAAGGTGCCTTTCTCCTTCGAAGCGATCAAGGTCATCGAACTGGTTCACGGCCAGGACGGGCAGACACCGCTTCGCGTGGCCGTGTTGGACGACGTTGCCGACACGGCCGCTAGCCTTGCCGACATGCTGGCCGACGAGGGATGCACCAGCAAGGCCTATACGTCACCGCGCGCGCTGCTGGCCGACCTAGAGTCTGGCCACGAGTACGACGCCTTTGTTCTGGACTGGTGGCTTGGCAAGGACACGGCGGAAACCGTCCTTGCTGAACTGCGCCGCATCTCCAGGCAAGCGCGCATCGTGCTGCTGACTGGGGAAATGGGCGCCGGGGGAAAGGCCGACAGCAGCGCCGTCGAGCAGGCGCAGAAGCGCTACCACTTCTTCGTCTGCCAGAAACCGATCACAGCCGGCGTTCTGATGGCGAACCTGACGCTGGGCGTGTGAGGCCGGCAAGCAGCGACTTGATGCGGATGGGCTTGTCGAGCAGCTTGTCAAAGGGCGAGCGAATCGGCGAGGGTCCATGATGCAGGGCGCTCATGCCGTACAGCAGGCACCGGGGATTTGCCATGGAACTGCCGCGCCTGAAGTCACGCGCGAGTTCGTCGCCGCGCCGGCCCGGCATGTTCACATCGATAAGGGCCAGATCGTAGTAATTGACGGCCATCATGTTCGCGGCGATCGCCGGCGACGGTGCGATGTCGGCCTCGATGCCTAGCACTTGGCATTCACTGTGCAGCGAAGCCAGCAGTTCGAGGTTGTCATCCACCAAGAGCCAGCGCTGCTTCGATTCGGCTGGTGAAGGCCGCGGGTCGTCCGTCTGCAGCAGTGCCGGAATGGTCAGCCTGAAGCAAGTGCCCTCCTCACTACTGTCGTAGGTCAGCTGCCCGGACAGGTACTCAGCGAGCGAGTAGGCGATCTTGAGGCCGATGCCGGCGCCATCGCCGCCCTGCAAGACGCCATAGCGCTTGAACGGTTGGATCTCCAGTGGCGCGAACCCCGAAGGCATGCCGGGTCCGGTGTCCCGCACAGTGAACACCAGCTGATGTTCATTGACATCGGCCAGCGACAGTTCCACTGCCCCGTGCTCGGTGTACTTGATGGCGTTGCTGGTGAGATTGCCCAGGATCTGCGTCAGGCGGCCGCTGTCGGCTGTAGCGAAGATGGGTTCTATGGGCGCATGGATAGATAGCCGCAACCCCTTCTCGTAGGCGTTTTGTGATTCCAGATCCAGCACTTCCTCTAGCAGGTCCTGAACGCAAAACACGTCCGGGCGGAACTCCAGCGCGCCAGCCTCGGAGCGTGCCAGAGTCAGCAGGTCGTTGATCTGAAATTTCATGCTCAGAGTCGCCCGCTGGATGCGCGCCAGTAGACGGTTGCGCCTGTGCGGATCAAGCGGACTGAGCAGAGATTCGGCGGATGAGGAAATGGTCTGCAAGGGCGACTTCAGTTCATGCGACACCATCCCCATGAACTCATTCTTCTCGGCCACTGAGACTTCGAGCAGCTTCTTCTGGTGGGCCAGCTGAAGGTTGCGTTCGGCCAATTCGTCGCGGCTCCGGGCAAGTTCGCAGTTCTTGCGATACAAACCCAAATTGTAATAGGTATAAATTATTACTGCTAATCCGCCCATGATTGCCAAGCTTGCAATCAGCTGGTTTATTGTTTTGTTACGAGCTTCGGCAGCTTCGAAAGAAGCGTCGCTACTTGCTAGTTGCATCTGCCAGACGCTGGCTGATATATCGGAAACCATGTGACCAATACGATCCAAACGTTCCAGTAATTGGAGCGCTTCGCCCTTAGTCATTTCGCTACCATAGCTGTCATGGATAGCACGAACATCATGCTCCAAGGCACTCAACTCAGGAAAGTGCAAGGCAAAATCGTGATTTGTCATCAGCGTAGTACGCGATGGTGATTCACGAGTTAGCAAACGTATTTTGGAAAGAAAAACAGATAAGCTGTTTTCTGACTGCGCCTGAACAAAGACATCTCCGTCCTCCATCCTCGCAAGGTCAGCCTTTAAACGCCAAAAACTTGTCTCGAACTGACTCACCGACCAATATGGTTCTTCGATAATTTTTTCAGGCGGCTTACTAGTAATAAAGTAGTAGAAGAAGAGAAGGAATGCCACGAGTAAAGAGAAGCGCAACACCCAAAACCATATACGTCTCATAAAATATCTATCCGACACACCTGCCAAGCCATTTTGTTGAGACCTGCAGGCCTCCTCAACTCTTTATAATCATCATAGGGGTACATGACAAACATTGGCCCCCAATCATCCAGTTTCAGCCGTTTGTCATCAAGGCTTGTCGCCAAGATAACGCCATACTTTGCTAAATCAGAAAATGGAATATCGACTTTGAAATGATCCCAGGTGTATACAGTCAGTTTTTGCACGCTACCTCTGCCGGCCAAGCCAACGACATCGTTCAAATACGGCCCCTTGTAGGAGCCCTTTTTTGCCCAATTGGTGGACGTAACGATGACCCGCTGCGGCAGCGCTGATAGTTGCGCTTCTGTGACCGCTATAGTTTTACTGCCGACCTTCAAAGACAGAAATACAAGCGGATCGCAGTTGTGTGCGTGCGCTGAGAAACCTATTGCCAAAGCCGCTGCCAATGTCATTTCGCGCCACGAGCTTGTCATTGGAGACTCCCGATCGGGCAATCCGCGCTGGATCACCGCTACCTCATCTTAGTGTTCTTCCTAAAGCCACGCTGCGATTTGCTTGCGCCGGCTGTGGATTAGGGTTACGCCGTTGCAAATCATTCGACAAGTTTCTCAAGCGACTAATAGAGATCTGGCGATGTTTCTGCTCGGCGATATGCGCCTCGCTGTGCGCCGTTCTCAACTCCAGCGCCGCGAACTTCTTCGGCACCCGCGCCACGGCGCCGCGCAACTCGGCGGCCCGGTCCGTGTAGAGCTTCAGTTCGTAGCGTGGCCGCGAGATGGCCACGTAGAACGCGGCCCGGTTGGTGGTTAGCGAGCGTGTGTTGGCCTCGATCAGCACGCGGTTGGAAGTCAGGCCCTGAGAGGAATGGATCGTGGTGGCGTAGCCGTGCTGCAGGTTCATGGGACGCTGCGCCGGGATGGCCACGATGGTGCCGCGCTCCGTCTTGACGGTAACGGCCTCGGCGCTCACAGCCTGCACCCGCACCCGGTCGCCGTTGAGCAGGCCGAGCTGCTTGTCGCTCTTGGTGATCTTGAGCAGATCGCCGGGCGCGATCTCGATGTCGTACTTCTTGTGCAGCGTGGCCGAGAAGTGCTGGGCGGGCTTGACCGTGACGTTCTGGCCGTCGCTGCCGCGCAGCACCACTTGATCGCCTTCCACGCCCACCACTGCGTAGTCCACGCCGCGCTGGATGTTCTGCCCCTCGCGGTGATAGCTCACCACCAGATCCGGGGCGTAGGTGGCCGGCTGCTTGAGTTGGGCGCGCGTGGCGTCCACGTTCTCCAGCACGGTGTACTTGAGGCCTCCCTCCAGGCGCATGCGTTTGCGCACCATCTCGTTGATGCTGTGGCGCGCCTCGTTGGTGCCGGCCACGATCAGGGTCGCCTCGCGTTCCTGGGGGGACAGCGCGGTGAAGTCGGAGGCAATGGCCTGATAGCGATCCTGCTCTTCCGGCACCTCGCGGATGCTGCCCAGCAGCCGCGTGACGGCCTTGTTGGTCTGGTCGTTCGCGGCATTGAGCACGGCGGCCTTGATTTCCGGATTGCGCTGCCGCTGGATTTCTCGCAGCTGAGCCTGCAGCATGCCGGCGTCCTGCAGCTGCGCAAAGGGCTTGCCGGCCTCCACCGCGCCCGTCTGCTTGCGGTCGCCCAGCATGACCATGCGCGCGCCGGCCTTCTCCACGATCCGCATCGCCTGGGCCAGCTGATGAGCGGGCACGACGCCGGCCTCGTCCAAGAGCACGACCGATTTCTCGCTCAAGGCCGCCTGCGCCTTCCGGCTGGCCAGGAAGCTGGCCAGCGTGTTGGACTCCACGCCTAGTTCGCGCAGGGCCGCCACCTGGGTGCCGTAGGGCGCCAGGCCCACCACGTCGAATCCGGCGGCCAGGGATTGCTGGGTCGCGTCTTGGGTGATTTCGTTGATGGTGCGCTCCAGCATATGGCTTTTGCCGGTGCCGGCATAGCCCTGCACCGCCACGAAGCGGTTCGTGGTGCCGAGGATCATTTCCACCGCCTCGCGCTGGCCCTGGTTCAGGTCGCTCGCGGCCAGCCGCGCCGCCAGGCCCTCGTCGCTCAGGATCGGCTGCAGGGCGCCGCGCCCGTCGCGCTCGATGGCAAGGATGCTGCGCTCGATGGCCTGGGCCTGCGGCGTCGTATAACGCGCTTCGGCCAGCACCAGCGCCCCTTTCTGGATGGCACGGTCCACCTCGATGGTGGCCTGTTCCTCATTCAGCCCGCGCGCGTGCATCGTGGCCCCGATCCATGTCGTGCGCGTGAGCTTGGCGGTCTCGGGCACGTCCATGAAATGCGAGGCCTGCTTGTCGTCCTCGTTCTTCTTGGCCTGGTTGAGCGAGCGTGCCGTCTGGTACAGCGGCAACTCGCGCACCAGGCGGCCGTCGTTCTCGGCCGCTTCCACCTCGGCCATGACGGCGCTGATGGTGGATGTGGTCGCAGCCTTGGACATGGACAGTTCAACCAGTTCTTTGCGCGTGAATAGCCCTTGACGCTCGCTCAGGTGCTCGACTGCGAAGTTCAGGGCCGCGGCCGCCCCCTCCTTCATCGCCGGGTCGGCACGCAGGCGGGCCACGTCCGGCGCCGTGCTGTTTTCCTTGGCGGCCAGCAGCGCATCCATGCTGAGGCCTGCTGCTCGTGCGCTCTCGATCCACTCCTCGCGCAGCAAGGTGCGATCCACTTCCGACTTCTTGTCGCGCGTCATCAAGGTCACGGACTGTGCCAGTGCGGTGTTGGCCGTGTCGCGGTTCACGCCGCGAGCCTCGAAGGCCTCCTCGATCTGCCGGGCCCGGGTGCTGTAGTGCTGGATCAACTCGTCGGAAATGTGGGCCAGTTCCCAGTAGCCTTTCTGCGTCTCCCTCAGCCCATAGCCGCTCGCCCGCAGTTCCTCGGCCAGCGCCGTGCGGTAGTAGGCGCCCAGGGCCTTGATGCTGTGCTGGATGTCCTCGTTGCTCATCGCGCGCCATTGGCCGTCCGGGCGCTTGGTGAGGTTGGCGACGATCACGTGGGTGTGCAGCTGCGGGTCCTGGGCGCGCGACAACTCGTGCCGGAACGCAGCCGCGACGATCACGCCGGTGCGCACGCGGTAGCTCTGCCCCTGCTCCTTGATGCGCGCGTGGGCCAGCTTCTCCAGTTGCTGCACGGCGCGCTTGACGGCCCGATCGTGCGCAGCCGTGACGCCGGCATCGCCAGCGATCAGCGCCTGTAGGCTGACGCTCTTGGGCGCGGAAAACGTGTAGTCCATGCCCTTGCGGTCATCCGAGCGCAGGTCGGAGAAGCGCACGCGCACGCCGTTGGGCAGCTTGCCGTCCAGAATGTCCTTGAAGCTCTCTCGATCCACCTGCAGCTGCTGCGTGAGCCCAAGCTCCTCGGCTCCCTTGCCGAGCCATTCGCCACGGTGGCCCTCTTTTTCGTAGTAGTCGTCTGCCGACTCGAAATAGTGCGCAGCCTGCTTGCTGGAAGTGACGGCTTGGAAGCTCAGCATGGGACGCTCCTCATGCGCCGGCGAAGATGCCGGCGGAACCGCGGATGGGCTTGCTGTACTGCTCGGCCATCACCATGGGGTCGATCACGTCGGGCCGGGCCTTGTACTGCAGCTTGACGCGGGCGATGGGGTAGTTGCCGGCGAACTTGAGATAGCCGGTCAGGTTGGGCAGAAGGTGGATCTCTGCAGGCGACACGACACGCTCGGTGTCTTGCCTGGTGCCGGTGGTGCCGCGCGAGCCGCCTCGGCCGCCGACCGAAACGCTGTCGTTGCGCCGAATCACCGTCTGTTCGCCCAGGCCGCGGCTGAATTCCTCCGCCGTGTAGGTGTCCATCTCGGCGACACCGAACAGGGCAACCGACCGCAGCGAATTGCGCAGCGTGAGGGCGTCGTCGTCGCCATAGGTTCGCCGCAGCTGCGCCAGGCTCTGGATGCCGGCCAGGATGCGCAGCCCTTTCTTGCGCCCCTTCGTGGCCGCGTCCACAAGGTAGTTCAGCTTCTCCAGCGAGTCCAGTTCGTCCAGGATCAGGTGCAGGCCGCGGTCACGGTCGTCGCTCATGGACAGCACGGCCGCGCAGATCACGTCCGTCCAGCAGGAAATCAGCGGCTTGAGTGCCTGCAGCTGGTCCTGCCGCCAGGTCACCCAAACGTTGCCCTCGCTGTTCTCGATGAAGTCCCGGAAGGAGAAGCTGCCCGAGGCCAGGTATTTGTGGGGTGTCACGTACTGCGTCAGCACCACGCGGATGGACGCCAGGGTTTCCTCGGCGCCGTGGAAGCAGCCCTCCGCCGGCGTGCCGGCCAGCAGCGTCTGCAGGTCGCGGTTGCTCGCAGAAGTCAGCCAATGCACCAGCCTGTCGGTGGAAAGCTCGTTGTTCCGGATGAGCACATGCAGCGTTTCGGAAACGATGGTCCGGGCCATGGAGTTCCATGATTCCTGCTCCGTCGATGGGCTGCGCGGGATCATGCTGATGGCGTACTGCTCGCAATCGAAAGATGAGCGGATCTCGTTGAACACCGACCAGCCCTGCCCGCGCGCGTCGAAGGGGTTGAGGATCACGTCGCCGGGCCGGAAGAAGTGCCGCATGAAACCGCCGTCCGGGTCGATGCAAATGGTTCGTTCGCCGCGCTCCTGCTCGCTTTCGATGTACTCGGCAATGCACTGGCTTTTACCCGTTCCGGTGGAGCCGCCCGCCAGAAAATGCGTGCTCTCCACGTCCCGCGGCACCGGCGTGTCCATGAACCTCAATTGCCCGCTTCCGCTTTTGGTCCTTGAGCGCAGCGCGTACTGGTTTTCCATGCGCGGACCGCGCAAATGGCGCATATATTCTGCGCCGCCGAATTTCGTCGTCCATCGAATGGCCCCGTAGATGAACAAGGCCACCCCCAGCATTAGTCCTATGAACGGCCCGACCCATAAAACCGGATTGGAGGGCGTGGCCAGGATTCCAAACCAGACGCCCTTGATGATCATGGACTTGGGAACCCGGTAGTACAGCAGAAAACCGGCTATCCACCCTGCCAAAACCAGAAGCAAGGTGGTAACCACCAGCCATCCTCGCAGGGCGTCGTCTGGAGTTCTATTCGCCCGTGCCATATCAACCTTCCTGTTTCAGGTAGTTGATGACGGCATCGGAATTGAATATCTCATCCAGTTCGGCACGGGCATTCACATTGACCGATCGGTACATCAGAAGGAAGAGCGCGGCCACCATGCTGAGCTGCGTGTCGGGATCGGCTGCGCGCTGCATGTCGACGATTTCCTGCTGCTGCGCCCTGATCTCTTCGAGCTGCTGGGCGATGCCAGACAAGTGCCCGGCTTGGCCATCCTGATTGGCCAGGAACTGCAGGAAGACCTCCTTGGCCAGCATGTTGAGGTTCCGCGCCGGGGAACGCTCCAGGGCCTCGAACGCCCTCTCTGAATCCTGCGCCGAGAGCTTGAACTGAACGAGTCGGGACATGCACCTTCCTTTTTATCGGTATACCTGGAAAACCGCATGAAATATAGACTCATGCGCTGTTAGTACACCTAACCACGCCTCCAGTATACCCAACATATCCAATCACGACAACGCTTTACACCTGGCACCTGTGGTGCGTATGGTGTGTAGAACCCTGGCGCGCCAGGGTTGCGACCCGGCATCGCCGGGTCGCGGGCGTCTGAGGGCAGCGCGAAGCGCCGGGGAATGCAGCAAGGGCGCGAAAAGTGCGGGCCAGGTCGAGTGCCAGGCTCGTCTGGCGCGCTCGGTTTCCTCTGCGACGCTTAGATCAGGCACCGAGGCCAGTTCAGGGGCACCGGCTGTTCCAGCCCGCACCTTCATTGGTGCGGGCTGTGGCAAGCGAAGCGCGTCAGGCCGTAGGCGTCCCCCTGTGTGCAAGGCAGGTGCGCAGCGTGGGTATGTGCGCAAGCCGGGGCCCAGCGACGCCGTAGGGCGTCGCTGGGCAGGCTTGTGCATATATATCCATGCGGAGCCCTGGCTTGTGCACAGGCGGCTCAGGCGCGCCGGTCGATCTCGCTCATGTGGGCCAGGGGTCTGGGGCGTGGCCCTGGAACGCCCCAGCAGCGGCCTCCAGCACCTCACTGCCGGTCGTTTGGAGCACCCCCTTCGCCCTCCCCCGCGTGAGTTGCCTGGAAGGCCGCGCAGCGGTCGCCGAAGGCGATGAGCGATAGCGAAACCTGCAAGGGAACGACCCCCGAAGGGGGGCACGCCCAGTCTTCCAGAGCATATTCCGAGCATTTCCAGAGCACTTTTCAGGACTGGACTCTAACTCATGGACTACAATCAGAGCGTTTTCTTAGCATTTCCAGAGCAAAAGTGATCGATACAGGCGAATCCACCTCGGCCCTCGGCCGTGTCCGCGCAGCTGTGGCCGGAGCCGTCGAACTGGGCCTGAAGAAGAAGGCCGCGATCCTGGCCAAGGCGCTGCACCAGATCAATGCGGCTAGACAGGATGGGTTCTCCCATGCCCAGATCCACGTGGCGATCACCTCCGGTGGTCTGGATCTGACGCCCGCCTACTACGAGAACCTGTACGCGCGCGAGATGCGCAAGCATCACGCGCGCCTGGCGGCCAGACCTCCAGTTTCGCAACCAGCGCCTGGGGGCCTGTCGCCACTGATTTTCGGAAAGCTGGAGAAAAGACCCGTCGAATTGAAAATGTCCGAATCGGATGCAACGGCAAAACCCGGTTTCACCTCGGCGTCTGATGAATTACGCCGCGCACGCGCTGTCAGCCGCCAGGATTTCAGCAAACTTATCAAACGCAAGAACAAACCATGAACATTGCACTCATCAATCTGTCCGGTAACGTCGGCAAGAGCACACTGGCCGTTCATCTTTTCGCAGCAATGCGGCCTGGCGCCAAAATCATTTCTGTCGAGTCGGTCAATTCCTCCGACGCCGATACGATTCAAGGCATCGAAGTCGAGGAAATCGAGGCCTCCAGCTTTCGAGAAATATTCCGTGAGCTGATGATGGCCGAAGGCGACGTGATTCTCGATGTGGGCGCGTCCAACGTCACCCGGTTCATGGCGGAAATGAAGAAATTCAAAAGCGCCGTTCACGAGATCGATTTGATCGTCGTGCCCGTGGTGCCCCAGGAAAAGCAGCAGCGCGACACGATCTCCACGCTGGAATGGCTCGCCGAGCGCGGGTTTGACCCCAAGCGCATTCGGGTCGTCTTCAACCAGTTCGCCAATGATGGCGTGTCCCTGGTCGACGCCTACAGCCAGATCTACGGCTACCTCGAATCCACCGGCAACCGGGCCGCCTACAAGCCCGAGGCCGTGGTCGTCAGCAACGAGCTGTACGACCGCGTGAAGGGTTCGGGCAAGACCATCCGCGAACTGGCCGAGGACAAGACCGATTGGCGCGCGAAGCGCACCGAGGCCCGCGCAGCGGGCGATCTTTCGGGCATGGAAGAGGCGGTGGACGGCCAGATGAACAAGGACCTGGCGCAAACCGCGCAGGAGAATCTGGCCGAAGTCTGGAAGATCATCGGCATCGGCAAGAAATGAACGCGCCGACCACCGCCCGCGACGCGGCCGTCAAGGTCTTGATGGCCGACTTCGCCGACCTGCTGGAGCGGCTGGAGCGGGCGCAGCGGGAACACGGCGAGTTGCAGGACACGCAGCGCCTGTGCCACACCGAGCTGGATGCGGATCTGGAGCAGCTGGGCGGCCTGGTGCAGGGCGTGCGCGCCGACCTGGCCAAGGCCGGCGAAGCCGGCCGCGGCATGGTGGCGGCCGCGCAGCGGCTGGAGAATGCCGCCGCCCGCATCGAGGCGGGTGCTGTCGGCGCCGCCCGGCGCCCGGGCGGCCCGCCGCCCAGGGCGGGCAGGCGTTTCGGCGGCCTGGCCGTGCTGCTCGTCGTGGTGTTGATCTGCGTCTCGGGATGGGCAGCCTACGCCACTACGCGCCTGGTGCAGCAGCGCACCGCCGTGCAGGTCGGCACTGCCACGCTGAAAGCGTGGCCCGCGCTCGATGCAGGCGCCAAGCGCGCGATCCAGGCGGCTGGCTCGCAGTAGCGGACTGGCGGGCCGCGCAAGCGCCCGTCAGTTCGTCGCCGCGGCCGCAGGACGCGGCGCGCGGTGACGGCCAGCGCAAGCGGCCGCCACCGCGCCGGCCGCCCGCCGGCCAGGGCGCGCCTGCCTTACTGCTCGTCCTGCAGCCGCCCGGTGCGCGCCATGTTCAGCAGCATCAGCAGATAGTGCGCGGTCAAAGGGCCGCGCCATTCCTGCTGCCAGTACTGCAGGAACCATGCGCGCTGCGCTTCGGGCAGTGCCCGAAGCTCGCGCCGCCCTCTCCGCCACTGCTCGGCCGCGCGATCCCTGTCGCGCCGGAACGCGCGCGTCCATTGCGTGCTGCGCTGGGCCATCACCTCTGCCGC
>Ga0073900_10001819_pt1 | contig 11560 bp, 3 predicted proteins | sample KloWWTmetKNB5Kit_FD_66666 | JGI IMG/M metagenome (GOLD analysis project Ga0073900, IMG submission 66666) | Active sludge microbial communities from Klosterneuburg, Austria, studying microevolution and ecology of nitrifiers - Klosterneuburg... | ecosystem: Engineered > WWTP > Aerobic digester >... | reverse complement strand
CGTTGGGCTAACTGTGATGCTTGAGCTGGTTGCTCCATTACTCCATACATATGCTGTTCCTCCACTAGCTATCAACGTTGTGCTCGCACCTGTACAGATTTCTGTATCGCCCGTTATACTTGACGTTGGAAGCGGATTTACTGTCACTGTTACACTTGCTGAAGCTTGACAGCCATTACCATCCGTTACCGTTACATTATAAGTCGTTGTTGCCGTTGGGTTTACGGTGATACTTGTGCTAGTTGCTCCATTGCTCCATAAATAAGTCGTTCCGCCACTAGCTGTTAATCTCGTTGTTGCTCCATTACATATCTCTGTGTCTCCACTGATACTTGCCGTAGGCAATGGATTTACGGTTACTGTGACACTTGTTGAAGCTTGACAGCCATTGCCATCCGTTACTGTTACATTATAAGTAGTTGTCGCCGTTGGGCTTACGGTAATGCTTGCTTCAGTTGCTCCATTACTCCATACATATGTCGTTCCACCACTAGCAGTCAACGTTGTGCTCGCACCTGTACAGATTTCTGTGTCACCACTGATACTAGCGATTGGAAGTGGATGTACTGTTACCGTTACACTTGTTGAAGCTTGACAGCCATTACCATCCGTTACGGTTACATTGTATGTCGTTGTTGCCGTTGGGCTTACGGTAATGCTTGCTTCAGTTGCCCCATTATTCCATACATATGCTGTTCCTCCACTAGCTATCAACGTTGTGCTCGCACCTGTACAGATTTCTGTGTCGCCCGTTATACTTGGCGTTGGAAGCGGATTTACTGTCACTGTTACACTTGCTGAAGCTTGACAGCCATTACCATCCGTTACCGTTACATTATAAGTCGTTGTCGCCGTTGGGCTAACTGTGATGCTTGAGCTGGTTGCCCCATTACTCCACGCATAAGTCGTTCCTCCACTTGCCGTCAACGTTGTGCTCGCACCTGTACAGATTTCTGTGTCACCACTGATACTAGCGATTGGAAGTGGATGTACTGTCACCGTTACACTTGTCGATGCTTGACAGCCATTGCCATCCGTTACGGTTACATTATATGCGGTCGTTGTCGTTGGGCTAACTGTGATGCTTGAGCTGGTTGCTCCATTACTCCACGCATATGCTGCTCCTCCACTAGCTGTCAACGTTGTGCTCGCACCTGTACAGATTTCTTTGTCGCCACTAATACTTGGCGTTGGCAATGGATGCACAGTTATAGTATGTTGGTCAGATCCTTGGCAGCCATTACAATCAGTTACAGTAACTGAATATGTGGTTGATATTGAAGGTGCTACATTTATATTTGAAGTTGTGGCACCAGTTGACCAAAGATAAGATACATTTTCCACCACTGGAGATGAAGGACATTCACCACCATACAATCTAATATCATCAATCTCCCAACCAGGCGTACCTCCATTATCTACAACACAATATCCATATAACTCAAAAGAGAATATTGTTTGTTCAGTAATAGTAAATTCTGGATGATCAGTAAAATCAAATGTTTCCAAATTCCAATTTCGCTCTGTGGCAATGTCATTTTTGGCGTAAACCAACACACCATTCTTATATACTCGAATCAAATATTTTTCATTATAATTATTAATTCCTGTTGATCCATTCGAAGTTAACCAGTTTATCGGAGACTGCTCTCTAAAGGTGAGTTTTGTAAGCTTGCCCAATTCAACCGGATCTACAGTTACATTAAATCTAAGCGCATTAATTGGGTCATAATCATTAGGATCACAACTCGATAATGTGCCAATACATAATCCAACGCCTCCATTTCCATCTGGAGTACAAGAATGATCTCCCCGATCTCTAAATGCATTTGTGTTTGTAACATTTTCAAGATTGCAATTTGAGATCAAATCTCCAACAAATTCACTATAATCCCTTTGATTGGCAACACCGTCTGAATTACATTGGTCCATAGTCCAGTTTATCATCAATTCCTTGGTACAATCTTTTTCACAATATGTTTTTCCTATGACATCAGCTGTAAGATTTGTACTTCCTCCAATACAAAATTCATCATCACCAGAGATTGTAACAGTTGGATTTTCATGAACTGTAACTGCATGTGCCGATGTGCCTGTACATCCATTATTGTCTGTAACTGTGACTCTATAAATAGTGGTTTCTTCAGGTGAAACAGTAATTGTATTTGCAGCATCTCCTGTATTCCACAAAAATATTACACCACCTGACGCTGTTAATGAGATTGTAGATCCTTTACAAATTTCATTAACGCCCGTTATTTCTGCGATCGGCAAGCTCATGACATTAGCCATTCTACTTACGGACGCTGTACACCCATTTACATCAGTGACTGTCACGGTATAGGTAGTATTTAATCCCGGATTAATATTAATGGATGTAGTAGTTGCTCCTGTGGACCAAACATATGTCACGCCACCACTTGCAGTTAAAACAGATGACGTACCGGTACAAAATGAACTATTGCCACTTATCACAGGTACTGGTAATGGATTTACATTTACTGTTTTTGTTTTTGTAGCAAAACAACCGTTAATATCTGTAACTGTGACGGTATAAGTTGTACTTGTTGTTGGACTTACGTCAATATTTGGGGAAGTTTCTCCAGTACTCCATAAATATGTTGTTCCACCACTAGCAGTTAGTGTCGTTTGTTGACCAGCACAAATTACACTATTCCCCGAAATAACTGGTACTGGAAGTGGATTCACCTGAACTAAAACTTCAGTAAATTCTTGGCACCCATTTTCATCAGTAACCATTACCAAATAGGTAGTATTTACTGTTGGACTTACTGTAATTGAGCTAGTGGTAACTCCAGTACTCCATTCAAAAGTGATACCTCCTGATGCTGTCAATAACGTTGATTCACCAATGCAAATCACGAAATCACCACTTATCACTGGCGAAGGAAGTGGATTTACAACCACTGTAAAATTGGTTGATGCGCTACATCCTTTATCACTAGTTACGGTGACAATATATGTCGTAGTAGCTGTTGGGCTAACCGTAATCGAAGTTGTCGTTTCTCCGGATGACCAAACATAAGCAGTGCCTCCGGAAGCGGTCAATACCGACGAACCACCAACACAAATCGCTGGAGTACCCGTAATTGCTGGAGTTGGAAGCGGATGAACACCTACTTTTACATCATCTGAAAATGTGCATCCATTACAATCTTTTACTGTCACAGTATAATCTGTAGTAGTCGATGGATTTACTGATATAGACGAAGTTGTCTCACCTGTTGACCACAAAAATGATACATCATTATACGTCGTTAATCCTGAACAACATCCACCAAAAATTCTTATATCATTCAACTCCCATCCTGACATGTTTCCACCAACATTATTCACACAGTAACCTCTCAATTCGAATCTGAATGTTGCTGCTTCTGTGATGGCGAAAGCCGGATTAGTGCTAAAGTCAAATTCTTCCAAATTCCATGTTTTTTCAGTATTTCTATCATCTTCAGAATATATCAAAAGGCCATTTTTATAGACTCTTAATAAATATTTGGTGTTATAATTATTTGGACCTGTCGAACCATTGGTAGTTATCCAAACAAGTGGAGATTGTTCTACAAATGATAGTTTTGTAATTCTTCCTGCTTCTTGCGGAGTGAGTGTAACTTCAAATTTCACTGCATGTTCAGGTGTATATTCAGAAGGATCACAACTTTCCATAGCTGGTACACACATTCCTACATCACCAGAATAACTACCTAATACAGGTGTACATGAATGCTCTCCTTGATCTCTATATACATTTGTCGCTCCAATCTGTGTACAATTTCCATTAGAAGGATAGGTAGGAATAAATTCTGTATATGAGTTTTGTTGTGTTTGTGTAGAAGCGTTACACTGATCTAGGCTCCACACCACTAGCAGAGAATCTAATGTGGAAGGACAAGTATTCGAACATACCGATTGACCACTCACATTTGCTTCAAGTGTATGTGAAGTTCCCGGACATCCTGCCTTATCACTTCCCGCATTTACGTTCAAACTACCGACAGTGAGAACAATATTTCTTGTCGATACACAACCATTAATATTGGTAAATCTTACCGTATATGTACCACTATGGGTTGGCTGCAGATTGGTAAAATTCCAAAATGAACTACCATCAGGTGTATTGTCAAAATATCCATTAGGACCAGAAATGCTCAATCCTGCCCAACCTAGAGATTGGACGCCCAAACTTACATTTCCGCCTCTACATATGAATACCTTGTCTGCCTGATATTGGCCAGCTCCAGAATTGACATAAGGAATCAATGGTGTGGGACTACCTGCAAAAAGGGTAACAACTTTGGATGATGGACTAGCACATCCACATGTAGCTGGAGACACAACTTCAAAATCACCAGCACCTTGACCAGAAATGTTAATTGTACCACTTCCTTGAGCAAGAAGCACACTATTTTTATAAACACTTATCAACCTATTACATCCACCATTAACTGAAGTTACTTGGAATGAACCATCTGTTGCATAACAAGATGAAGGGTTATTTAGGTCACTTACATTCAATATACATTGCGCATCAAGGGAAGTTATACCCAACATTAGCAATATAATTAAATAGGAATTTCTAAGGTTGAGTGTGAGTTTTAAATTAAGCATTACCTTTAATTTTATTAAATTTATACAATGACAAAAAATCCGATCACATATGTAATGACCGGATATTTTACCTGAAATTTCATTAAATCAATTGTAAAGGTAGTTTATAAGACAAATTAGTAAAAGTCTTTTCTGAGTTAATTTCATATAATTATTTATATAAATTATAACTCTTATCGTTTACATTATTTTATGTAAAAACTAAATCTTTTATGTGTTGAATACTTAATTATGCAAATCAATATCTTAACTATTAAACTCATTCTGTTAAAAATACTGATGCTTTCTCTCTTTTTTCATTTCTTAGATATGAGATTTCGACTTTGTCGCCAGGAGCATACTTTTCCAAAACTAAATACAAATCGTTGTTGGATTTTATCGGTTTATCATCTACACCCACGATAATATCACCAAAAATGATTTCACCAGATCTGGTTTGCTCCATAGGCTTTAAACCCGCTTTTTCTGCACTTCCATTTGGTAAAATTCCAATAATCATTGCGCCTTCTATTCCCCAATTTTGGGCATATTGCGGTGGTAATAATTCGATACCAATCTTAGGCCTTTTGACCTTTTTGTATTTGATGAGATCAGAAACTACCCAATTTACTTCATCAACTGGAATCGAAAATCCAATGCCTGCCGAAGCGCCTGATGGACTATAAATCATCGTATTGACACCAATGAGTCTTCCGCTACTATCCAACAGTGGTCCGCCCGAATTACCCGGATTGATCGCCGCATCCGTTTGTATTACATCTCTGATAGGCCTGCCACCAACAGATGTTATTTCTCTACCCAAAGCACTGATTACACCTGTAGTCAACGATTGGTCTAGTCCAAATGGATTGCCAATAGCATACACGGATTGACCAACTTTCAATGTCGAGGATTGACCTACAGGTATTGGCCGAAGCTTATCTGCAGGTGCACCAATCTTTAATACTGCAAGGTCTTTATTGGGTTCGGCACCAACTACAGTAGCATCCCAAGTAGTGTGATCTCCCAGAGTAACCTTAAATTTTGATGCGTTCTGAATCACGTGAAAATTGGTGATAATATGGCCCTCAGTATCCCAAATAAAACCAGAACCAGAACCAGCAGGTATCTCAGTAATATTTCGTGACCAATAATCTCTTTGCTGATTTAAGGTCGTAATAAAGCAAACCGATGGAGCTGATTTTTCAAATAAATCAATTGTCGCTTGTTCGCTATTTGTCAGATAGGTCACCGAATCAATTGCTCTACGATGTGATGTTTCTTCTTGACTCTTAGGCGTATTTTCTAATTCTTCGGTTGAAATGTCAATCGTTTTCGGACTAAAATACTTATTACCTAAAAAGACACCTATGCCTACTAACAATAATCCTAATAATACATTTCCAAATTTCATTTCTTTTCTATTTACATAAATTAAACACAAAATTGGAAGAAATGTGCGAAAGAAAGTTTTAAAATTATGCTAAATTTCGTAAATATCGACAAACTCTATATCGCTCTTCGCCATACGTTTGATGTAAATCGTCCAAATGATCAACAATTTTTTGATACCCAAGTTCGCTTCCCCATTCTAGAAGTCCTTTCGGGTAATTTACCCCAAGTTTCATTGCCAGCTCAACGTCGTCCTTGCTACATATTTGTAGCCATACAGTATCTGCGGCTTCATTGATAAGCATAGAAATAATACGTAGAAAGATTGAATTTTTCAAACTGGTATCTTCTACTTGTTTTATGGTATTTTCAATGGTATAGTCATAAAAGCCTTTTCCGCTTTTTTTGCCAAGGTAACCAGCTTCTAAAAGTCTCAATTGCGTAAAAGAAGGCCGGTATCTACTATCATAAAAAAATGATTTCCACACAGACTCTGTCACTCGATAATTTACGTCATGACCGATAAAATCCATCAAAGTAAATGGGCCCATTTTGAAGCCATTCTCGGTCATAGCCTGATCGATAGTAACCACACCGGCGATGCCTTCTTCTAAGATCCGTATGGCTTCGCTATAGAATGGTCTTGCCACTTTATTGACAATAAATCCTGGTGTATCTTTGGCCAAAACCACGGTTTTTCCCCAAGATTCGATCATTTTTTTAACCTGATTTGTGATGTCGCTGTTTGTTTGGATGGCAGGTACGACTTCCACGAGTTTCATCAGCAACGGAGGATTGAAAAAATGAACTCCGATACATCTTTCAGGTCGATTTAGCGAGGATGCGATCGAAGTCACAGACAGAGATGATGTATTGGTTGCCAAAATACAATCGGTAGAAACAACACTTTCTAAATTGATAAATAAAGCCTTTTTAACACCTAAATCTTCGATAATGGCTTCTATCACCACATCACAATCGGCAAATGTTTCTAGCTTTTCGCAAAGGTAAATTCGACCTGTGATTGCCACGCCTTCTGCTGGAGACACTTGTCCTTTTGCTACAAACTTATTGATACTCTCCGTTATTTTTAGCAAAGCATTGTTTTTTGCTTCACTACTTGTATCGAAAAGCCTTACTTCATTGCCTGCCATGGCAGCTACTTGGGCAATACCTGCGCCCATTGCACCTGCACCTACTATTCCTATGACCATATATTACATGTTTAATCTAAATCGGGATCTTCTTCTTCCCAAAGGTTTACTCTGTTTAAATTGACTGAAAAACTAAGTCTTGAAAAAAATGAATTATGTACTTCTTTATAGATATTGCCCAAGTCTTTTGAATAAATCAATGGACAATGGATCGCAAAAATATCATCAAAATTTAATGACAAACCACCATTATACATCCATCTGTTTACAAACTTATCGCCTTCTTTTACACTAGCAGTTCCTATATCAAAGTAGGCTCTGATCGGAAACCATGATTGTCTAAATGGTAGATCTATACTTGTATTTAACGCAGCCGCAAAATTATTGGATGTGCCAATGCTGAATTGTGATCCCACTGGTGTCTTAAATCCACCACCATTCACTAGGCTTACTTGGTCATCATACAACAAATTTTGGTTCTGTCTTGAGAAAAAGTATTCATCATAAGTATAATCACTGACACCATCATAGATCAGTGCAATACTGCCTAATGTCCGTCCAAGAACGTCTTTGTTTGTGTTTGTTAAGAAACCAGATGTAAAAACCCTAAAATAAAAATTCTTATTTGGTCTGTACATCCATCTTTGAGTAGCCATTGCTGTCAGCTTTAAATAATTTCCACCATCAAATGATTGTTGCCCTGCTATAAAATTCAGTCCTGAAGTAGATAATTCACTATACTTTTTATAATCGTAACCCAGCCTATGAATCATTGATTTTATATGTGAGATTTTTACATGTCCATCCGAATCATCTCCTAACTCTTCATCCAATAAGGTCATTTTGTACCAAAGTGACGCGGTAATCCCATTAACTAATTTATTTTTGAATCTCAATTTGATAGTTGGATCGATCCTTATGTACCGCTCTGTGTAATCAAATTTCTTATCATAATCTCTGCTAAATGTCTTGATACCACATCTCAATGTCAATAAATCAAAAGTTTCACTACCTAAATGATGGTTGTAATTTGCCCAAGCCTGACCATATAATTCTTTATTTCTAAAAGAATACATCGGCGCTACTGCAAAATTAAAATCCTTATAAATATTAAAGTTACTATTGGTAAAAACTGATCCTGCCATCCATCCATCTAGGTTATTGTACGCCGGATACAGCTGCATGAGGAGTTTTTTGTACTTTGAATTTTCTTCCGCAAATATGCTTTTTAGTCTGAAAGGTCGGCTTTTTTTACTGCCATTTGGGAAAAAGTGATTGTTATTACGATCCTTTTCTGGTAAAACGCCTTCTTTGTCTAGAGTTATAACATAAATATTATCAATATCTTTAACTTCTGTAACTATACTTTTTTCTCCTTTAAAACCTGGGATGACAATCGATTCTGAACTTCCATCTCTTTTTACAAATGAAATATTGATTGGAAGGCTTATTGAATCGTTATTGAGCATGTTTATTTTGAATGCATTATTTTTACGCTCTACTTCTTCTATAGCATAGTCTGTATTTCCAACAGCATTGATGTAAGTATCTAAAGACGTTCGCAACGATTTATTACTGATGTCCTCCAGCTTTTTAACAAAACTTGTATATGTAAATTTCTGATGATTTTCTAAAAAAGAGTGCACTGCTTTATCGAGTGTTTCCTGACCTACCAGCGTCTCAATATATTGGTAAAAAGCATTTGACTTGTAGTTTGTATTCACGTATTGTTGTCTTGCATCCAACTGATCAACAGAAGTTTTTAATGGCGTTAGCTTCCCCTTTTTTAACTCTTCATAAAGGACACTATTTTCAGGGATTTTAAATTCTGTTGTATTGTCTTTTAAAGAATCAGGTATAATTTCATAATTTATTCTGGTTGAATAATAGCTCGATAAACCATTAAACATCCAATATTCTTCAGGTTTTACATCCATAATCCCTTCCGCCCAAAATTCAGATAAAATTCCAACCAAAAAAACCATCAAATCTAATCTATCACCTTGCTCAGCCAAAATTTGTCTCATACCACTGGCGAGAAAACAAGACTCACATGATTTATTATTAAAATAAACATAAATTGTAGGATGCGGATATGTACCAAAAATCTTGGTAAATTTATCTATTATAAATTGTACATCGTCCTTTGTAATCGGCCACTTTTTTTCATCATAATTATCCAAAAAAACCATTGACAATGGTACTTTATTGTTGTTTGATGGAAATATACTTCTTTGTATATATTTGCTATTTTTGATCATTACTATAGCAAAATCTTTGACGTTATATGCATCGATCATCAATTCATTACCTATACATCTGGGAATTCCAACTGTAAATATTTCACTTTTTATATCATTGATTCTGGCTCCAATATCTGCACTTCGGTATGTGGGATGAATATACTGTTTGTTTGGATTAAAATACCATTGACCATCATAAGGTAGTAATTGCGGATAAAAATTGTGTAAAAAATAATTTCCATTTGAATATCCAAGCCCATCAATCAATTTTGGTAAATAAATTATATAGCTAAAGTTGATTATTTCCGCTTTTTCAGCCAAAATGCCTACAAATTCCTGTCCTTCATCTTTAAAAAAATAAGCTTGATTGATATTGTTTTTTTGAATAAATAGCCCTGACATACTGCAATATTCTGATTCTCTACGGAAATGAAAATAAGGTGACTCAGCCTTAAGTTGTTCAGCTGCAAAAGGGCTATATTTATTGTATGAATTAAACGGAAGATGAAACCAAATCGTATCTTTCGGCAGTGATTCTATAGTACTGATATCCAATTTTATATCAACGGAAAGCGTGTTTTTCGCTGTATCCAATTGCAAGTTCATGTCATATAAAGGTATCTGCGAAAACAGGAGAATCGGACCTGTCATCAGCAGTGTAAAAAAAATCCATTTGTTTGTAAATCTCATATCCATGCCAAATTTGCTGTAAAATTAACAAATTTGACAAGATTTGCTTTATGCTTTCAATAGGAATTTAGCGCCATAGGTAATCTACACCACGATCTGGAGCTTCGCAAATTGAAGCATGATGCGTTTCTCTGGTGTGTCATCCAGTCCTTCAAAGACTATTGTCGCAACCAATCTGTCATCCACACTCATCACTTTTCCTTGTCCAAACTTCAAATGGATGACTTCCATTCCTGCTTTTATATCCGAAGGATTTGCCGCTACAAAGTCATCTGGGTTGACCGAGATTGCTGGTTTTCTGCTACCCAAAGGTCGGAAATTACCCAAGATTTTAGGTTCAGGAAATTCAGGTTTTTTCGTAATAGAAATGATGGAATCCAGGTTTTTTTCGGAAATCTCTTCCAAAAATCTACTTGGATCGTTATATCGCATCTGTCCATATTGGTATCGGCTATTGGCAAATGTCAGGCAAAGCAATTCTTCCGCTCTGGTTATCGCTACGTAAAACAATCGCCTTTCTTCATCTACATTATTGCTCTCACTGAGTGCCATATAGCTCGGAAACAGGTTTTCTTCAAGCCCTACAACAAAAACAGACCTGAATTCCAATCCTTTGGCTGAGTGTACCGACATCAACGTGACATTGTCCGTATTTTCTTCTTTCTCATCCGCATCCGTCATCAATGAAATAGTCTGTAAATATGCTGACAAACTCCTATCCAAAGAGCCTTCTTCGCCTATCTCGAGCTCATCGTCCTGCACAAACTCCTGAATACCATCCAATAATGATGTAATATTTTCGATTCTACCTAATCCTTCAGGCGATTTATCTTCTTTGAGCAAGGTTAGAATTCCACTATGTCTGGCTATATAATCGGCTATTTCATAAGCATTAGATTTGACTGCTTTTGCCTTGAAAGCCCTGATCAATTCTACAAATTCACCGATACTCTTGCGTGATCGATTATTAAATTCGATTTTTGTGAGTACTTCCCACATACTCAAATCATTATCATTGGCCAACTGAGAAATCTGATCGATGCTACTATCTCCGATGCCACGTCGTGGATAATTTATGACTCTCTTTAGGGCTTCATCATCTTTATCATTGATCGTAAGGCGCATATATGCAATCAAGTCCTTAATTTCCTTACGGGAATAAAATGAAAGTCCGCCATATACACGATATGCTATATTGTATCTTCGCAATTGCTCTTCAAAAACCCTCGACTGACCGTTGGTACGATACAAGATGGCAAATTCCCGATTTGCGAGATTATACCTATTTTTCTGCTCTATGATGGTATCAGCAACTCTTTTGCCTTCTTCGGTTTCGGTCATTGTCTTGATGACTTTGATCTTGTTGCCTTCTACCCGATCAGTCCATATTTTTTTCTGGATCTGTCGCTTGTTGTGATTGATTACTTCATTGGCAGCTTCCACTATAAATTGTGTGGATCGATAATTTTGCTC
>Ga0073900_10001816_pt1 | contig 11573 bp, 12 predicted proteins | sample KloWWTmetKNB5Kit_FD_66666 | JGI IMG/M metagenome (GOLD analysis project Ga0073900, IMG submission 66666) | Active sludge microbial communities from Klosterneuburg, Austria, studying microevolution and ecology of nitrifiers - Klosterneuburg... | ecosystem: Engineered > WWTP > Aerobic digester >... | reverse complement strand
TGCGCCTGCTCGAGTGGGCGATACTTCAAAGATTGACCTGTAGTAAGGTGTGCAGCTATCGATTTGCCATTTACGCGTGCTTGACCCACGCTACATCCACAGGTTGTACACATAATTGTCCTCTCTTTATTCTACTTCAAGTTCTTTAATGCGCATTTCTTCACCTTGGGTAATTGTTAGTGCGTAACTTCCACAATGAGAGCAGATGGTATGGTGTGATGCGATGAACATTGATCGATGACAATGATCGCATACGCCATGCCCCAAAATTGCAATAAACTCCAATTTTGCCTGCTGAGCAATACTATCTTGTGTAATGACATCGAAATAGAATCGCAGCGATTCTTGCTCCACGCAAGTCAGTTGTCCAAGCTCCAGCCATACTGTTTTGACTCGGGTAAAATTCTGCTTAATGGCGGCCTCTTCAATCAGTTGTAACAAACTTTCCGCCAACGACAGTTCATGCATTACGTATTTAATGACTCATGGGATTAAAGGGTTGCAAATACCATTGTTGCACATGTCTGACGGCTGCATCCAAGTTTATATCAGCTTGCTGGCTTAATAGATCACCCAATTCAAAATAATAACCTCGGACGCGCAACAAAAAAGCAGGGGGAGCTTGGCGTTGATAAATCTGCTGATAAATAAACAGTAGTGTTGCAGGTGTTATTGCATGACTGGTATAGCTTTCATCTTTTTTTGCATCCACCGGTGAGAATTCGAACGGTTCATTGCATGACATATCGGCGTCAACAAATAGTATCTGGTCAAATCCCGACAAATCCGTCGCATGCTCAATCAATAATTGCATATCAACGAGACAGGTTACTTGGGCTAGTGCCAGCGATTCCACACGCTCAATCAATCGAGGACCTAAAGCGTCATCGCCGCGGCCGGGATTTCCATAGCCAAATAACAGTAAATTAGGCATGAGTAATGTAATTCCGAAATGTGTTATGCACGGAGGAACGATATGGTTTAAGCATCGATTTTAACTATATTTGTCATCAGCATGCTTTTTTTCTGTGTACTCAGTCTGAATACTTATTGTTGATTTGTTTATTCCCTGAGTATTTTTCTCTATTATATTGATTTGTAAAATATATTTATTGTTGGATGCTACATATGTACTATAACCGGGCGCACTCATGTACTAATAAAAAGGGAGTGATTTCCTATAGATTCAATGAGATTACAAATCTACAATGCACACATCAATAATTTGAGATTATTAATTAAGTAGTTGAGTTGGTGAGTCTTTTTGTGTGAATTGGTAGTTAAATTCTATTGGAGATACTGAAATGAAAAATAGCTTTAAACTGAAATTATTAGCAGCAGCCGTACTGATGGCAAGTGGCGCTTCGCAAGCGGCTCCGACACAAGCACCGGTTAACTGGTTTGGTCATGATCCTGCTGAATTTGCAACTTTCTATAGTGCAGTAGGCCATACTTTTGAACATGAGTACTTGTTTAATTTAGGTAGCAGTGCCAATGCATTAGCAACGGCGGTTTCTAATGATGTGGCAAATATCTTTAATATCAATAACGGTAAAGTAGAACTCTTTAAGAGCAATGGTGATAATGATTTTACCAATGATTTGTCAATAGGCTCATTTTCATTCGATTCCACAGCAAACAATGCAACATTTAGTTCTTTGAACGCTGGTGATTATTACTATCAGGTTACCGGTACTGTAGCGGGTGGTTACGGTGGTGGTTATCAATTATTCTCTAATGTAAGTCCTGTACCTGAACCGGAAACATACGCAATGTTACTGGCTGGTTTGGGTTTGATTGGATTTTCAATGCGTGGCCGTAAAGCAGTGTAATCTGAAGTTGCATTTGAGTTTAATTATATTGACCACAGGGGAATTTATTCCCTGTGGTTTTTTTGTTTGATATTCAACTTGCAAGTTTGATTGAGTACAACTGTTGTCTTTGCTAGTATGTGTTAGCAAAATTCTTATCACTTATGTTGTTGGCCTGAGAAACTGTATGCAGCAATTACTCATCACGTTCGGAGTTCTATTAATATTGCTGGGTTTAGCCTGGCCCTGGGTTTCACAATTGCCATTAGGTCGTTTGCCGGGTGATATTCATATCGAACGTGAAAATTTCAGTTTCCATTTTCCTCTAATGACGGGATTACTAATCTCCGTCGTGCTGTCGCTAATCCTTTGGTGGACACGTAAATAAGATCACCATCGGTTATCGGTGAATTTCTCCGGTGATCCCCTTGGTCAATTGATCCACGATTTTCCCGCTCATGTCCTGCAGCGTTACTTGCAAAGGCATTTTGCCCAGCGCATGCGTTGCGCAAGAAAGACAGGGATCATAAGCACGCACGGCAACTTCCAGATGATTCAATAAAGCTTCGGTAATTTCCTGGCCATCCAGATATTGATTGGCCACCGAGCGCACGGATTCATTCATTGCCTGATTGTTGCTGGTGGTGGAAACGATCAAATTGGCTTGTGTGACCAATCCTTCTTCATTCACCTGATAATGATGGAACAGCGTGCCACGCGGCGCTTCGATGACGCCGATGCCTTGTGGTTGGCGCTCGCCCTTTTCGACCATCAATTCTGTACTGATAATTTCCGCATCGTGCAACAGTTCATCAATGGATTCCGCGCAATGCAATATTTCAATCATGCGCGTCCAGTGATAGGCGAGGGTATGATGCACGAATTCACCCTGACCAAACGTTTTAAAACGCTGGCGCGCCGCTTCTGCCAAAGGCGTTGATATCATGTCGCAGTTGTTGATGCGCGCCAAAGGCCCGACGCGATACCAGCCTTGCTCAGTTCCCAGCGCCGAGAGATAAGGGAACTTCATATAGCTCCAGGAACGGACTTCTTCGCGCAAGATCTGTTGATATTGGCAATAATCAAATTGATCAAAAATAGGCATGCCATCAGCAAAACTGGCCCGCAATCCACCATGATAAAATTCGAGTTCACCACTGGCTCCGGTCATGCTTAGATAATTGCTGGTTAGTGTGGCAAAACCATAGTGCTCCGGATGTGCTGTATGGATGTGTTCATTCAACGCTACCGCGTCCTGGCTCCATTGCAGAATATCAGCGATATCCACCAACAAAGCATCGCGTTCAGCGATGGTCAATGGTTTATTCATGCCACCTGGAACGGTACCGGTGCCATGGATACGCTTGCCGGTAATTGCCTGGATAATTTGCTGTCCGTATTTGCGCAGTTTGACACCTTTCATTGCAATTTCTGGATATTTCTCCAGAAGGCCGGCGATATTGCGTTGAGCGGGATCGCTACCAAAACCGAATAAAAAATCCGGGGCAGACAGATGGAAGAAATGCAAAGCGTGAGACTGCAGAATCTGGCCGAAATGTAGCAAGCGGCGTAACTTGGTGGCAGCCGGCGTGAGTTGCTGGACTCCCGCGAGTTGATCCACCGCCTTGGCGGCTGCCAATTGATGACTGACCGGACAAATGCCGCACAAGCGTTGCACAAAGAAAGGCACTTCCCAGTAGGGTCGGCCTTGAATAAATTTCTCAAAACCCCGGAACTCGACAATATGCAGTCGTGCTTCGCAAATGTGGTTATCGGCATCCAATAGCAAGGTGATTTTACCGTGTCCTTCGACACGCGTAACCGGGTCGATGGCAATTCGCCGGGTAGCGGGAACAGCTGAATTATCCGATTCCATGATGATCTGGAGTACTGAGGTTAATCATAATGCACATGAGATTTCGGCAATTCTGGCTTATGCCCGGTCAATAGCGGTTCCAGAATTTGTAAGAACTCATCGGCGGAAGGCGGACAACCCGGTAGAAAATAATCAATGGGCACCACCTCACTGACCGGATAAACTTTATCCAGCAATAGCGGCAATTCAATGTCGCTGGGGATTTGCGGATTGGTGACGCCAGTTCCATTTAAATACACTTCCTGTAAGCAATCCTGCAAGTCGAAATAATTGCGCATGGCAGGCACGCCACCATTGATCGCGCAAGCGCCGACGGCAATGAGAATGGTGCAATGAGCACGAAAATCGCGTAATACATGCACATTTTCCGCATTGCATACGCCACCTTCAATCAGGCCAATGTCGCAGGGTCCGCATTGCTTGATATCGGTGAACGGAGAGCGATTCAGCTCAACTTGCTCAAGTAAGGCCACGAGTCGTTCGTCCATATCCAAAAAAGACATATGACAACCAAAACAGCCGGCTAATGACGTAGTAGCAATTCTGATTTTAGATTTAGCGGTCATTTTTCATCATTTCTCGTGATGTTCCTTGGTGACGTTTTCCTGCAAAGCTGTTTCACGAATAGTGTGTAGATCGTAAATGCGTTGTCCGATGGGTACTTGATAACCTTGTTCTTTAATCAAAATAGCACCCACCGGACAAATGTTGGCTGCCAGATCGGTTACTGCAATCGTGCTATCGCCCAATTTTCCCGTCGATGAATTAACTATCAAGTGGGCATCCGTGCCGCGTCCGGCAATGGCAAACACGTTTTTTTCATCCACTTCGCGGCTGGCGCGCACACATAAATCACACAGTATGCAGCGACTCCGGTCCAGCAGAATGCCGGCATGCGAAGCATCCATCTCACGCCGTTGATAAAATTGCGGAAAATGATCATCCAGCATGCCCAGATAGTAACCCATCGCCTGCAGTTTGCAATTGCCGGTTTTTTCACATGACGGACAAATATGATTACCTTCGACAAATAGCATTTGCGTGATCGTTTTCCGTATTGCGTTTAATTCCGGCGTGTTATTGCGGATTTCCTGGCCGGTTACAGCCGGTGTGATGCATGCAGCAGTACTGCGGTTGCTGATTTCCACCACACACAATCGGCAATTGCCGCTCGGTCGAAGCCCCGGATAGTGGCATAAGTGTGGAATATAGATTTTTGCAGCCAAAGCAGCATCCATAATGGTTTGTCCCGCCGTGAAGGCGATTTCCTGTCCGTCGATGCTGATTGTGTTTGGCTTTGCTTGCATTGCCATTAGTCCAGATGTGCCGAGGCGTCGTCGCGATGCGTTATCTGCCGCGCACTCTCCAGCGATTGGTCCAGGTCGAATTGTGCGCTGAAGTGTTGCTGCAGAGGGGCTTCCAATGCTTGCGGGAAGGTTTGCAAACCATCCAACACATGATTGGCTGCGGTATACCCCAAACCACAATGTGAGTGATGTCGAATCAGATGGCTGAGTTGTTTGATTTCAGTGATATCCTGTGCAGTACCCCGACCCTGAGCGATTTTATCCAGATTGTTTTTGAGCAATTGTGTGCCTACGCGGCAAGGTGTGCAGAAACCGCAACTTTCATGCGCAAAAAAGTGTGCAAAATTGCGATGCACTGCCAGTAGATCACGGTGTTGACCATATATCAAAAAAGAGCCGCCGGTGGATAGATCTTCGAATCCAATGGCGCGATTAAAATCTGCCGCTCCGATCATTTTCCCGGCTGGACCGCCAATTTGTACGGCCTGTACGTTGTGTGCATGGCAATCATCCAACACTTGCTGGACACGGACCCCGAAAGGGTACTCATAGATGCCGGGAAGTTGGCAATCGCCGCTGACACTGAGAATCTTTGTGCCGCTTGATTCTTCGGTGCCGACAGCTTTAAACCAGGCGCTGCCCTGCACGATGATGTGCGCCGCAGCGATCAAGGTTTCAACATTATTAACCACCGTAGGCTGATTCTGGTAGCCGTGCGTGACCGGAAAAGGGGGGCGGATGCGAGGAATTCCCGGTTTACCCTCCAGCGATTCAACCAAAGCGGATTCTTCTCCGCAGATATACGCACCTGCGCCAATGACAATTTCGATGTCAAAATGGAAAGCTGGTTGACCCAGAATATGTTGGCCTAGTAGTCGTTGCTGGCGGCGCCGGTTGAGCACCGTATGTAAATGGGTCAGTAAATAGCGGTATTCACCGCGCAGGTAAACAAAACCCTGTTCTGCGCCGATGATAAAAGCGCACAAGGTCATGCCTTCAAATAACGCATCCGCATGGTCGCAAAGTAGCATGCGATCCTTGAATGTACCGGGCTCGCCTTCATCGGCGTTGCATACCACATAATGCGCATGACCTGGCGCTTGTTGGCAGAGTTGCCATTTCTTGCCAGTGCCAAATCCGGCGCCACCACGACCGCGCAAATCAGAGCGTAGAATTTCCGCCAGCGTTTCATCCTTGCCGTGGATCAACGCTTTTTGCATCGCACTACCGGGAAGGAAATACTCTGTCAGCAATAAACTGCGCTGATGTGCCGTGTTGTGGACTTCAAACCACTCCGCGGGCCACTGTAGTAGCGGTGTCTCGGATGCAACCAGTTGCGCAATCTGCGTGATCTTTTCCTCAGTCAATCGTGTGATCGGCAAGCCATTGACGAGCAGGGAAGCACCGTGATCACATAGGCCGATGCAGGAGGTTTCATGCACGCTGACACAGCCATCATGGCGTGTTTTGCCTGAAGTGACCTGCAAAAGCTGACAAAGCAAGTGCAACAAATCTTGCTCATCGGATAAGTAACCGCAACTGGTGCAATTACTGAATAAAATATGAAAGCGGCCACAGGGTTGCGTGTAAAAAAACGAATAAAATTCAACGACTGACACCACCTGGCCGAGTGACAGCTGGTATTCGGCGGCGACTTGCTGCATGGCTTGCGGTGAAATGTGTAGAAACTCTTGTTGCAAGGTGTACAGCCGATGCAGTAAATGCTCGCGTGGTGAATCGGAATGATGGAGTGGGCGCTGATTCATCATGCTGATGAGTATAGCGGGATTGAAATTAAAGTGACAGATACTGTCAACAAAACTCATGGTTCAATCAGCAATCAATGGCTGATTGTTAGACTAATAATGCGGCAACAATTCCGGTAATGAAAATGCCATCAAAAGTACCGGCACCGCCAATGGAGGCGTGGGGTGCTCCCAGTTTGGGTATGTCCTTCAGATGAAGCAAGTCGGCACCAATGAGTACACCCATTGTTCCGCTGATATAAGCGAGCGGAGCACTTTGCTCCGGACTGATTAACAGGCTGACAAATGCGGCACTGATCGGCGCGATCAAAATCGGCATGCCGATGCCAATGCCCTGGACCGGACGGCTGAATAGATAACTGATGAGACTGATAATGGAAATTCCCAGCAGGGTAGGTATTAATGTGAGCGTGCTGTTGGCAAATAAATACATGGATAGTGCGGCTGGAATCAGGCACCCGCCGAGATTGATCGAAACCTGGGTTTCATTGCGAAATGACGACAGCGGTATTTTGAGCAAGCCCCAATGATTCGAACGCATGTTTTCCGGGATGGGAATATTACTTTTGAGTCGTGTTACCGGTAAATTAATGATGCTGCCAACCAAGGAAAGCATTAGTACTGACATACCTAGCGTTGGCGATAAGCCCAGCTTGGCAAAGGCGAAAGACAGTAATTCCACCTGGACCAGCAACATCATGAACCCAAGTAGAAAAACGAAAACGATCAGATGGCCGGGGGAAAAGTAATTTTTCATTGAAATAGCGTGGACAAAATATTACTGCATGATAGTTTAAATGAAGCTGACCTGCCCCCTGTAACTTGATCCAGGAATAATGAGAATCTGCTAAGGAAACACTGTGACGTGGTTTAAGAAGCTCCCTTTCCGGGTGTGTCGGGTTACATCATAATCTGATAAATTCATATCCAACTCATCAATAACATTGATTTAAAAAGTAATTATATCAACACCCTATCAACTTGATTCTCGACTGCGCAAAGGTCTCAGTTCATATCAACCTTAGGACTGATTCATCACAGTCATGATAGTAGACGATCAAATTCTTTCTTGACTACACCGTAGCACTCGCAAGCAAAGGCCTCTAATCCATGACGATCGAGTACTGTAATGTGACCGCGGCGATAGTGAATATTGCCTGCGCGCTGCAAATTTCCGGCTGCCTCGGTAATGCCTTCGCGGCGTACGCCAAGCATAATGGCGATTTGCTCCTGCGTGATGACGAGATCTTGAGTAGGTGCGCGATCAAGTGTCAACAATAACCAGCGGCACAACCGTTGTTCTATCGAATGGTGCCGATTACAGGCCGCTGTCAGGCTCATCTGTGTCATGAGTGCTTGGGTGTAGCGCAATAACAAGCTTTGCATCAATTCGGCGCGGTTGAATTCCTGCTTGAACAAGCGGCTTTCGAGGCGGTAAGCGTGACCGGCAGTTTGCACCATGGCTGAAATGGGTGTGGTATCTCCACCCATGAAGAGCGCTATTCCGACGACGCCTTCATTGCCGACCCCTGCGGTTTCGGCGGACGCGCCAGACTCCGTTACATAGTGCAACGAAACGATGGCGGTGGTGGGGAAATAGGCGTGCCGTAATTGTTCGTTAGGTTCATAAAGGTATTTGCCGAGCGGCATTGCAATCAATTCCAAGTGCGCCGCAACGCGTTCGAAGTCGGCTGTGGGAAGCGCAGCTAGGAGGTGATTCTGATTGGGACTATGGGGTAAGAGCATGGCAAAGTATTGGAAATAATTACTTGGATGTGATCTCTAATCCGATACCGCGGTAACCGATATAGCCACAAAAACGGTTGAACATGGGTTCCCCGCTAACGCGAAACTTTTGGTGCGAGCCATCGTCATTAATACGGCTAAATTCGAAATCCAGAAAGGGTTGCCGTGCAGCAATCTTTGCCTGTAATTCTGCATGCTCCTCTGCATTCCATCCGGATAGCTTATCGTTACTTGATTCACCCGCCAAAGAGTCGACTTGAATGCCGAGCATTTCCAGAACCGGGCCGGAGACTTTGGTAAATTTACCGCTCTCGTCTTGCTCCCAGTACCAATCGGAAGCTAATTCGGTAAGGCTGCGATAGCGTGCTTCGCTTTCGCGTAGTTCGGCCGTACGTTCCTGCACAGTCTGTTCCAGTAATTGATTGTGTTGATGAAGTAACTTATAGAGCAATCGTACTTCGAGTATGTTATGGATGCGCGTCTTTACTTCTACTAGGTCAAACGGTTTACTGATAAAATCCTTTGCGCCAGCTTGCAACGCACGCAGCTTGTGGCCAGGCTGAGCCGTAAGTACGATCACTGGCAAATAGTCATCCGACTTGTTGGTCTTTAAACCTTCCATCACCTGAAATCCATCCATATTGGGCATTTGTAAGTCGAGTAGAATGAGGTCATAACCGGTCCTACGATGACGTGCGCAAACCTCCTGCGGATTCATGGTTGATTCCACTTGCGTATAACCGGCTTCGCTCAGTAACTGCTCAAGCATACTGACATTGGGTTCTTGATCATCAACAATAAGGATGCTGGCGTTAAGAATGTCGAGGGTACTAACTATCATATTTTTTTCCCATATTTGTGCCGGCTGATTGAGTCTCGGAGAATTGTAGTGCTGCGTCTAGGGTATCGAGAAATTCGTTGAGCTTGATGGGTTTTGTGAGGTAACGAAAGAATCCGACTTCCAAGCCTCTTACGATGTCTCTCGGCATAGCATTGGCACTTAGCGCGATAACCGGAATATGGGCTGTCGTTAGATCTTTGCGCAGAATTTCCAGTGCATGGATCCCGCTAATACCAGGCAGATTGATGTCCATGAGGATCACATCCGGCAGCGAAGCACGCGCAACTTCGATACCACGAAGACCATCTTGAGCGCTCAGCAAATGGATATCAGGCCGGCGTTCGAGCAGGCTTTCTACTAACAGCAGATTGGCCGGATTGTCCTCGACATAGAGTAAGGTGCGTAAAGGCATTTCAGCTGAAATATTTGCCGGGACGATAGCTAGGGATTGATCGTCATCTAGTGTTATTTGTGGCGCATCCGTCAGAATTAATTCGATCCAGAACACACTGCCTTTCCCGACAGTGCTTTCTGCTCCAATTGCACCGCCCATTAATTCTACCAATCGCTTACTGACTACCAGACCGATTCCCGTTCCTTCCTCTGTGCCGGCCTCTCGTCCAAGCCGGTTGAATGGCTGAAACAGTTGTGCGAGATTTTCCACGCTCAAGCCTTCTCCAGTATCAGTAATGCTAATGCGGATACGGTCTGCAGTATTTGCGCTGTAGTTCACCACCACCGTTCCGTCTGCCCTGTTGTATTTGATCGAATTAGAAAGCAGGTTGATGAGAATTTGTTTTACTCTTGTCCGGTCCGCTTTGACAAAGTAGGGGGAATCGAACTGAGGAAACGTCAGGTGGATGCCGCTTTTTTGTGCCTGAGGTTCGATCATGGCTTGGCAATCGCTCATTACTTCGTTGAGCGACATGGGTTCCAGTGACAACAACAGCTTGCCGGATTCGATCAATGCGAGATCGAGGATTTCGTTGATCAAATCCAGCAAATACCAGCCAGCCAGGAGAATTTGGTCAATATTGCTCTTCTGGCGGGGGGTAAGCGGCGGTGAACCTGATTCGATCAACTGGGCGAAGCCGAGGATTGCATTAAGCGGAGAGCGTAACTCATGGCTCATGCTGGACAAGAAATCTGATTTTGCGAGGTTGGCTTTTTCCGCGATAGATTTGGCACTTTCGAGCTTGATATTTGTTTCATTCAAAGCTTGATCAAGCAGTTTGCGTTCCGTGATATCGCGCGCTGCAGCGAACACACCTTGCAGTTTACGGTCACGGTCGTGAAAAGTCGTTGCGTTATATGACACAACCGTTTCTTTGCCGTCTCTGGCGTGTGCAGTTAGTTCATAATTGGTAACCCGATTTTCAGCCAGCACTCGTTTGATGCCTGCTTCAGCTCGTTCCGGATCGGTAAAGTAATTTTTGAACGGTGCACCGATCAGTTCATCTCGCGTGCAGCCAGTGAGTGCTTCCATTTGCTTGTTGACATCCGAAATCATGCCGGACGGGTCGGTGGTGATTAGCGCATCAATATTGGATTCGATGAGAGAGCGTGTGTAGAACTGCTGGTCGCGCAAACGCTGGTCGAGTTTCTTCTGTTCCGCTTCGGCCTGTTTACGTAGCGTATTATCAGTGCCAATCAGCAGAAAACCAATAATTATGTCCTGGGCATCGCGTAGTGCCGTGACGGAAACCACTGTCGGGAACCGGTTGTCATCCTTGCGGATAAAGGTAAGTTCGTAAATATCCTCGATACCTCGGGAGGCTTTGAACACGAGTGCTTCAAAGCCTGGAGTGATTGGTGTGGAGAGTTCTATGCTTAAAGCCTTGGCACGTGAAATGAGTTCTTTAGGATCAGAAATATCTGCTAACGTGATTTTGTCCACCACTTCTGCGGCTGTATAACCCAGCATGCGTTCTGCGCCAACATTAAAAATCTGAATTACACCTTTGGCGTCAGTCGCGATGCTTGAAAAATTGGCGCTATTGAAAATGGCGTTTTGCAACGCTCTTGTTCTAAGCAAAGTCTCTTGACGCCGCATTTCAGTAGCGCCGTCTGCCTTCGCTTCACCATCAATGACGATTGTATTGATTCCTGTTTCAAACAAAGTCAGTCTCCGTATAAAATACCTATAACTGCACACGTTCAGATCTCGTGTATTAGAATAGAAGATGAATGCAGAGAATTGTTAAGAAATGTATTTTCTCAAATACT
>Ga0073900_10001813_pt1 | contig 11585 bp, 13 predicted proteins | sample KloWWTmetKNB5Kit_FD_66666 | JGI IMG/M metagenome (GOLD analysis project Ga0073900, IMG submission 66666) | Active sludge microbial communities from Klosterneuburg, Austria, studying microevolution and ecology of nitrifiers - Klosterneuburg... | ecosystem: Engineered > WWTP > Aerobic digester >... | reverse complement strand
CCTGTTACATAACTAATCCAAGTTAAAGTACTTAATGTACCTGAATAAGGTAATCCATCATACACATTAGTAACAGCTCCTAAATAACAAGCTGTTACAGAACCATAAACTCCATTTACTCCACATCTTTCAACATTAGGTGTTCCACTAGCTATAAAATCTTCCACCATAGTAATGTTTGTTGTACTACAACTTAAACCATTACATCCACTTACACAGTATTCAATATCATACACGCCACCTCTTGCATTAATGTCATATCCAAAAAGAGCAAAGTATCCATTAGTAAACACATAAGGAAGATCTGCTGCTGAATTTAAAGTGATATCACCAAAATTCCCATCTGTTATTGTTGTAGGATAGACAACATTACTTATATTTGTTAAAGTAAAAGTACCTCCCCCTGTTTCACCAGAAAACAAAGTACTTAATTGAACTATTGCCATTATATATAATTAAAAGTATTAGTTAAAAAAAGAAATGCCTAGAGAATTTCTAAGCATTTCAACATATTTCAAGAATTAAAAGTTCATCTTTTATACTTCTAATTAGTTATTACAGTAAGTAACTGGTACTGGTGATCCAGAAGAACTTTGTGCACTAATTGTAACTTTAAATGAATTTGATGTAGAAGGACAAGAAATACTTTCGTTTGTAGGGTTTACACTAAAACGATATCCGGTTTGATATTCAAAAAAGATTTCTGTGTTAAGTGCAACAGCTGATAAATTCAAACATTGGAATTCTTCCCAACCATACCAAGTATTAAGAGTAAGTGTACCACCTGAACAACCAGGATTTCCACTCGTAAACTTAGGTAATGTAGCAGGACCTGCTGTGTATCTAATCTTTCTCTTTATACCAGGATTTGCATTGTTTCCTCCTGTAGGTTCTGGTAATGTTGCATTAGGTATTGATGCACCCATAATATGTAAAGTATTTACATTGTATGGAGTTGAACTACCTTGACAGAACAATAAGTTTGAACCCATACCCAAGTTTACATTAGGTGCAACGTGGAAAGGTAGCGTATCTGACGTAGTACATATAGGTGCACCTTGTTGATCAGCAACTAAACCTTTTAGTTCTTTACTGATTTGCTCAGATGTATAAGGTCCAGCTGGTACAAAAGCAATGTTATTACCTGTTCCTACTCCACCAAAACCTGTAACCTCCCAAGTATAAGATAATGGTCCATCTGGACCAGTCCAAGCTGCACCATCAGATTTTCTTGTTGGTGTATTGGTAACTACTTGATTAGGAGGAGCTGCATTATTTTTGGGACAGAAATACAAAGGACCTGCTGGGATTGCAGACATTGGTGTGTCTTTAAGATCAATTGTCACTATTACAAATGGAGGAAGAGTACCGCATGTATTTGGTGCTTGATACTTAAAATCATACTCTCCTGGAGCTAAACCTTCCATATCAACATTAGCTGTACTTCCTCCTGAAATGGGCCAGGATCCTGGTACAGGTTCAGGATTATCATTATTTGGATCTAATGTCCAAGTACCACCACTTGTTGCTCCTGTTAAGAGCGAATATAAATCGACTACTACTGCCATTTTAAATTATTTTAAATTATTAGATTGTTAATATTTACATTATTGTTAAAATTCATCATTAAATTCACATCCTCCATTTCCTAACATATTAGTTAATATAGGATATCTTGCCTGTTTAGAACAACCTAAACAAGTCACTGTAAGTAATACGTTAGCTGTATCTGATACATATACATCTGGATCTATAGTCAATGTATATAACGATGCATTTCTAGCTCCTTGAGTAATACCTAAGTTATTACCTTCTAACGACCATTCATAAACCGGGTTTAGACAATCGTTATTATTTACTTGCGCTGAGTATGATTGTGTTAGCATGATTCAGGTTGGTTGAATGGAATAATCTCAATATCTAATGGACAAGAATCTTGCTCACAAACTAAACTAATAGTCCAATTAAATGCAGATGTTACACTAATGTTGTTACCAGTTAATACAAAATCATCATATTGTTGTAAGTAAGTTAGTAACTCTCCTTTATTTTGGAATACTAATCCTGTAGATATTGTAGTGTTATTTCTTTTAAATAATGTTAAATTACATGCATCTGTTGGTGCACAAAAATAAGTTGTCTGTAAAGCTACTCCACAACAAGAATCTACTTTCTTCTTTAGGTCACATAACAAAGCATCTAAACCTTCTAATACATTTTGTACAGATATTCCTGTTTTAATAGGATTACCATGTCTATCTTTAAGAAAGCAATATGTTTTATAGATCATCATTGCACACTCAGCAGGAATAGTTTCCTCACATCCGGTGATACAATAAGAAGGAGTAGTACAGTTGGGTGTTATAGGTAATACATCTAGTGTACTACCTAATGGTATTTTCCTACAAGAACATTTTAATTGATTACATGATTTACACGCCATGATTATATTATTGTGGACAACAAGTGTTTTGAATTACTGATACAGAAGACTCTAAGTAGTTTATTCTGTTTACTAAAGTTGTATTACAACAATTAGTTTCTATCTGTGATAGCTTTAGTTCTATTGCGCTTAATCTAGATTTAAGTGTAGTGTTCTCAGTACAAAGTAGTTTGATCTGCTTTTGGTAAGCTAACATTCTCTTTATGATGGACTGAACAACTTCTCTTATATTAGGATTATTTACTTGTGTACCTGCTTCATTCTTAATGATTAAACAATCAAGAGGACTACCTGCTAAACAGGTCCATAGATCAGGATTACAAGTATCCAAACCTAAGAAAGAATCTTCTGGTAAAGAAGTACCTGGTCCAGGATCTGTACCTAAAGGAGCAATGCTACAATCAACTCTTGATACTAAATCTTGAATAAGTTCTTGTAGAGAGTCAGGAGTATCTAAACAACCTAGTTGTAAAGCATTAAGATCAACGTTATTCTCACAAACTTTATTTATGATAAGCTGAAGTACTTCATTTAGGCTCTTACAACTTCTACAATCACAATCTAGTATACACTTAAAGTCTACATCGATATTACTTATTTGATTACTATGTATTGGATTAGATTGCATTTAATTTTGATTTACATGTATCAGAAACTAAGGTGTTTCTTAAAAACCATTGGATAGTTTCTAGTTTTAACAACCTTTCTTTTTCATTTTTGGTTTTTTCTTTGCACTGGATACCATAGTACTTTTTATAATAGTATGACAAATATACGTCTAACATGAATGTTGAGTTTGTAGAATAACATCTCTTATATAAACCTCATAATCATACAAGCATTTAGGAGCATGATTAATTGCTGCTTTAACTATTGCTGTAGATGCATTAGGTGCACAAGATGCTTCAAGATTCATTAATATTGTTTGTAGTTCCTGTAACGTATAAATACAAGTTACTTCTTGCACCGGTGTAGGAGAAGGTTGATTTAAAGTTGGTCTATAACCCATGTTTCCACATCCACACATATACTAACAATTAATTAGTGAATTGATATCCTTTACTGTTTCATTAAACAATAAAAGACCTTTATCTTCATTACATACTTCAGTCATGTACTTAGCTAGTTCTAATTTAGATTTTAGATCAGCTATTCTCAAAACATTCTCAGTTGAAGTATCGTTGCATAAAATCATTAAAAGTTTATTAATTTCAGGTCCTATAACTAGTGTTACAATCTCTTGATAAACCTTTAAATTGGGTGCTATACTAAACCTACATCTCCATAAACCTGACATTAAATCAATGTCTCCTAAGTTTAATAATAAATTATTAATGACATTTACCTGTCTAGGATTATAATAAAGAACACTTTTAGTAGTATAATTAGGTAATTGTATTTCTATGATAGGGTTTTCAATAGGAAGATCTGTATTGTAAAAAGATTTATCTATTACAGATAATGTCTTGGTGTCCTTATAATCTTCTATTATTTGAAAATTTAAACTTGTCTTCATCAGTGTGTTATTATTTTGTAGCTTGAGCCATTAACTGAAATCTACTAGCATCCATTATATCAAAAGCTAGGTCCTTAACAACAAGATCTAGAATCTCATAGAGATTACTAGTTTCCCATTCTGTATCTATGTTCTTAGAAGCAAGACCATCAGCGTTTATATAACCTGAGTCTAAATCAACTTCATTTGGTCTTCTGTAATAAGTTAAGTTTACCCGGGTAAATTCAAAATTCTTTTTATATACCTTAAGATATTTGGACTCAAAAGAAGCAAAGGATTGTTCAAACTCTAAGGAAGGAACAGACATATCGTTAAACCATAGAGATGTAGCATTACTTTCTTCTACCTCAGAGATATCTACTTTACATCCATTAGAATAACCTAATATATTTGAAGTATGATAATAATCTAAAGGGAGTTCGTATAAAGAGTAGATGTCTTTCTTACTCTTTAACTTGAGGTTCTCTTTAGATGTAATTAATTGTCTTAGTTGTCTCTGGATAGTTTCATTAGCTTCTTCTTGACGTAACTTAATATCTAACCAGGAATATTGTGCCCTATTAAAAGATTGAACAAAATGATACTTAGCTATCTTCTGATTAGAGTTAGTAGTAAGTTTATTGAGTTTCTGTAGTACGTACAAGTATCCTTCTAATAGTCGCATTAGTTATTGTTGATCTGATTAATCTGATTTCTTAATTGTTCTACTTCAGCTTTTAGTGTTTGTATTTCTTCAAACATAGATCTAAGCACTTCAGTCTGAAGCTCTTCATCTGATACAGCTAATGAACCTCTACTTGCACCAAATGGTCCATTCATAGGAGGAGTAGGTGTAGGACAAACACAGGTATCTGTAAATGTTACACCTAATTGAGTTAACCCCAGTTTTAGCATTTCTAAAAATGAAGTACCGTATTCTTTCCTCGTGAATACAAAATTATGAAAAAAGTACATATTAATTTTTTGACATGGTTAACAAATAGATGTATTATCTAAAAAGGGTGTAGGCTGTTAGACCTACACCCCATGATTAACACACTTCAAATCATATTATATAGTAACAACGGGAAAGTTCATTCCATTTGAAACAAAGTATTTGTTCAATAGTGCAATGGTTGATTGCAATAATCCCAAATCTTTCTCTTCAAACCAAAGAGCGGTTTCTCTTCTGCTACCTAAATCCATCGTGTTATTTCTAACGTTAGGGAAAGCATTTGCAGAGATTATAATACCGTAGTAGAATGCGTTAACATCTACACCATATTTCAAACCATTTACTGCTTGCATTCTCCATCCATTTTCAGAATCAGGATGAACATAAGTTTCAGTTCTATAACGTCTAGACATAAGCACATCACGTAGTACTTGTCTTCCGTTCAATCTAACAAACTTAGGAGAAGCTCCTAGAGTTTGAGGAGTGTCTACTGCCACTGTTGTACTTGCATTACCTGGCTCTAATTGCTCAGAAACAGATACTTCAAATCTAATAGGGTCATAAGAGATAGTTTGTGTAGGGTCAATAACACAAGATCCAATTGTATGATCAAAGAAAGATCCTGTGAATTTAATACCTACTCTACAGTTATTCTCAGTTGTAACTGGAGGCACTGGGCAACCATCAACAACTGTCCAACCTTCAGCAAGATCAACTCCCCATGCTTTTCCTTTGTAAGAACGGATACCGTTAAACTTAGGAGTTGCGATTGTATCACAACCATCAGTTAAAGGTTCAGCACACCATTGCTCTAACTTGTAGATAGATTGACATGTACCTGCTGTATCAACAGAAATAGATCCAACTACAACATCATCAAGTCCAGCACCATACAATGCAACAATTTCATTGATCTCAGGTGAGATTGCATTACAATCTGGATTTTCCATTTGCATTACAAGAGTTCTCTTAACCTTATAAGTAATATCACCAATAACCCATGCAGTAGATACTGGAGTATCTTGAGTACAATAAGCATCAGAAATAACATTCAAGTCTGTGATAGTACAATCATTAGGAACAGTACCAGGCATTGTCCAAGCCAAAGGAGCTTTTACGATATACGTAGAAGTACCATTTTCAAATGCAATTCTAGTAGCTGCTGTAGCAGTTGGAACTGCAACTTGAGCGTCAGATAACCATGTAGCAGGTAATGCACCTGTGTACGTATTATCTACTGTTACTTTAAGTAACCTAGAAGGTAATACTAAAGTAGTTCCAGGGTAAGCTGTACAACTAGCACAGTTAGGGATAATGATGCTACTTTGAAGATAAGCAGCCGGTGCACCTAAAGATGCCAACTGAGTGAATCTATAAGTAGACAAAGATTTGTTTCTAGCTACTCTTTTAATTTTCTTATCAGGATAAGCTGCTTGAATTTCAGCTAACGCAATTTCATCACCAGTATCACATAAAGTGATATTGTAATCTTCAAAATTGGTCTTAGTTAAAACAAGAGCTGGATCACAACAAGAGATTAGTTTCTCAGCTGTAATAAATGGAGATACCAAAGAGTTGTTTAACTTCTGGATTACTTCATCAATTACAGTGTAAGCTAAGTTACCTGTAGTACAACTAATATCACATGTATCGCAACTAGCTGTTTTAACAGTAATTACATCTGTGATACCTTTAGGAAAAGTAGTCTTTAGATCAGAGCTATAAGCCTGGATCCAAATTTCATACGTTTTTCCACATTCAAAATTCAAGGTTTTGTAATCATTCAATCCATCATAACCCAAATACAATGTATATGGAGTTAGAGTCTTTTGAGGTTTTTCAACTCTCAAAGGATTAAAATCAGAACCCAAGAAGGAATCAGATTTAAATGATTGGTTAACGTTAAATTTGTTTGCAAAGCTATTGAACTTACCTGAATTAATTTTCTGAACCTCATTAGGAGAACCTAACGCAAAAAAGATTTTACGGTTGTTAGAGAAATTAGGATTAGATATAGCTTTAGATTTATCATAGTCGAAGATACCAAATTGGAAAGGCAACAATTGATGCGTTCCAATTCCATCTGCGGCTAAGCTTTTTACCACCCACGATTGGGGTCTGATACTTTGAGAAAATGCCATAATTTGTTAATTTTATTTTTTTATTTATCTTATCTGATCTGATGTATCTGACTGTTATTTTAATAGACTGTGTAGAGAACCAAGTTTATCTTTTTCTGTACCAGCACCTAACTCATCTGAGTTTTTAGGATCTATTAAGAAAGTAACAATCTCATCGATATTTCTGCCATATTCAATTCCTGAAATAGGATTAAAATACTGGCTACTTTTATTTTTCTTTAATATCCCTCTGTCTACTGCTTCAATAACTTGAACTGTGGTTTTTATTAATTTCTCATCTGTCTTTAAGGCATTGTTGAAAACATCAATAAATTTCTTAGCATCTTTTACAATTTTAGCACTAATTGCATTGAATGCTGAATCAGTTGTAAAGTTATTCTTTCTAAGTAAATACTTAGCTAAGATAACTAATCGTTGAGGCTGCTTCTCTTTCAATTTAGAAAGGCTAATAATAGCTTCTGTAAGTTTGCTATTTTCTTCAGCTACAACTTTTTCTTCTTCTTCCTGATCATAGTAATAGAATAATGATTTACACATAGGACTTTTAGCCGTAGCCATATCTTTTGCAATTGCACCATTACCTAATGTTACTTTGTAAAAAAGTAACTTCTCAGGATCATCTAAATCTAAAGTATAAACTCCGGTAGGAATTTTTAATACCAATGAGGAATAAAACTCTTTTCCTTTTTCTGATTCAAATGTAACTCCGTAATAATCCTGTACAATTTTCTTTTCTGGTGTACTAAGATTATGTCTAAATGTACCATTCAAATATGGGACTGAAAACCCTACTTCAGTGTTTGGAAACATTGATCGCTTTATAGCTTCCAGTCCCATAATATTTGCCTGTTCTGTATTCTGTCTTATAACTACAACTTTTCCCACGTTATAATTTATTTAAGTATGTTAAAAAATATGATTTCTAGTTACAATGATTTGTTAGCAACACCATCAAAGTAAGATGTCTCACCAAATGGTTGTCCTGTTTTAGGATTGTAAGGCTTCATTAAGAATGCTCTAGTAGGATCCATTACCCAGTAAGCTTTATGTCTCATTTCCATGAATACTTTAAAACCATAAGGAACGTTCTTACCTGCAAATCCTTGAATTCTACCCATGTAGTCCATCTTACCATTCTCATAGTACCACTTGTAATCCCACTTATCTTTTCTTACAAGCTCTTTGATGTTATCACCTTTACCGGTAAGGTCACGGATAATAAACATGAAAGAAGATAATCTGTAAGCACCAATCATAGGGTTTTCAATATCGTTAGCTTGAACTGGATTCAATGCAGGATTTACTTTAAATCTTACTGTACCAAAATCAAACTCATATTCACGGAATCTAGGAGTAGAGTATTTCAAGTTACCAGTATCACCAGTAATGAATCTTTCTGCATTCCAGATTTGTCCATTAGAACTAGGTAAGTTAGACAACAATCTTTGGATCATTGCGATACCACCATCACCTGTTTCAATTTCAATTACTTCATTACCAAATGGAGTTGTTCTACCTCTCAAGTAAGAACTCAATACAGAGTTAAACAAACCAATAGTAAAGTTATCAATAGAGAAGTTATGTTTGTTTCCTCTATTTAGTTGGTGCCATAATCCAATAGGTCTATTACCAACTCTTCCACCTTCTAATTGTACAGTACCTCCAGCAGACCACATAGCTGTATTCTCTACATCTAATCTAAGTCTAGCAGCAGCTAACAATTCGATTTCAGGAATCCAAGAAGACATTACAATATCTTTTTGCATTTGATCCTTACCACCGTTATCTTTATAAGCTGTAATTGGATGTTGTCCATTCAATTGAGCATAGAATCCAGCAGAACCAGGTTTAAACATATGCATTTCAATTACCTTACGGTAGTCTTGAATATGTTTGATACTGTCATGACTGATCTTAGAATAAGCAGCTTCGTCAGTTACAGAGAAGTGAGTATCTGCTTTAGTTTCTCCAACATAGTTGTAAAACTTATTCATTTTACCACCAAATCCGAAGTCATTGTACACAGTATCAAATTCTCCAAATTCAGAACCTAACTGCATCAATCTCTGTCCAGGTTGTAGATAGTGTTTAGGAACAAACTTACTAGGAGAATCTACACCCAAAAGAGTGAAAGTATAAACCCATGTGCCTGTTTCAGTGTCATTCAAGATTTCATCATTTGTTACGAACAAATCAAAATCATCATACATACTAAATTTAACAGTAGATGAATTACCAAATGCTCTACGATTCAACCTAAGTTTGAATGTTTGACCATCAATACCTGCATAGTTAGAACCAGAAAGATCTTCAACTACATAAGTTTCCTCCATTGCTTCAGGAGATTCCCATTCGTAAATACCACTATCAGTATCAACTTCAATTCGCTGTGCAGTAAAATCACTGAACATGCTCAAGTTGTCTAAATAACCATTCGCAATAAAAGGAGTAATAACACCTAATTTATGCGTAGTAGTGTATTTATTTTGAGCCATTACGTGAGCTGCATCTAGATGCACTCCTTCTTGAAACTGTGTGCTTGCCAAAAATACACCACCATTTAAACTTAGTGGTGTGATTGTATTTGTTTGCGACATTTAAATTATATTTATTTGTTATTAATTATTTACTTGTTATTTGTTATAGTCTTAGTTTTAAACCTAGTTTATTTTTAGATTCTGTAGCAACATCTCTACCTGCTTTTCTTTGTGCTGCTATTTTATGATCTGAAACATATCTTTCTGTTTCTTTCATTTTAACTTCTTTAGCATAGGTAGAATCAAATTTCTCAGGATCAGTAAGGAAGATAAGAGATTGCATCAATCTTTCAACAGATCCTTTTTCATCGTACTTGTGATACATTACTAAGGCTTCTGCTCCTGTTAAATTTACTGTCTTTCCTTTTATCTTTACTGGTATTTCATCTTGAACCACACTTCTATATAACCAAGTTGCTAACTGTTTATCTATTGGAATGTTTCCTACTTTACCAGTATTGAGGATAGATCTAACTTTTTCTTCTAACCCACTTTTCAATTCTTCTTCTTGCTCATCAATGATCCTTTGTTCATCGAGTTTCATCTTGCTTATTTCAGCAGCTTTAGAATCTAGTTTTGGTTTAATGATTGAAGCTTGTCTTGATAATTTACCAGCTTCTTTAAAATCACTAATTGTTTCTTCAGACTCTTCAGAACTTAAACCTTGGATTTTATTCCATTCTCTTAAGATCTTTTCTGCATCTCTTTCTAAATCTGGATTTAAACTTGTGATATCAGATTTGTAAACTAATGTTTTGTAAAAATCTGCTACTGAGTTATCATCCTGGTTATATCTTTCAAACTCTATACCTTTTCTAGTAATTTCTGAAAGACCTCCTAGTTCTTTTTTAAATGCATCGATAATTGCATTCTCTTTCTCTTCAATTTGTTTTTGCTTCTTTATCTCTAATCCTTTTTTAACGGATGACATAAATTGTTCAAATCCAAATTCCTCAGCACTTAATTCATCTTCAATATCTTCTTCTGTTAGTTCAATTAATCCTCCTTCAAGGTATTCGTTTAATTGATCTACATAATTGATAGAAGAACTGCTTTGTTGGTATTGAGTAGGTGAATTATCGTCATCATCTGTAGATTTGCTCATTAAATCTTCCATGTATGAAGTCATTAATTTTCTAGCAGGATCTTCATCTAATTTTTTCAAATCTGGATTTACATCCTCTGTACCTTCTACATCTTCGAAGTCATCTACTTCATTCTCTCTACTTCCATCAATATTTGGAATGTTAAAACTGATTGTACTCCCCATAACTTAATTTTTTATATAATAGTTTGTTAATTTTGTTAATAATTTTTTATTAACTAGTTTATATAGATAATTTATTTTTAAAGCGTATTGTCCTGTATTCACTTGGGTTTATTCTTATTTTTAGCAGCCTTATCTTTTACAACTAACTCTCTTTCCCTTAGAGCAGCTTCTTTCTCAGCTATCTGTATACGTCTTAATTCTAGTTGGTGATTAAGATCTAGTTGTTTATCTTGATTACTAGAGTTTCTTTCCATCTCTTTTTCTTTAAGATCCATCTCTCTAGTCTTACCTAATACACTACTGTATAGTTCTTTTTGCTTCATGTTAGCTTCCTGAAGATCAAGAATAGCAGTACGTATATCATTGGTGTTTCCTTCAGCAAACTTTAAAGCATCTATCTGTACAACTAGGATATCTTTTTCTCTTTCTTTTTCAGCTTGATCATTATCATTCTGCATCTTCATTTCAACAGCAGCTTGTTGAGCTTCTATTTGTTGTTGTTGCATTTGTTGTTCATGATCTCTTTGAGCCTGAACTTCTGCTTGTTTTCTTTGTTCTGACTTCTCTAGTTTTTTAATTAGTTCAGATTTAGATTCAGATTCAAGTACTAAGGCTTTTTCAAGAGCATTAGCTCCCATAGTATTATCAGACAGTACTAACTGTTTGATTGTTTCTACAGTAATAGAATCTTGAATATCACTCTTAACATATAATGCAAGGTCCCATAACATTGTAGGAGAATCA
>Ga0073900_10001808_pt1 | contig 11608 bp, 10 predicted proteins | sample KloWWTmetKNB5Kit_FD_66666 | JGI IMG/M metagenome (GOLD analysis project Ga0073900, IMG submission 66666) | Active sludge microbial communities from Klosterneuburg, Austria, studying microevolution and ecology of nitrifiers - Klosterneuburg... | ecosystem: Engineered > WWTP > Aerobic digester >... | reverse complement strand
GGGTCGGGATCACGTTTCGCACCCAACGCGATCAAGGCGCGTAATTCACTGGCGAACAGAAATCTCCCATCGACAACGGTCCACAATAAAGGCTTTACGCCGAACCGATCACGGGCAACGAAAAGGGTGTCCTTCTCGGAATCATGAATGGCGAGTGCGAAAAACCCGTTCAGGTCATGCAGGAAATCGGGTCCCTTCACCGAAAAAAGACGCAATACCACCTCGGTGTCCGTTCGACTTCGGAAAACATGTCCGTCCGCTTCCAGTCCCGCCTTCAAGGCTTGGAAGTTGAAGACCTCGCCGTTGAAGGTGATGGTATAACGTCCGCCTTCATCGGTAAATGGCTGGTGCCCCAAAGGCGAGGTATCTATTATGCTGAGCCGTCGTTGGCCAAGGACAGCGCTACCGACCGCGTACTTCCCCGAATCATCCGGTCCACGATGCGCAATGCATTGTAACGCGGCATCAATGCGCTCACCCGTCGGTGGGTGGCCGTGATCGATCTGGAAACTACCTGCGATCCCACACATGCTGGTTCGATCCGCCTATAAGGGTGGAAGAGCTTCCGCCTTACAGGTGTATCACCTCGCCGTAAGCTGCAGCCGCCGCCTCCATAATGGCTTCGCTCATTGTGGGGTGGGGGTGAACGGTCTTGATGATCTCGTGACCTGTTGTTTCCAATTTGCGGATGCTCACGCATTCAGCGATCATTTCGGTCACGTTCATACCGATCATGTGTGCGCCCAGCAGCTCGCCGTATTTCGCATCGAAGATCAGTTTCACAAAACCGTCCTTGGCACCGGCAGCACTGGCCTTTCCGCTCGCGGTGAAGGGGAATTTGCCAACCTTGATCTCCATACCTTTTTCCTTGCACTGCTTCTCAGTGTAGCCTACGCTGGCCACTTCCGGACTGCAATAGGTACATCCTGGAATGTTGTTGTAATCCAAGGTGTGCGGGTTCTGTCCGGCGATCTTCTCAACGCAAATGATGCCTTCTGCACTGGCCACGTGCGCCAAGGCTTGTCCGGGTGTTGCATCGCCTATTGCGTAATAGCCAGGGATATTCGTGGCATAGTAACCATCCACTTTGATCTTGCCTTTGTCGGTAACAATGCCAACCTCTTCCAGACCGATGCCCTCGATGTTCGCAGCGATACCTACGGCACTTAGGACGATGTCGCACTCGATCACTTGATCGCCCTTCGGAGTTTTAACGGTCACTTTGCAACCCTTTCCAGCGGTGTCCACCTTGGTGACTTCGCTGCCAAGCATAACGTCGATACCTTGCTTTTTGAAGCTCTTTTCCAAGGCCTTGCTCACGTCTTCGTCTTCCACGGGAACCACATTAGGGAGGAATTCCACCAGGGTCACTTTCGTGCCGAGCGCGTTGTAGAAGTAAGCGAACTCACTTCCAATGGCACCACTACCAACCACCACCATGCTCTTGGGTTGTTCCGGCAATACCATGGCATCGCGGTAACCGATGATCTTCTTGCCATCCTGCTTCAGTGCAGGCAGTTCGCGGCTGCGAGCGCCGGTCGCGATGATGATGTTCTTGCCTTCTACGGTCTGCTTCTTCCCATCGGCTCCCGTCACTTCGATCTTCTTACCGGGTTTCACCACACCGGTGCCCATGATGACATCGATCTTGTTCTTCTTCATCAGGAACTGCACGCCATTGCTCATGCCCTTTGCCACATCGCGGCTGCGGGAAATGATCGCTGGGAAGTCCGCTTTCGGTGCGCCTACGGTAATGCCGTAGTCCTTGGCGTGGTTGATGTATTCGAACACGTTGGCGCTCTTGAGCAGGGCCTTGGTCGGTATGCACCCCCAGTTGAGGCAGATGCCACCGAGGGATTCTTTTTCAACGATGGCGGTCTTCAGGCCCAGTTGGCTGGCACGAATGGCGGCCACGTAGCCACCGGGGCCACTTCCGAGAACGATCAAGTCGTAGGTCATCAGGTTAATTCTATCAGGTTGGGCTGCAAATCTACCTTTCCCGACGGATCAAGCGATCGGACCAACGTGCAACACCATCAGGAATGCACGCATTCAGAACGTGGACCTCCTTGTTCGGTTGCTTCATATCCTCTATGGTCCACGGTCGGTCCCGTCCCCGAGGGGCGATGGAGTACGTGTTCCAATATTTGTTCTTGGCACATATCTTCGCCACCATGTCCGAAACACAATTCCTTCCAGACGCGAACGGCATTACCAAGCGTCCAGATGTTCTTTCCGTTCTAGGGATCCTCACCTTCCTGAACACCGGCATTTTCATGCTGGTATACCTTCTGGGGACCTTCGGAATGATGGCCGTTTCCAAAATGCCTGTGGATGAATTCACGAAATTGGTCCAGGAGGGACTAAGCAGTTATCCGATGCCAGCTGAGCAAATGGCAACCATGGAAGAAGTGGTCGTTCTACTGCATGCGAGCGGCATGTCCCTGATGCTGATCTTCTTGGTCCGGACCATCGGGCGCTTCGTCGGTGCTATGGGTATTTGGAAAGGAAAGAAACAAGGGTTCTACATCTATGCGGTGGCACAAATACTTGGGCTCTTTGCTCCATTCCTCATTTTGCCATGGTCCATGCTCGGCGTTTTCGGGCCATTTATGACGGTCGGCATTACTGCCTTGTATGGAAGTCAACTGAAGCGATTGGTTTGAACGCCGATCTACGATAAGGGCATGTTCCGACATGATCGGCGGCCCTCGTTCAAGTGTTTCCTCGCGGCGGAAGGATTTGGGGAACAGTGCAAGGACTTAAGTGAACGATGACCTGTTGGTGATCATTCGGACGGAACTGCACGATGAAGAACATGATGGAGTTGGCACCCAACGAAGCGGCAGGTCTTATCAAAACATTGAAAGCACGCTTTGAGAAGAACATGGTCCGGCACAAAGACCTTGTTTGGTCCATGGTGCAGGAGCAGTTGGAAGCACATCCCAGAAAATTGTGGTCTCTCCATGAAATGGATCTTACGGGTGGCGAGCCCGATGTGATCAGCCTGGACAAGAAAACGGGCGAGTTCATCTTCTGTGATTGTTCGCCGGAAACACCGAAAGGCCGCAGAAGTGTTTGTTACGACCGCGCAGCCTTGGATTCGAGGAAAGAACACAAGCCTGCGAATAGCGCCTTGGACCTCGCATCGGAAATGGGAATTGATGTACTTGATGAAACCGAGTACCGCGCGTTGCAACAACTTGGTCAGTTCGACATGAAGACTTCGAGTTGGATCCGTACTCCGGACGACATTCGGGAACTTGGTGGTGCGCTCTTCGCGGACCGTCGCTATGGCAAGGTCTTCGTTTATCACAACGGAGCTTCCTCTTATTACGCCGTTCGCGGGTTCCGTGGAATTCTTTGCGTATAAGGTGGAGAAGTGGCCCTCGAAGGCAACCCTCACCCTTTCACCGCAATACCACTGATCTCCACGTTCACGCCTCTTGGCAACCCTTTCACGGCAACTGCTTCGCGGGCTGGCGGCACAGTAGAAAAGTAGGTGCCGTATACCTCGTTCACGCTGGTGTAGTGTGCCATATCGCTCAGGAAGATCGTCACTTTCACCAAGTTTGAATGGTCCAGTCCCGCGGCTTTCAGCAAGTTGCCGATGTTGTCCATCACCTTGCGCGTTTCGGTTGCAATGTCGCCGGTGTGCAGGTTACCCTCTTCATCCAACGCGATCTGGCCGCTTAGGAAAACAAAACCACCAGCTTGGATCGCGGGGGTGTACGGAGCGAGTGGCTTGGCGGCGTTTGGGGGGAAGATGGCGGTTTTCATGCTGGCGAAGATCGGGATACGGATCCACTTGGGGTACTTTTGCGGCCCATGAAAGACGACCGCCCATTGATCCTGGTGACCAACGACGATGGCATCTTCGCGCCGGGCATCCGCACCTTGGTGGAGGAAATGATACCCTTCGGTCGCGTGATGGTGGTGGCACCGGACAAACCGCAGAGCGCCATGGGACACGCGATCACCATCCACAGTTTCCTGCGTTTGCAACCGTACCATTTGATGGATGGTGTGGAAGCCTGGAGCTGCAGTGGTACACCGGTGGATTGCGTGAAGTTGGCGATCTACAAGCTGCTTGGGGGCAGCAAACCCGATCTTCTGGTGAGCGGGATCAACCACGGCGCGAACATCAGCATCAACGTGTTGTACAGCGGCACCATGAGCGCGGCGGTGGAAGGTGCAATGGAGAACATTCCGAGCATCGGGTTCAGCCTGATGGACCATGCCATTGATGCCGACTTCAGCCAAGTACGTCCTGTTATTCGCAGTGTGGTCGCGAATGTATTGCAGCATGGCATGGCCGAAGGAACCTGCCTGAACGTGAACATTCCACGCAACGATGGATCACCGCTGAAGGGGATGCGTGTATGCCGCCAAGCGAAAGCGAATTGGGAAGACGAATTTGAAACGCGCCTTGATCCCGGAAACAAGGAATACTACTGGCTGCGTGGCGAATTCCGTAGTGAGGACAAGGGTAAGGACACCGATGTTTGGGCCGTCGGGAACAGGTATGCGAGCATCGTTCCTACCCAATTCGACATGACCGCACACCACAGTATTGCTGCACTCAACACGTGGGACCATGCCCTCGGATAGTGTCCGCTTGGGTGTTATCCTGGGCCTGTTTGCGCCAGTATTGGGCTTTTTGGTCTATGGCACCATGTACGTGACAAGCATTCGTCCGCACTTGGAACTCGGGTGGTTCATCACTGACCTATTTCTCGGAACACGTGAATATCAAGGACCGGTACTTTCGCTCTCGCTACTGGCCAACCTGGCCTTGTTCTTTTTGTTCGATCGGCTGGATCGTCCCAAAGCGATGCGTGGCGTTATCGGGGCCACCTTTGTATACGCGGTCGCAATTGTGGTGCTGAGCTTCTGATCGATGGGCAAGCGCTTGTACATGATCGTGGGAGAGGCCAGCGGCGATCTGCACGGAGGCAACCTCGTTCGCGAATTGTTCAACCTGAGTGCCGCCGATGGATCCGAGCTGAATGTGCGCGCTTGGGGCGGGGACCGCATGGCAGCGGCTGGGGCCGAAGTGGTAAAGCACTACCGCGAATTGGCGTTCATGGGCTTCACCCAAGTGATCATGAACTTGCGTACGATCCTGCGGAATATCGAGGTCTGTAAAAAGGATATTGAAGCCTTCAAGCCCGATGCCATCATCTTGATCGACTATCCCGGTTTCAACTTGCGCATTGCGGAATGGGCGCATGAGCATCGCATCCCTGTCCACTACTACATCAGTCCGCAAGTGTGGGCTTGGAAGAAGGGCCGCGTCCATACCATCAAACGGGTCGTGGACAAGATGTACGTGATCCTGCCTTTCGAGAAGGAGTGGTATGCCACGTATGACATGGACGTGCAGTTCGTTGGTCACCCGCTGTTGGATGCCATTGAGCAGGAAGGACGTACTGCGTTGGAACCCTTGCCCGGAGCGGATGAACGGCCCGTGGTAGCTCTTTTGCCGGGGAGTCGTGTGCAAGAGATCGCGCGGATCCTGCCACGCATGGCCGAGGTGGCGCAGCGTTTCCCCCAGTATCAGTTCGTTCTGGCCGCAGCTCCTTCGATACCAGTGGAAAGTTACCTCGATCTGATCGGTGCCGCACCCATCACGGTCGTCCCGGGTCGCACGTACGATCTGTTGCGCACGGCACGGGCTGCTTTGGTGGCCAGTGGAACGGCCACGTTGGAGACCGCCTTGTTCGGCGTGCCCGAAGCGGTGTGCTACAGCGGTGGCGCGCTCAATGTGTGGATCGCACGACGCTTGGTGGACATCAAGTTCATCAGCTTGGTCAACTTGATCATGGACCGTGAGGTGGTGCGTGAACTGATCCAGAAGGACCTCAACGTAAAGGATCTCTCCACCGAATTGGAGCGGTTGATGGCAGATGGTGCTTACCGTTCCAAGATGCTCAAGGACTTGGCCACATTGCGCGAAAAGCTAGGTGGTCCCGGCGCTTCGGCCACGGTTGCCATGTCGGTGTGGAAAAGTACGTGAACGGGCGATCGGTGTCCCACTGCGGCAGAATACCTTCGGCGCGAAATGCGGAAACTTGCGGTGATCCTGCCGTTCCTGTTATCGTTGACCGTGCTCGCCCAAGAGCGCGACCTGCGCATCGGGATCATGCGCCAACGCACCATCAGCTCGTTGTTGGTGATGAGTTCCCGTGGTAACTGCACCGTTTACGCCGATGGGGTGCGGCAAGGGGAGATCCCGTTGAACGACGGTCTACGGATCGAAGCCACGGGCCGTGGGCTCACCGCCAAGTCGCTGAAGTTGAACATCGCTGCCAAGAAACGGATCGAAGTGGTACCACGCATGGCCCACAGCGGGGTGCGTTTGAGCCTGTTGGGCACCAAGTACCCGGAGCGTTCCTACCCGGGTGCGGTGGAGGTGCAAGTGAGCGGAGGCAAGCTGCAACTCACCAACACAGCACCCTTGGAAGCATACACGGCGGGCGTGGTACAGGCCGAAGCCGGCAAGGAGCACCACGCCGAATACTACAAATTGCAGAGCGTGAGCTGCCGCACCTACGCCTTGTGCAACCAGCGTAAACACGCCGGTGAGGGGTTTGCACTTTGCGATGCGGTCCATTGCCAAGTGTTCCATGGGATCTGCAAACAGGACAGCATCCTTCAGGCGGTGGAGGCCACCAAAGGCATGGTGATGGTGGATCCGGATATCAAGATGATCCATGCCTTGTTCCACAGCAACTGCGGCGGCGAGACCGTGAATGCCGAAGATCTTTGGAGCAAGCAGGAACCATACCTCCGCAGCACACCGGACGCGTATTGCCTTGCTGCGCCGCATGCCACTTGGAAAAAGACCCTTTCCAAGGCGGAATGGTTGGGCTATTTGGAGCGCAAGTTCAAGGTGAAGGATCCCGCAAAGCAAAAGGCCTTATTGAACTACGAGCCTATGTGCAGGGACCTGTATTTGGGGAACACCTTTCCACACATCCCGCTGAAGGCCGTGCGGGAAGACCTGAAGTTGAATTCAACCTGGTTCAAGATCAGCACCACCGGGGACAAGGTGTTGCTGGAAGGGCGTGGTTATGGACACGGGGTCGGGCTATGCCAAGAAGGCTCCATGCGGATGGCCCGGGAAGGGATGAACTACCTGGATATCCTCCATCATTATTACAAGGATGTCCATCTCATGGATGTTTCTTCCTTGGAATTCTTTCGGGAAGAAGAACCGATGCCTGCCATCGCGGGGCCGAGTCGGAAGTAAGAGGATCGTCTTGGATCGGTACAGGGTTCCTTTGAATGGAATACGGACACCTGTGAGAAGTACGTGTCCGTACCGGTGAAAAAGACGTTGCTCCGGATCGGCGAGGCGCCAAAGTCGAGCATAGCGGTGGCAATGGGACTTGTGCAGCGAAGCAGGGGCGTGAAAGACACATTCGCAACCCGATGGATCATTTTGGGATGCGCTCTACCGACCATGATGGATCGAACACGTGTGGGACTTGAGCATGGTCATGGCCCAATTGCGAGGTTGGGACCTGCTATCGATCCACCCCATGTCTTGTGAAGGGTCGCCTTGTTATCCCGTGCTCCCGCAGATCCGCGGTAGCGGGCGGAAGAGGTCTGGGTCTTCAGTGGGTTCATGGCCAGATGATCTTGAGGATGGCTTGAGGGAGCGATGGTTTGAGACAAGCAACCGGAGTTCAGTGCTGCACTTGGATCTTGCCGCTCGCTACTTCGACACCGATGCGGGTAATGCGATACACATAGAGTCCATTGGCCAACCCGGAGGTGGTGATCGTGGCGCGCCCCTGGTCCATGTTCTGTCTGGCCACGGTGCGGCCTATTCCGTCCAGCACATCGATGTGCAGGGTTGAACCCGCACCGATGCGTGTTGCATCGAAGAAGATCTCGCTATCGCTGGGGTTGGGGAACAAGCGCAATTGTCCGGAAGTCGGGCCTTCTCCCACCCCGATGGTGTTGTCCACCAGATCCACGCAGTAGTCCTCGGTCTCGCCGATGTTGTAATAGTCGCAGCTTGTGGTTGCTGGGTCACCCTCCACCATGACCACGCGCATACGGGTGCTGCCTGTCAACGCGCTCGCGGGAATGTTGAGGATGCCGCTGATGGGGCCTTCCACAAAGACGCTGGTACTATAGGCCAATTCCCCGGGGCCGGTGAAGTTGCCGTTCTGGTTAAGGTCCACGTACACTCTCACGTACATGGGGTATTCTTCGTCAAAGAGGAAAAAGACCGTTTCAAGGGTGATGGGGTGGCCTTGACCGATCTGCAGCTCGGTACCTAACGCGGTGAAATCGCCATATCCATCATTGGCGCCGGACGGGTTGTCCAAGGTGCCCAACGCAACACGAGCGATGTATTCATCTCCGGTGAGAATGCTGTAGCTGGGGCAATAGTTCCGTTCGATGCACGCGCCGCAACCCAGGGTGGTGCGGATGAAGCTTGCCGAGTACCCCGTCAACAGGCCATCGCACAACCCTTCCACTTGGAACTCGTACTCGGTGCAACCGGCAAGGCCCGCCAAGGTGTAGGTGGTCCCGGTGATCGTCCCGATCACCGACCAGGTGGCCGCACCCGTTGGCCGGTGCCGCAGGTTGAAGGTGTCGGTGGTGGTCGATTGCCACGTGAGGATCACCGTATTGGAGTCCACGTTGCTAACGGATAAGCCGGAGGGTATTGCGCATTGGGTCTCCCCTGCGTTGATCCCTGCGTCGGGCAAACCAGAGTATGCGTAGTCCTTCAGCGTGAAGCGCGCACCATTACCGGGAATGCTCAAGCGGGCCCAACCATAGTAGGTGCTTCCAGCGCTATCGAACCGCAGGCCGAGGAACTTGGGTGAAGCCACGGATGCGCTATCCAGCCATGATCCTGTGTAGCCCCCTTGCCGACAAGCCCATTGGGGATTCACCATCCCAAATAGTCCGCAGAAGGGTGCGCCCTGGGTGATCAATACCTGATCACTTGCATTGTTCCATGCCGAAGCAGAGGTGATCGCCTGCCCCTGTGGAAGCTGTGAAGCAAAGGTGGCCGCAGTCACCACGGAATTGGTCCCTTGCGGTGTGATCCTAACCCAACTTCGCGGTCGTGTATTGGTCGCAGCGCATGCGGCGGGGCCTCCCGGGCACGGGGCGTTCACCGTGCTTTGCACGATCAGGAAGTCGATGTTGCCATCGTTGTCCACATCGAGGGAGCAGGTATCATTGGTGCCCGTGTAGGTGGCATCCGGGATCACATCCGTGTAGATGATCTGGGCCTGTGCCTGGGTTGCGATAAGGGATAAAAGGAGTAGCGCGTGTTTCATAGTGTGTTCGCCGAAGCCCGGCGAAGGCGTAAGTGTGAGCGTGTTGGTTTTCCGAGTTGTCTGCATACCGATCATCCGCTACTCCTTCACCACCTTGCGCAACATCCGCTCGCCGTCCACCTGCATTTCCAGCAGGTAGGTGCCGGGTGCCAGCGATGCGAGATCGAGGGTGATGGAGTAAGGCCCGCTGGAGGCGGCGACCGTTCGCGTGATAACCGCTTGGCCGAGCAATGAAAGCACCCTGCAGTTGACGGCACCCGTTGTGCCAGTGGGGAGTGTAATGCTCAACACGGAGGAGAACGGGTTGGGCGATACCTGCATGCCTCGGAGCGCGGTGGTCGTAATGCCTGTGGTGATCGATCCCATATCGCCCGCCAGGATCGCTTCACCGGGCACGCTGTTGTAAGCGTAGTCCATCAGGATGAAGCTCGTGCCATTGGCGGGAATGCTCAAGCGGGCCCAACCGTAGAACGTGGTTCCAGCGATATCGAACTGCAGACCGAGGAACATGGGGGAATCCACGGATGCTCCGCTCAACCATTCTCCGGTGAACGACCCAGGGCCGCAAGCAAATTGGAACGGCGGACCTTGGATGCATAATGGTACGCCCTGTGTCATCAAAACCTGCGCGGCCGCATTGTTCCATGCCGAAGCAGGGTCGATCGACTGCCACGCTGGAAGCTGTGCAGCGAACGAGGCCACATTCGCCACGGCATTGGTCCCTAGTGGTGTGACCCTCACCGAACTGCGCGGCCTGGTGATGGTCGGATTGCATTCAGGGCGATTGCCCGGGCATGGTGCGGCCAACGTGCGCTGCACGATCAGGAAGTCGATGTCCCCATCGTTGTCCACATCGAGGGAGCAAGTGTCGCTGCTGGCATTGTAGGTGGAATCCGGGATCACATCCGTGTAGATGATCTGGGCCTGTGCCTGCGTGGCGATCAAGGCGATCAGGAGTAATGTGTGCTTCATGGGGTGTAGGGTCGGGTTTTTCGCTCCGTGCAAACAGCTTCCGGAGCTAGACCAAAAGTGCCCACCTTGGTTGGCCCCCCAATGCGTAGAAATACCTGTTTTGCGTTCGTGGCAGAAAACCGGTCCCGAGATCGGCTTCAGTGCTGGAGCACTTTCCGCAGGCGCGCGAGCAGCACCTCGCTCTGGATCGGCTTGGGCACGTAGGCGTCCATACCGGCGGCGGTGCATTCCGATCCTTGTCCGAGCACGTTCGTGTAAATGAAAGACCCAACAAGTGCAACGCATTATCCCGGAATATGCAATAGGATTTCTACTACGGCCCAATCCCGCAGCATTGCGGGACGCTGCGCAACAGGTATCAAACGCTTCGCTGGGTTTCCTTTCGTCAGAATAGCTTCGGCTATTCCTCCTCAACGAAACCCTTGATACCATTGCGAATTTGACCCTCGCTCCCGCAGTACTGCGGGAGAACCCTATTGCATATTCCGGGATTATCCAGCCATAGGAACGTTACCTCGTTGATGGCTCCGCATATGTCCGGAACAAGCAGGGTGGGCCCTCTTGCGAAGACCCACCCTGGAGGAAACAAGCGCTAGTGCTCCGCTAACGCTGTACCATGATCTTGATCACTTGCTGTTCCCCGTTGCGGGTGGCAAGCAGGTAGTAGGCTCCGGCGGCCACATCGCTCAGGTCCATGTCGATGGTCCGTTGACCGACAACGCTGAAAGGTGCCAGCACTTCCTGACCAAGGCCGTTGCGGATGCTGATGCGCAATGGCGTTGCATCGGTAGTTGATGGGCGCAGTTGGAAGATCCCGTTCGAGGGGTTCGGTTGCACTGTGAACCATTCGCCGTCGTTCGCTTCGTTCGTGGCGATGCCCGTGTTGAAGTCCACGTTCACCGTGAGGCAACTGGTGAGTTCGCAGTCGCCCACCATGACCGTTACGCAGAGTTGTACCGGACCGGCCGTGTTGTTGGCTTCAGCGAGCAGCACGAAGGCGCCGTTGTCGCTGGTGCTCCAACCGTTGGGGAGTTCCCAAGTGTAGCTGGTGGCATTCGCGATCGGTGTGATCACGAAAGCGTTGGACGTGTTGCCCACCACTGTAGTGGCACCGGTCACCGCGCCGATGGTGATGGTAGTTCCGCTGCAGGCGCAATCCGTGCCGCGCACATCATTCGTGGTGCAGGCCAAGCCGTCATCGCAAGGGAATCCGGGAAGTAACCCACCTCCGATCGTGCCATCGCAGTCGATCACTTCCCCTGCGCATTCGCAGTTGGTGCCGTACACGTCATTGCCCGTATTCGCGTCGCCATCATCGCAAG
>Ga0073900_10001806_pt1 | contig 11620 bp, 16 predicted proteins | sample KloWWTmetKNB5Kit_FD_66666 | JGI IMG/M metagenome (GOLD analysis project Ga0073900, IMG submission 66666) | Active sludge microbial communities from Klosterneuburg, Austria, studying microevolution and ecology of nitrifiers - Klosterneuburg... | ecosystem: Engineered > WWTP > Aerobic digester >... | reverse complement strand
AACAGGTCACCGGAACAGTGGAAGATGAAAGTTGAACCAACACAAGCACTTGGTTCTGATATGGGAAACATAACATTCAGGGTAAAAAGAAGAGGCGATTAAGTGTTAATAAATATATTTTGATATATTTAAAGTTATTAGTTACTTTGTTTCATGGTTATAATATACGCTGTATCTTCGGTCATCACAATAATTTTAACGGTAAAAATTGTTTTAATAGTAAAGGTATTCAGAGAATTTTATGAGTGACAATAAAGAGCTTTTTTGTTGGGCCAGAAAAAGAATAAAGAAAGGTGACAAAGTACAAGTTATTTATAACTCTTGCACAGCTTATGACGGGCTTACTGGCGAGGTTGATCAAATCGCTGGTGAAGAGGTCCTAATCGTTTTCAGCGATAACAAAGGATCTGACTGGTTAAGTATTAACGATATTGAATTGAAAAAATGAAAAAACACGAAGCACCAAAAAAAAGAATTTGCGTTGAATACAAGGGGGGTGAATTGATCTTGCCTCCGGGTCACATTGTATTTGAATTGAACGTTAAAACAGGCGAAGTTTATGAATGTAAGCTGATCAAAGTCATGAAGCCAATCAGTCAAATACTTAAAGAAACTTTTCTTCCAGCACTTTTTCCAAAAGATAAGCGTGAACGTTATGTGGTTCCAGAACGTGGCGAAGATTTCCTTCAGTTGCCAGCAAGCGATCTTTATAAGGCAAAGATCAAATTCAAAAATCTCACAAAATCAATAGGTATTAAAGTAAAAATTTAAGTATGTCATTAAGCATAACTGGAACAATCATCAAGATATTTGATGAAAAGCACATAAGCGAAAAATTCAATACGCGTGAATTTGCTATTGAAGTTTATCATCCACAATACCCACAAAAGAACTCGTTCACATGTGTTAATTCTAAATGTGACCTTCTGATCAATCGGCAACCCGGTGATGTGGTAAATGTTCATTTCAATATCAAAGGCCGTGAATGGGTATCACCAAACGGAGAAATAAAGTATTTCAATACGCTTGAAGCATGGAAGATCGAAGACGTTAAAGCAGAATGACCAGCGATTCAATCATAAAAAAGGATCTTGAAGATCAAGAAAAGAAACGAGTTAAAGAGTTGATCAATAACATTGAAAAGCTTTACCCATGCAATAACAAATTTCTTTACCCAGATAACTACTATACAATTTACGCAAAAGGATTACGAAATGATTCACGAAAAAATAATAAAGTCAATAAATAGTTGTGAAAATCTTGTTCAGTTGAACACATGCAAGAACTTCAAAAACCTTCCTTGCATCAAAACTGAAGAGCAAAGAAAAAGACTGAAACTATTGATCGATTTCAAAAGACAAAAACTTCTATAAAAAACCAAATATGAACAAACATGAATTAGCTAAATTTTGCCTCCTTCAATGGTTGGCAGAAAGAAAAATTGTCAAAAGAAACAAGGCAAAGGAAGATCTTGATGAAAAGTAAGATTAAGCCAGCATTTAGGTGCTGGTTTTTTCTTTTGTACATTTGTAATAATGAGCCAACAGATTCAAACCAAAGATTTAGTTTACAGCGATCCACAAACAGACGTTCTTGAATCAACAGCTGATCGTATTCTGTTTCATGCCGGAATCGGATCTGGAAAAAGCCAAGTGATTGGTGTTATTTCAGCTGAATTTGTTTTGAATAACCCAGAGGCGATTGGATTCATTGGCGCAAACACATACCAACAGTTAACGAAATCAACATTAGCGCGTGTTTTTACTGTGTGGCAAGAACAGTTTGGCTTAATGCGTGACGTTCATTATGTTGTTGATCACATACCACCACAAGGTTATAAAGAGTTTGGAACGCCATTAAAAACGTATGAAAATGTGATAAGTTTTCAGAATGGCGCGAAGATTTACGTTGCTTCATTGGATAATTACAAGGTGATCGATGGTACGGAGTTGGGTTGGGCCTGTTTAGATGAAACAAAAGATACAAAAGAAGAGGCCGTTAAAGAGGTAATCATTGCGCGTTTAAGACAGAAAGCAATGTTGATACATGAAAACGGTGTGATTTATAAATACGCAAATCTTCAAAATAAGCTTGATTCTGGCGAATGGAAGGAATGTGAAGATCCAGAAAAGGTTGGTTACTATGTTGACAAACACGGAAAATTGATAGGCGGATATAACCCTCTTTATATTTTCACATCACCGGCAAAAACAAAATGGTTAAGCGATTGGTTCAATCTTGACGAAGAAGCCGAAGAAATTTCAAAGCAGATCTTTAGCAAAGAAGATTATTACAGAAAAAGAACGGGCCGGCAACTTGTGATCATTGCAAGCACTTATCACAATCAAAAGAATTTACCACCTGGATACATTCAAGGCATAATCGATGATCTTGCCGGTAACGAAGGCTTAATTGACATGCTTATTTACGGTTCGCCATTTGGTAAATCTGGAGGCGAATTTATAACAACTTACAGCCGTTTACAGCACGTAAAAGAGTTTGCACCTTGGCCAGAATTACCTGTTCATGCAACTTTTGACTTCAATATAGTTCCTTACATTTCATGCACACTTTGGCAGATAAAGTTCATTGAAGAGAAAAAACGCTGGCTTGTTCGATGCTTCGATGAATTTTGTTTAAGCAATCCAAAGAACAACAGCGAATCCTTGTGCGAAGAGATCATAACGTATTACGAACCATTACTAAAAAACGGATTATTTTATTACGGCGATTGGAACGGTAACACCGAAAACACAGCAACGAAGGCTTTGAGATCTAATTACCAAGTTATTGAACGAATGATGCAACCGTACTTATCCAATGCAAGTAAGCGCGTAATCACAAACCAAGGACTTGAAAAAAGGCGAAGATTTATGAACAAGCTATTCAAGGGTGCTTTTCCGCTTGACATTGAAATAAACATTCGATGTAAGGAATTACGCGCTGACTTGGAATTTTGTAAAGAAGGTCCAGACGGTGGAAAACTGAAGCAATTAGTTGAAAAAGAAGGCCGGAAATTCCAGGAAAGAGGGCATAATTTGGATAATAGCGAGTACTTCTTCACTTCAGCGTTTGATATTTTCTTTAACCAATAGCTTGTTTTTTAGTTATATTTGTTCAAACCAAACCCATGAAAAATGCCTAAGTTGCCTTTATCCGAAACATTGCCAGAACTTCTTTTAACGGCAAAACATCAATTACGTCATGTTGATTACGATTATGTAACAAAGATGGCGAAGGATTACATGATGTATTCAACCGGTGTTGGTATTGAAGAAAAACTTAAAAGGTTTCACGGTGGAGAAACAACTGACATGTTCGATCAACGCGTAATTCTAACAATGACGAATGTTGCTGACATCGTTAATAGTTGTGTGAAGCCGTTGAATAAAGCATCAAGAACACCGGCAACAATTTTAATGAATTGGACTGGAAAAGATGCCAAGGAACAGAACACCAATAGAGAAAAAATAAACGAAGTACAAAAGAATTTTTGGGGGAAAAGATCTGTTAAAGACTTCCTTACAGCGCGTGTTGGTTTAACTGACAGTCAAGATCCAAATTCATTCTTGGTAGTTGAATTTAAAGAAAAGGTTAATTCACAAGATCCCACCAGCGAAAAACCAAAGCCTTATCCGTTTGAAGTTAACAGCACTGAAGCGGTAAATTACATTTACAAGAATAACGAACTTCAATGGCTTATTGTTCGAAAAGAAATAGTTCTTACTTACGGAGATAAAAAAGCACCTGGCGAAAAGCTTTATTTTTACAAGGATACGCATAATGTTGTTGCAACTGAAATACACAAAGAATCGATTGGTTCATTCATGCAGTCAAACCCTTTTGTATTGCTTAATACAGTTGAAAATTACGATAGTTTAAAGCCAGAGGTAAATTACATTTTTGTTACGGATGAAGATGAAGCGAAGTCAAGATACTATGTGATCAACGTATTCGAACACGGCCTTCCATTTGTTCCAGCTGTTCGATTCGGTACGCTTACAGATCCATTAAAAAGGCATCGCGTTTGTATGCCGATCATATCACCAGCGAAAAGTTATTTTGAAGATTCCATTCAAACAATGAGTGAATTTTCAATTACAAAGCGCTTACATACATTCCCTCAAAAATGGCAGTATTTACCGAAATGCGATAAGTGTTTTAAAGGAAAATCAAAAGACGGTATTACTGATTGCGTTGAATGTAAAGGGACCGGAACAGTCACACATTCAAGTTCACAAGATATTGTTGGAATCAGAATGCCAGATGAATTGAAAGATGTTGTGAACCTTGACTTGATGGCAACCTACAAAGGGCCTCCAATCGATTTAGTGAAGTTCCAGAAAGAATTTGGCTTTGAAGATCTAAGGCGTTACGCTCAAAGCGCTGTTTATAACAACGAAGTAGGAAGACGAAGAGTGAAGACAGCAACCGAATCAGAAATTGATTCAGAAGCGGTGAATGATACTTTAAAACCGTATGCTGATAACTTCAGTTCAATTTATGAGTTTGTTTTCACTTGCATTGCACACTTAATTGATCTTGGAGAAAACTTTCAGATCGTTCATCAATTCCCGGATGATCTTCAGATTCAAACAATGACTGAAATTCTTGATGATCTGAAGAAAGCAAACGAAACAGGCGCTTCAAGTCACATCAAAAAAGCTCTTCAAAGCAAGCTTACAAGAAAAATTTATGTCGATCAACCGGCTGAAATTCTAAAGTTTGATACAAAGAATAAATACTATCCATTCCCAGGTAAAACAGAAACGGAAATTCAGTTCATTCTTGCAAACGGGAAAACAACTAAGTATGCATCAACTCTTTATTCTCATTTCGATCTGATCTTTTCGGATCTTGAATATGATAATAGACAAACAAACCCACCAACAGATTTTTATCAACTCGACGAAAAGATTCAACGAGAACAGCTAAAAAAGAAAGTTGATGAATACATCAAGATGATCGATTCTGAAGTTGTTTCAGATACTTCGAGTCAATTCGGTGGTGATACTGGAAATCAACAATGATTAAATGGCAGATGATAAGAAAAGGCAAGCGCTTTCTGAAGCCAGGCAAGAATACTTAATTAAGCGCGAAGAACTACTTCAGCGAAAAGTTGATAAACTTGGGTTGATCTTGTTCGATAAGATCAATGAACAGTTTTTAAAACAACTTTCTGTTTCTCCAGATGGCAAGATCGAAAACAATGGTCAGAATATACGCGCCGTAAGTGCTATTGATGCCATTTACAACAACTTCAATAAGAATTACAACATTCCAGTCATTCGATCATTCACAAGCGATTTAAGCAACATTGGACCGTTAATCGAAGCTTATTTCGATGAAGTGATGCAATCGCCAACAGCCGTTTCGCGTTACCGGGCCGAAACAGTGGTGAATGAACAGCTTGGTTTAACAAGAAAAGGGACCATTGTTAAAGATGGCTTCACTGATAAATTCATAAGAAGCAATGAAGTAACACAGGCAATCAAGGAAAAAACACTTCAAGCGATCACACAGGGCAAAGGCTTTCAACAGTTAAGAAACGATCTAAAGGAAACGATTCAAGGCGTACCGAAACAGAACAACGGAAAACTTCATCAGTATTACAGAAATAATGCCTATGATACTTATACAAAAGTAGATCGGTTGTATGCTGAAACGATGGCCAAAGACTTAAAATTGATTTGGTTCTATTGGTCTGGTGGTGTTATACCAACAACACGTGCTTTGTGCCGTCACATGAACGGAGGACTCACCAATGACGTTGATTTAAAAAAGCTCACATACAACAATTTAAAGACGAATAAAGATTCAAGTAAAGATTTAAGACATGGACTTGGAGGCGCTGACTGGAAGCCAGTTAAACAATTGGGTAGGTACGGGTGCAGACATTTAAAAGACTATGTTAACACATCATTTGCAATGAAGAGAATAAAGGATATAGTTAATTTAAACGAGTTGACAATTCGGCCTATAAAGATCACTCCAATAAAAAAGTAACTAATAATTATCGTATTCTGATTTAGGAATTTCATTGAGGCCAAGAATAGCTTCAGTAACAATTGAAGACCCTTCTTTGGCTTTAAATTCAAATTCACCTTTAAACTTTACAAAGAAAGAATTTGTTTCTGTATCAAATCGAACAACAGCGTTTTCGAAATCGTATTTTAAATAAACAGGTTTGCCAGAAGAAATAAGATCTATTACTTTGTCGAATGACACGAACTAAAATTAATAAATAAACATGGATATTTTCATAACCTAAATGTTAAAAACGATTGTTTCTGTTAATAATTATCCATTCATAGTGATTATTAAGTACTTATATTTGACGAAACAAAAAACAAACATAAAATATGCCAGTAGTAGCTTACAACAAAAAAGGCCAAAAACAAGTTTTCAGTGATATTGCCTGGAAAATGTTAGGCAAAGACAAAAACGGATGGGTTGAAAGGCCTTCACAAACGATTGTGAACAAAACAGAGGTTGAAAGGCCAGACATGGGACCAACATCCGTAAAAAAAAATCAAGTGATCGAAAACCATGTAAACCCTGTCAAGAACGAAGAAATCATTAATGGTATTACTGAAGAAGAAGTAACAGAAAACCAAATCGCTGAATCAGAAAGTAAAAAATCTGAATTTCTTGAAGCCGTAAAAGGTTTGAGTAAAACGATCATAAAGGATTATTTCGATTCACAGAATCCACCGATTAAATACAAAAACAAAGACAGTGAAGAAGTGCTTCAAAAGCAATTTGCTGAACATTTGAATTACGATATTAACGAACTTCAAAAAGCAATCGGATAATATGTATTTGATCGAAAACGTTTCAACGAAAAAGAATTACACATGCTCTAAAGAAGAGTATGAAAAATTCTATAAGGGAAAGCTTAACTGGAAGGTAATCAATCAAGATTACCAACCGGGAAAAGAGAAAAGCCAAGTGATCGAAAACAAAACAATTGTAGTATCAAAAAAAGAAGTAATAAAAGAAGAAAAACCAAACACTAAAAAAACAAACACAAATGAAAAAAGCTGAAAAAGACATTATCACTGCGTTTTTGGGTAAAACGTTAAACCTCCCTTCTGAAACGGTTGCCTCACTGTTTGAAAAAAATGGGGATGAAGAAGATTTAAAAGCAGATGCCGGGAAGATTTTAGAGGATGCAGATGCATCACGTGTGCAATCATTTAAGGAAAAGGAAAAAACCTTATTCGACAATGGTTACAAAAAAGCACAAGTGGAAGTATTGAGCAAACTCGAAAAAGAAATTTCGGATAAGTTTGAAATTAAATCTGACAAAAAAGGCATTGAACTAATCGAAGAAATCGTAACTGCTAAAACGAAGGTTCCAGATCTTGATGAAGACAAAGTGAAAGTTCACCCGGTTTACACAAAAGCCGAAAAGGAATTTCAAAAGAAACTGAAAGAACAGGAAGAAACGTTTAAAGCACAAATCGAAAACAAAGAAAAGGAATTTGCCAAGAAGGAAACTTTAACAGGCATTAAATCGCGTGTTCGTTCTGTTCTTGAAGAGCAGATCAAACCGATTTTCGGAACAAAAGATAAGGCAAAGATCAACAACCAAATTGATCGCTTATTGATGTCAGAAATCGAACAGTTTGATTACAGCATTCAAGATAACGAAATCATTGTGATGAAAGAAGGCAAGCGCTTAGAAGATAAGCACGGGAAACCAATTGCTTTTGATTCATTCTTGAAAGAACACGCTTCAAAACATTGGGAATTTGAAACAGGCCAATCGCGCCAAGGTTCCGGAGCATCAAACGATGATAACAAAGGAAACGGGCAGAATGGAAATGGTCAAGGTTCTGGTGCAAAATGGACTGGTAAACTACCTTCAAATGATGCTGAATACAGCGAAATCTTTAAAGGCTTAAAAACAGCTGAAGAGCGTGTTGCCTTTAACGATGCAGTGGAAGCATCAAAAGCCAAAGTTTAACATTTAAAAACCTAACCCTTAAACGCGAGTGACGTTAATTCACTCACAAAAAAAATGGCAGCATCAGAAACAGCCGGTACATTTACTTGTACCGAATTACAAAAAGTGATCGCAAAGATCGACAAAGCCTGGATGGATAACCAGACAAACCAAGATTACGTTCCAAACATCGGTGTTCTTGAAGCGCTTCGTAAGGAACAAACAGCACGTTTAAAAGAGATCGAAAACCCGGACAAAGACAAAACAATGCGTATTTGGTGGGTAGCTGATTGCAGTACTGGAGTAGTTGAATGTGAAGACGGTGGTGATGATTGTGACTGGACTGGACCAGAAGTTGAATCAAGATGCAAAGATTATGCGCTTGACATCTGTTCAGAAGTTAAGTTCACAATTTCAAGCGAAGTTTTCCGTACAAACGAAGCTTCACGCGAAGATGCCCTTGCAATTGCATTCATGGCAAGAATGAAAGAACTTGATGAACATCTGGCTGGTAAAGCAGTTGCGAAATTAAATTCATTCGTTGGAACCAATCAATACACTGGTGGTATTGGCCAAGTAAGTGGTGTTACTACTTATATTCCGGCTAACTATTGGGGACCTGACATGTACGGTTATTTCGGAATGGTAAAGATCTTGAACAAGTTTCAAAATCCTTTCTTGATTCACGGATCTAACCTTTTTCAAACTAACTGGCAAGCTCAATACAATGCGCAAAATGCAAACGGTAAAGACGGCCAGGCCAAATTAGGAACAATGCGTTCTTATTGGGATCTGTTCAACATTGATACTGTAAACTCACCTGATCAGGTTTCTTACATGATCGAAAAAGGTGCGGTTGCTTTTGCAAATAAAGCGCGTTATCCATTGAACAACCCTAAAGAATTTAAGTTTGGAAGCCGTTGGTCAATTGAAAGTAAAGCTTTACCTGGAGTGTTTTACGATGTGTATTACAAAGAGCGTTGCGATGATAACGATGAAATCTATTATGATTTCAAGATGAAGGTTCGCGCTGGTATCTTCAGCAATCCTTACGGTTGCAACGAAGACAAAACAGGAGTTCTTAAATTCGTTTGTGGTTCAGCGGATGAATCATAAAAAAGCGCTGGCAACAGCAACATAAATTGTGTTTGTTTATGTGTAAAACCCGGTCATTAATTTGGCCGGGTTTTTGTTTTTATTTGTAAATTGCATCATGCATTTTTATTCAACTTATTTTAATTTTAATTTAGCACAATGGATTGTCTTTCAAATATTATAGGTTTGTCAAGAACCGAATGTGAATGTTTAACTGATCAATTGCCAACTGGCAGTGATGAAATTTCAGATTACAATGAAAGTGAATCTGGCGTGTTCATGGATGAACTTCCAGGCTTCAATGTAAATGTTGCTTCTGGTGCAGATGATTGCGCAAAGGGTGGTATTTGGGAGCGAATGAACAGGGCCAGAGCGAATGCAATTCTTGATTACAAAACACATTTACTTTCTTGCATTGGTAAAACGTATAAACCAAGGATAAACAATTTCAGTGGTTTACTTGGTGAACCTACATTCAAAGGGACTTCAGCTTTTACAACAGCATACGCCGGAATGAAGATCACACCACATCAAGTAAAAGGCGCTTTCATTTACATTAAAAGAATCGGTGTTATTGTGAATCAAAGCACGAATGTAAACGTGAAAATTTACAGCAATAAAAACACTTACACTGAATTATTTTCATCAACTATAAGTTCAACAGCCGATGCAGTAACATACGGAACGCTTGCAACACCACTCGAATTACCTATGTGGGATGATAGTGGTTTAAGAATAAAGTATTTCGTATTGATGGAATTGAACGGAACATTTCAACCGAAAAAGAATAAAAAATCATGTGGTTGCGGTGGTTCGAAAAACAGGGAACCGTTTCTTGAATGGTTATCGCTTGATGGCGTGAGTGGTGATGATCTTGATTTGATTGATAGCTTTAATGTAAATGATAAATTAAACGGAATAGTTGTTGATGCAGATGTGAAGTGTAAAGCTTCTGAAATCATTTGCAGTTCACAATACCCAATGGATTTTGAAAACGATCCGAATGCATTAAGTACGGCTTATGCTATTCGTTACCGGGCAGATGCGATTTTGTATGAAGATCTTCTTGGAAGTGATAATATCAACCGAATGACAATGATGAACCGTGAAGATATGGCCAAGTATGCAACCGAATGGAACGATAAATTCATGCAGTGGATAGATTACGTTTGTTTGAATACAAACAACATGCGCGAAAACGATTGCTGGATCTGCAAAGAAGGAAAAAACGATATTATAAAAAGAAGCATTAAAGTGACTAAATGAACATTGAACAATTCAATAATAACGTAACAAGGTTTCTTGTTCAGTTACCGTTAAATGTTCAAAGCATAAATAAATCTTTGGCGCTTTCTTCTATTCCTTTAATCAAAAAACGTTTAATCGATGATGGCATAACTGGCGAAGGAAAAAACCTTGGCAAATACAGTGATCGGCCAATGTCACCTGGCTTGGTGATCAATAATAGTTTAGGAATTGGCGCGGATAAGAAAGTACAAAAGTATTTGAAAGATCAAACGAAATCGAATCCAGGAACAGCGCCAACAATTTCTTATAAGAAGTTCCGTGAATTGAACAACAGGCCAACACAACACGTTACATTATCATTCACCGGCGAAACGCTGAATGATGTTTCAATAATTTCAAATGTGATCACAGGAAGTAAGGTCATAACATTGGTTGCTTCAAAAAACAGTAAATCAAAAGATGTTTACAATAAAAAAGGGAAAAAGACAGGGACCGTTGGAACTGGTGACGTTCTTGATTCACTTGGTGATCGTTACGGTGACATTTTGAGCTTGACAAAACAGGAAGAGCAAGAAATCGCTGAAGCTTTTGATGATTCGATTCAAGAACTAATAAACAAATACCTATGATACAATACGAAATAAGCCTTCTAATAGCTGTATTTGCTTTTGTTTACACTAACTTACTCACAGATGAAGATCAACTGTTTAATGGCCTTTATAATTGGCTTGAAACGAAGTTAACGAACCTTGATGGAACAATTCACTGGCTTTTTAACATCACAATAGGATGCGAAAAGTGTGTTGCTGGTCAACTTGCTTTATGGATATACCTTTACTGTAACCCGATTAATTATATTTTGCACCCATTAAGAACGTTTTTTCTTCATCTTGCATTTATAACAGTCACAATTTTGATCACCGCACTAATTAAAAACATATACAAACAAACACAAAAATGAGAAAAGAACTAAAAAAAATCGATCTGAAGGAAGGGAAATTTACGGCCAATGGTCACAATTATTCCATTCTTTCGGCAATTCCCTTATCGCGTTATAAGGCATTTAAGAAATTACAAATTCGCCTTGCGTTTGGCATGGATACAAAAACACTTTTACAGAATTGTAAAAAGGCTTTTGCTTATCTTAATTCACCAAAGCCAGAACCAGCAAATTCAGCGATCATCATTCACAACATTATGAATGGAATTGCAGACATTGAAGATGAAAGCCGTGAAGATCCAGCATTGATGATTTGTGCATTGATCATTGTTCGTGAAGGCGAAGATGAAGGTTCATACGATGAAAAATTGTGTGCTGAAAAAATT
>Ga0073900_10001803_pt1 | contig 11635 bp, 8 predicted proteins | sample KloWWTmetKNB5Kit_FD_66666 | JGI IMG/M metagenome (GOLD analysis project Ga0073900, IMG submission 66666) | Active sludge microbial communities from Klosterneuburg, Austria, studying microevolution and ecology of nitrifiers - Klosterneuburg... | ecosystem: Engineered > WWTP > Aerobic digester >... | reverse complement strand
TAATATTTAAGGTTAATATTTTTTTATAATATAATCATAAATGATAAAAAGGATACTTTTAATATTTGGATGTCTTTATGCTTTAGAGTGCTTGGCACAAGACCCACGTTTGGCCCAACAGTATTTTGATGAGGGTGAATACGAAAAATCTGCTGATTTATACGCAAAGCTTCACGAACAATCGCCAGAAAATGATTACTTTTTTACACAATTTCTAGAATGTAAAATTCAACTTCAAGATTATGATGCAGCGGAAAGTGCCCTCAAAAAGGAGATAAAGCGGGTAAAATACCCTTCACCGCTGTATGTGGTTATGGGATTTCTTTACGAAAAGCAAAATAAAAACAAAGAAGCAGAAGAGCAATACGTCAAAGCTATCGAAAAACTCCCTAAAGATCAATTTACCATAACCAAAGTTGGAGCAAACTTCATGAATGCCAACAAAATTGATTTCGGGATTCAAACTTATGAGAAAGGCTATGAACTCCTGGACGACAAAATCTTTTTCTCTCAGTATTTAGCTGACCTGTACAATAGAAAAGGCGATGTGCAAAAATTTATTTTTTACAACCTAAATACACTCACAGCCAATAATATGAATACTTTTGAAAATTGTAAATCAAATTTTCAACGATATTTGAAGGCTGAAGATTATACACTGCTCCAAACACAATTGTTCGAACGAATCCAAGAATCTCCGCTCAATGAATCCTTGGTAGAAATGCTGGCATGGTCCTTTTTACAAAAAAAAGATTACAAATCCGCTTTGAGACAATTAAAAGCCTTGGATAAGCAGCGCAATGAATTAGGTGACAGGATATACAATCTAGGCGTCATAGCAGCGAACGACAAGGATTATCCAGCCGCCATCGAGTCATTTGAATATATCATTAACACGAAAGGCCCAAATGCCCCTTCCTACATAGAATCCAAAAGGATGATAATGGATAGTAAGAAAAAAATGATCGTGGAGGATTATATTTACACCAAGGAGGAATTGTTGTCGTTAGAGAATGAGTACGAGAGTTTTCTCAATGAATTCGGGCGTAACACACAAACCATCCCAATAATTCAAGAACAGGCCGATTTAGAAGCGTATTACTTAAATAATATAGATAAAGCCATAAATTTATTGACTCCTTGCCTTCAATTTCAAGCCACTGGGAAGGCTAGATTGGCCGCTGTAAAAGTTTCATTGGCAGACTACTATTTGATCAGTGGGGAGCGCTGGGAAGCCAGTTTACTTTACAGTCAAGTAGATAAAGATCACGGTGAAGATTTGATCGGGCAGGAAGCAAGATTCAAAAATGCTAAACTCTCATATTTTTTTGGAGATTTTGATTGGGCCCAATCGCAGTTCGACATATTAAAGTCCTCAACATCAAAATTCATAGCAAATGATGCGCTAGATCTCTCGGTGTTCATTTTAGAAAATAAAGGCGAAGATTCCATCATGGCACCACTTCAGGCCTATGCACAAGCAGAATTAGCTGTATTTCAGAATAGATTTGGTGATGCATTTGCTATTTTAGATACTCTTTTGACGCAATATCCCAACAATGAACTAGAGGATGACGTAGAATATTTAAAAGCTCAAATATATTTTAAAAAGCAAGAATATCAGAAAGCAGCCGAGATGTATCAACTTATTTTGGATAAATATAAAGAAGAAATCAAGGCGGATAATGCATTGTTCGAATTGGCACAACTAAATGAAATTCAACTAAATAACAAAGAAAAAGCCAAAGAACTGTACGAAAAACTGTTCATCGAATACTCTGGAAGTACCTTTGCCGTCGAAGCGCGTAAAAGATTTAGAATATTGCGAGGGGATAAGATTCAATCTTAATACTCCCTTGAACCTTTAGATTTTTATTGCGTTAGAAATTAATTAATTATTTTATAAATGAATCATATCCGAGTTGGCCATTTTTTGGCAGTCATTTTTATATTCTTCACTCACTATTTGAATGCACAGGTCAGCCTTAGTGGAACTGTAACGGATGCTGCAAGTGGAGAAACGCTTATTGGTACAGCGATAGAAGTTTTAGAATGGAATACTGGAACCCTGACCAATGAGTATGGATTTTATACCCTAAGTGGTCCTTCAGTTGAAAATGCAACGATCGTAATTTCTTATATTGGTTATAAACCATATTCTATAAAATTAAATCTTTCTAAAAATGAAAGATTGGATGTAAAGCTTAATCCAGACAGCGAACAGTTGGAAGAGGTCGTCGTCACCGCTAATTCCTATAAAGACCGTATAAACTCAACCGAGATGAGTACTACATCTGTGACTCCTCTGGAAGCCAAGAAAATCCCAGCATTGCTTGGTGAGGTCGATATCATCAAGACCTTACAGTTAAAACCAGGAATCTCAAGTGGATCTGAGGGCAATTCGGGTATATTCGTGAGAGGTGGAAACCAAGACCAGAACCTTATCGTTTTGGATGAAGCCATAGTCTATAACGCCAGTCATTTGTTTGGATTTTTCAGTGTGTTTAATTCTGATGCCATCAAAGACGTAAAAGTATATAAAGGTGGGTTTCCATCACAGTATGGAGGGAGACTTTCATCGGTAATTGACGTTAAATTAAAAGAAGGAAACAACCAGAAGTTTTCTGGAACTGGTGGTATTGGGCTCATCTCATCGAGACTTACCTTGGAGGGTCCTATCCAAAAAGAAAAATCATCCTTCATCGTGAGTGGCCGCAGAACCTACGTGGATTTAATAACCAATGGGATCAATAGTGCTAATAAAAATAAAGAAAATTATAACCAGATACCAGCCTATCATTTTTATGATCTCAATACAAAAATTAATTTTGAATTGGGTAAAAAAGACAGATTGTTTATGAGCGGATATTTTGGTCGCGATGCTTTTGCATTTACCAATGGAAATTTTGATTTCAATTTTTATTGGGGAAATGCTACTGGGACAGCTCGATGGAACCACATTTTTAATGACAAATTATTTTCAAATACTACTTTCACTTATTCAGATTATAAATACAATATCAACAATAAATTAACTGGGTTTTCTTTTGATTTAAAATCCAGGATTCAGGATGCGAATATCAAATCAGACTTTTACTACTCTCCAAACAGCCAACACCTGATAAGGGCTGGTTTTTCTGCTACACACCATAAATTTACTGTAGGAAGACTACAAGCCGGCAGCGACGACGGCACCATAAAATTTGGTTCTGGACTATATCCTGAAGGCGCTGAATTGGGATTGTACGCCATGGACGATTATTCTTTTGATCAAAACCTTAAAATCAACTGGGGGATTAGGTTATCATCATTTATTCACAAAGACAAAACCTATTTCAATTTTGAGCCTAGAGCAGGAGCCAAATACAGTTTGAATGAGCGTGTTTCCCTTAAGGCTTCTTATGCTAAGATGGTTCAGTATATCCACCTTATATCCAATAGCGGCGTGACATTGCCTACAGATATTTGGTATCCTTCCACCCAGAATGTGGCACCCGAAATCAGCCATCAAGTTGCGGCAGGCTACAATTATATACTTGGAGACGGATATTTGCTTGGACATGAGTTCTATTATAAATGGCTAAAAAATCAAATTGACTTCAAGGACAATGCAAGGCTTTTTGCTAATGATAATGTCGAAGAAGAGTTTGCTTTTGGTGATGGCTATTCTTATGGCACAGAAGTAGAACTAGAGAAAAATACAGGAAAACTTACTGGCTGGATTGGCTACACACTAGCGCTTGTAAAAAGAGGTAATTTTCCAAATATTATGTCGGGTAGATACTTCTCTCCGAGATATGATAGGCGACATAATTTGACCGTTGTTGCTATGTATCAACTCAACAAAAAGTGGAACTTATCCGCGACCTTCGTATATGGATCTGGAGACTTAACTTGGTTACCTATTGGAAAATTTTCGTTCCAAGATATAGATGGTACCCAAATAAATTTCATCACTCCCTCTTATGGTGATCGGAATACATTTAGAATGCCATCTTACAATCGTCTTGACATAGGATTCGTCCGCACATTTAAACACAAATGGGGTGAAAGCGACCTGACATTTAGTGCGTATAATGTCTATAATAGACGCAATGTATATTTTTATTATACTGATATCGAGTTCAAAGATATAATGCAAGGAGGAGTAACCATCCAAGTGCCATCAAAAGTCGCATTAAAGCAAGTTTCGCTATTTCCCATCATCCCTTCTATTACTTGGAATTTTAAATTTTAATTTGAAATGTTTAAAAAACTAGCTGTTTTATTTTATATAGGTTCAATCATTGGATTTTATAGTTGTAATCTTGAGAAATCTGTGAATGTGGAACTCCCACCCTATGAGTCCCAAAAAATATTAGAATGTTATCTAGAACCAGGAAAACCATTCAGAGCATTGCTAACCAAGAGCAGCCCGTATTTTTCCGAATTGGATTTTTCAGATTTGACAAGGATTCTAGCGACAATTCTTGAAGATTCCGCCAAAGTTCAAATTAAGTATGGCAACCAGACAGTGGTACTTACCAACACACTCAGCTTGGATCAGATCAATGAGAAAGTATATAATTACAGCAGCACAGAGTTGGTTCCTGCGGATTACTCCAGCGAATTTGAATTAGAAATAATACTTCAAGATGGTAAAAAAATAACCTCCAAGACAAAAATTTCACCGCCAGTAGCAATAGATTCAGTGAGGGTAGAATATAATCAAGAGATGAAGGCAAGGGCTCTCACGTATATTTCAGATAATCCAAATACTAAAGATTATTATCGTCGAATGTTGAATCTTAATAGTCTTAAAGACAGTATTCCCAAACAAGATTTCCTAGCAGACGATCAAATATTGCAAGGCAGCACTAGGTTGGTCTTTGGGAGTGGATTTCAATTTAAGAAAAACGATACCTTATACAATTCTATCCTTCGGATTAATAAGGACTATTTCGATTTTCTTTCGAGTGTAAAAAATGCCGTGTCGAACAATGGGAATCCTTTTGGTCAGCCAGGTGTTATTTTTTCAAATCTCCAAGGAACCACCAATGCGCTTGGGATTTTCACTGGATTTACGACTGTTAGGGATACCACTTATATCCGTTAATTGGCTTTATGTATTAATATTTTTCATAAATATTTAACAAAAGGGTTTCTATGCTGTCTTGAACCCTTTGAGAAGATCCGACATACCCATTGTACATAAAGCTAAAAAGTAAGAAACGTCCTGATCTAGATCTAACATAACCACTTAAGCAATGTACTCCACTCAAGGTCCCGGATTTCGCGAATACATACGGTGCACCATCTGGCGATTTGTATTTCTTTTTAAGTGTACCGTTGACCCCTCCTGTGGCAAAGATTTCTTCTACCCATGGTCTTCCTTTGATTGTCAAGATAGTATCAAGTACAGAGATAAGATTTCGAGGACTTTGTAGATTGTAACGGGAAAGTCCAGAGCCATCTACCCATCGCGATTTGTCTAATAATTTGGACAAATATTTTTCGTCTCTTTCTTTATAAAATTGCTTAAAAGAAACTTTATCAGAGTGCATCAAAATAGACTGAACTATCAATTGCTCTGAGATAAAATTATCACTTTCTTGCATCATCCATTTCAACATGGAATCCCTAGGACTGCTGAAACAAATAGTGGATTGAGAGGGCATGATCTTATCTCTTAATACAGAGACTTTGACCTTTAATGTATCCTCCAATATTGCCTTCATTATGGAATCATCTGGCAAAAAAGGAATTTCATACCCTGCAAAGTCTTTTGCGGCCAGGTCTATGGTAAAAATATTTTCGTTCCATTTGCGATTCACCAATGGGATGTCAGGGTCATTCGAAGCCCATTTTAGGTTATTTTCAAAAATACTTGGCAATGTCTTAGTTATTCCATTTTTCTTAGAAAAAATAACTTTATTACTATAAATGGGCAGGACACTAAGCGTCGGTTGATATCCCTGTGCGTAATCATCCCAATGCCACCCTTTCCCATAGATGTCGTCCATTTCAGGCTTATAAATTTGAACTTCTTTATTCTCTGGCTTCCTTATTTTTTCTACAATCGAAACGAACTGTTGATATTTTGGATTCAAAAAACCAGGGTCTCCTAAGGGCCAAATACTCAAAATACTATCTTGATTACTGAATTTTCCAAATGCAATCGAATCTCCAAGGTTGTTAATCAAATAAAGTAAGGTGAGCAACTTTACATTGGATGCAGGGATGAATAGATTGTCAGATTGATGATTTAGAAGATATTCGTCAGTTTGGGGATCATAAAGGCTTAGACCAAAATTAATATTTTGGGGTTGAAATTTCAAATACCATGCATTGTTTTCTTCACTCAATACGACAGTATCATGGATGATCTTTTCTTGGAACACTGTCACTGTGTCTCGCTTGACCTGCAGCACCTGCGGCGATGAAACTAAGTCTTGATGATGTATTTTAGTCGTTGAACAGCTTAAAAGGGTGGATATACAAAAAAATAAAATGGAAATTCTACCGGTCATTCTTCAAATTTAAAAAAATACTTTTGAAAATCAAGGAATCAGCATTAAGAGTTTTGGCTTGATTTGAATAAACTTTCTCCAAATTATTAATCCTCAAATCCAAATCTGGGTGCGTTGCGAGGTATTTAAACACCTCATTTTCAATATTCGGTGTATGCGATTTGAGCGTTTCCATCAATTCGATCATCCCTTGGGGGTCGAATCCCTTTTCGACCATTAGTTCGGCACCATTGATATCTGCTTCAGTTTCCATCGTACGAGAATATGACAAACTTCTGAGTTCATTACTATTTTGAATGAGAATAGCAAGAATCCCGTTGATATCCCCAAACACCAGAGAAATGGCAAGGTAACTAGATAGTGATCTGAAAAGTATTCGTAGAGAGTGCCTATGCTTTATATGTATAAATTCATGCGCCAAAACGCCTTGTAGCTCTTTATAATTATTCATAGAGTTAATTAACCCTTCATTTACTACTATGAATCCTCCAGGGATAGCAAAGGCATTAATGTCATTTGTTTTTGAATAAAATACCTGAACATTCTTGGACTCATCATAGCCCAAGCCATTAAAAAACAATTGCAAATCATGACTTTTGGTGCTGTCAATGTCTAAATCACTTTCCATACTCTCAAAAACACTTAACCCAAGCTTTCTTTCATAACTTTGAGGAAAGTTAATAGCCACTTTTTCGGCAAAATAGGGAAGCATCACAAAGTAAGAAAAAATTAAAAAACCTATTATAAATAAGCTAATTGCTCCAAAAAGCCATATTTTTCTTAATCCATTCGAGCGAATTCCCAATCGCAAATTTTTGGGCAATTGATCTTGGATGGATAGAAACTCACTGAGTTCAAGTTCGATTCTTTTGCGTGGTTCAGTTTTATTTTCCAGTTTTACACGCTTAGCAAATTCATTGTATTCAATTTCAATATCCTCCAAATCCCAGTCCAGAAATTTTGGTCGACCATAAGGGTCGCTGATGATTATACCCAAGCGCTGGAGGCTCGGATTGATTGTAGCTTCGTGTTCGGAAGATGTAAGTCCATCAAAGTACTTGCCTTTTGCCATAAGTTGATTCTTAATTTAGATAAACCCAATATCCAACATATCTATCGCATCTTCGCCAACAGCATTATTATAGTCTGTTTCGGTTTGTCGAATATGATCCGTTGTGAAGTTGTCAGGAATTTCAATATTGTCAATTAAAAATTTCATATTTCGAGCTAAAACCCAAGGGAAGCCAAGTCCTAACGTAAATATAAGGATTAGAAAATTTATAACCTTTAGTTCAAAAAATGACCAAGCCGTAACATTTGAAGTGAGTTTATATTTTTCACCTTTCTCATTATCAACAATGATTGTATTGTTTGTAAAAAAATTAAAAATATTCCGCCAAAATCTAAATATGTACAGCCCTAAGGTAATATAGATCAGTAAAATAAATTTTATATAGATAACAAAATAGTCCTCTCCTTTGCCACGGAATTCAAAATGTAAATGTCCAAATTTTATATGACCAGTAATGTACTTTTGTATTTGGCACCTGAACCAGGGGTAATAAATTCCTAGAGTAATAAGCGTAAAAAAACCGTGTTTTACATATAAATTAAAAAACTCCTTTAGCTCTCCTCTATAGCCAAAATTGATACCCCTCCATTGCGTTTTGGCCCATCTATATTTCAAGCCACTATGGATAAAAAATGGTATCGCAAATATAAATCCAATAGCCATAAAAATATATAAAAACATTATAGCATATAAAGTGAAATCTAGGGCCATTAACACCAAGAAGCCCCCATAAAATAGGATTATCAATACCAAAAGTTTGATATAACCATAAAACATTTCCTTTCCAGTCCCTAGAAAATCAAAATGGCTCCCATCAAGGATGATATTATTATATATATACTTCAACTGAATTGCTCTTTCCCAAGGATAATATAGTGAAAGGGACAATATGGTCAAAATTCGATTCAATATAAACGGCAAAGCATACGTGCTTCCAGTGTCTGCAAAATAAAATCTACTCATTGGGCATTATAGGATTTATGGTAAAAGGATTTCAAATATAATGATAATTTTTAATCCGAAAAAAATAATGAGGAAGCAATTTGATCTGCGAATAGTTTGGCTTCCTCTTTTAAAATTAGATATTTATCTGTTAGAGCGAATTTATCCATTAAATTCTCTTTCTCCAATTGCATTATCAATGTTTTTGAGGCCAAAGATTCTACTTCATCCAATTTCAAAAGATCAATTCCCCATTTAGTTCTACATCCTATCATTATTAGTTCATTGATTCTATTATTAGGAGTTAGGACCTCTATCTCAAAATTTGGATCTCCTTTTTCAATCCCCGATATATACTTTATATTGTTAGAAATATTCCAACTTCGGTGATTTTCACCGTCATAACTGTGCGCTGAAGGCCCAATTCCAAGGTATTTTTCACCTTTCCAATAATTTGAATTATGCCTGCTAATAAAATCTTTTTTTGCAAAATTTGAAATTTCATAATGTTCGTATCCATTTTCTAAAAAAAATGAACCATTTAATTCAAATATTTGCTTATTCCATTTGTCGTCTGGAATGGCAATTTTTCCTTTTTCCAAAAAATGATGTAAAGCTGTCCTTGTTTCAACGGTTAGATTATAACAGGAAATGTGTTTAATATTGTATTGGGCGACGAGATTCAAATTAGTTTTCCATATACCAAGGGTTTCCCCAGGCATCCCGTACATCAAATCGATATTGAGATTTCCAAAATCGTATTTTAAAGTTTTGTCCAATGCAAGCAATGACATTTTAGAGTCATGGTTGCGATTCATAAGCAGTAAAGCCTTATCATCTAAAGTTTGGATTCCGATACTCAATCTATTGATACCGATCTTTTTAAAATCTTGAAGTTCTTCATTGATGATATCCTCAGGATTACACTCGATGGTAACTTCCAAATTACTTTCAACGCAGTAATTTTGAAAAATTGTGTTCAATAAAAAATCCAATTGTTTGGAACCTAGTAAAGATGGTGTTCCTCCTCCAAAATAAATTGTTTGAATTTTACTACCATTTAATTCGTTTCTCCTTAAAACCAATTCCATCCCCAAAGCCTCTACCATAGATGGCAAAGTATTTGAATTCGTTGAAAAATGAAAATCGCAGTAGTGACATGCCCTCCTACAAAATGGAATATGTAGATATATACCTGCCAAATTATATATCTGAAAGATGATTGTTAATCCGATTGAGCCATTGATCATCCCATTCATTATTGTTCATGGCTTTATACTCACTGAATGAACACGGGATAAAAATATTTTTCTTTGCTTTAATATGTACCCACCATTTTCCTGTTTTTTTACTTTTGACAAACTCCAATATACCGTCGAAATATTCTAAATCAACTGGGGTAAATCTATCAAATCCTTCTAACCCGTCCTTAGGATCCTCATGAACTCTGTAATTGGTTCCATTCATAGCATACCAACACACTTGACCTAAAAAACTAATATCGACTTGTGAAAATCCTCCTACTGGTTTACGAAAACCAGTAAACGCAATAATTTTCATATTAGCACTTTGCGCAAAAGTTGATGCGACAGTACAAATTTCCTCACAAGTAAAACCACTAGGACTTGCTGAAATGGAAGACGAAAATTCAGAGACCTTTACAGCATTCATATCGATAATTCCAATCGTAGCATCCCTTGCCAAAGGCTCCATAACAGAGTTATCAAATCGAATACCACTTAAAGGATAATGCACGTATTTAGTCAATGACTCTATATCCAAAATCTTATGGGTTTGAGTCCCAATAAGTTTATCAGTTCTGGCACTTTTATTTAAAAATTCTTCTTTTTTAAAATCAAAAGACAACCTAGCAATCAAATCATTAGAAGAAGCTAAAATTTTATCGTCAGCAATATTTAAGTATTTAGAAATAACTTTGATTTGTTTAATAAGTCTAGATGGGTCCGAACAAAAAATAAATACACAAGAATTCAAATTATTTTCTAGAAAGGGAATTACTTTACTTGTAAAATTATCATCATTATCAACAAAAAGGGAGAAATCCTCGACGTTTCTAAGAGAAAGAATATAATCCTTAATCGAAAATAATGCATCATTTTCATCAACAAAAGCAGCGAAATTCATTTTACATCGTTCTTACTAAGTATATAAGATGTACTTAGTTTGGTGACTTTAATATTAGTACAAAGTCCAAATTTAGAACAAAAGTAGTATAACAGTAAAAATCCATTCCTTAATTTAAGAAATTTTGAAAAAAATACAATAAACATTTGTTTTTATAAATATTATAACTACCTTTGCTCTTGTATGGAATAACATTATTATCAATAACAGTATTTAAAAATATCCCTATGATTAAAAAATTCAAAACAATTGGACTATTAGGATTGGCCATGATGGCTAATCAATGGGTGTTTTCGCAGAATGATGCGTTCAAAACACCTAACATTAAAGATGAAATGACCGTTGATTCTGATCAGAACAAAAAGTGGCGTACAGGTCAGTACAAGTATTCTGCAAAGCCTAAAAACATGTGGGAGCTTGGTATTCACGCTGGGCATTTTATGGTAGATGGTGATGTGGATCCTAAGCAACCAGCTGGTTTCGGTGTTGGTCTTCATTTAAGAAAAGCTGTCAACTATATCTTTTCATTAAGATTGGACGCTATGTACGGAAAAGCAAAAGGATTAGATCCTCAGCCTTCAGATCCCGCAGTTATTAGATTGGATAATCCAACCGCAGCTAACATCATTACAGGGAATAGGTATTTTAGAAACTACCAAATTACCTATATGTATGGATCAGTTCAGATGATTGCCAATATCGGTAATTTACTTTTCCACAAAGAAAGAAATAAGTGGAATGCCTATGCTTTTATTGGACTAGGTCTTAACAACAATAAAACTATGTTGGACTTGCTTGATGGATCTGGAAAACCTTACGATTTTTCAAGCGTAAATACAGCAGATGTTGATACTAAAGCAGGTAGAAAGCGAATAAAAAAAGATGTTAAAGCTATTTTGGATGGCAACTATGAAACAGAAGCTTACAAAAAAGTTGCAATCTTCAGATTTAGCGACAAAACCAATAT
>Ga0073900_10001802_pt1 | contig 11641 bp, 12 predicted proteins | sample KloWWTmetKNB5Kit_FD_66666 | JGI IMG/M metagenome (GOLD analysis project Ga0073900, IMG submission 66666) | Active sludge microbial communities from Klosterneuburg, Austria, studying microevolution and ecology of nitrifiers - Klosterneuburg... | ecosystem: Engineered > WWTP > Aerobic digester >... | reverse complement strand
ATAAGCTGAGGGCTCAATTATTACTGCCAGGCTTACTTTCCTGAATATTTCTTTTTACTTTGTTGTTTATTTTTTTGACTACGCACTGTGCATTATGGATTATCAAAAACTTCCAAAGATAGAATTGCATCTGCACCTGGATTGCAGTTTAAGCTACAAAGTGGTGCAGCAGCTTGATCCTGCCATTACTTATGAAGAATACCAACAATCTTTTATTGCTCCTCCCAGGTGTACAGACCTTGCTGATTATATTACCCGTGCTGTGAAGGGCTATGAGCTGATGCAGACGAAAGAGCAATTGCGGCTGGTTACATTAGATCTTTTTGATCAGCTGAAAGCAGATAATGTGATCTATGCAGAAATAAGGTTTGCCCCGCTGTTGCACATTGCCAAAGGACTTACTCCTGCTGAAGTCGTACAAACCGTAAATGATGCGGTTACAGAAGGTATTCGGCTTACCGGTGTGCAGGCTGGTATCATTTTATGTACACTCAGGCATTATTATGAAGAGCAGAGTATGGAAACTGTTGAGTTGGTAAAACAATTTAAAGGAACTCATGTAGTGGGGTTTGATATAGCAGGAGATGAAGCAGGATTTCCTATTGATAGTCATGTACAGGCTTTTCGTTATGCGATGGATAATGATATTCCCTGCACAGCACATGCCGGTGAAGCCAAAGGGCCTGAAAGTGTATGGGAAACGTTACAACATTTTCATCCTTCGAGAATCGGGCATGGAGTAAGGAGTGCAGAAGATGAAAAATTGCTTGATTTTCTGAAAAATAAAAATATACACCTGGAAGTTTGCCCTACCAGTAATATCCAGACGAATATTTATGAGAACATCGAACTGCATGCAGCAGATAAGATTTACCGGCATGGTGTATCTATGAGTATCAATACTGATGCAAGAACAGTAACCCCCACCACTTTATCCCGTGAATATTCAATATTGGAGGAAACATTTAACTGGAACAAGGAACACTATTTAAAGTGTAGTATGCAAGCTGTGGCACATTGTTTCGCCAGCAACCGCTTAAAAGAAGAGTTGCGCATTAAGTTCAGAACTGCCTACGAACTACTTTAAAACTTACATTAGCGGAACAGTTCATATTTTTAGGGGCATTGCTTCAAATTATCTATTTTGCCTGCAACAATGAAACTGCTCAGCCCTGCCATATCATCCCTTGCCCGTATGCGGCTCTGGCGTATCGAAGCCTGGAAAAATAATCCGTTAGATGCACAGCGGGAAGTGCTGCAGGAACTGGTAACTTCTGCCCAATACACAGAGTTTGGCCGAAAATATAATTTTTCAGAACTGTTTAATGTAAAAGCATTCAAAGAGGCCGTTCCCATTCATGAGTATGATGATTTAAAGCCTTATATCGAACGCATCATGCAGGGTGAACAGAATATTTTATGGAATACACCCATTTATTGGTTTGCCAAGAGCAGCGGCACTACCAGTGACAAAAGCAAATTCATTCCCATTAGTGAGGAAAGCCTGCAGGACGGGCATTATAAGGCTTCAAAAGATGTGTTGTCATTGTATTACCAGTTTTATCCCGAGTCAGAATTGCTCACCGGAAAAGCCTTGGTATTAGGAGGAAGTCATAATATTAATCCATTGAACAATGATGCACAGTACGGCGACCTTAGTGCTGTGTTATTGCAAAACTCACCCTTCTGGGGACACTGGCTGCGTACACCCGACCTCAGTATTGCACTGATGGATGAATGGGAAAGTAAGATTGAAAAATTGGCGGAAAACACAATAAAGGAAAATGTGACATCTATTTCCGGAGTGCCTACATGGACATTGGTATTGTTTAAAAGAATCTTGGAAATAACCGGTAAAAAAACGATGAGTGAGGTATGGCCTTCCCTTGAATTGTATATGCATGGCGGTGTTTCTTTTACGCCGTATAAAGAACAATTTCAAAAGCTGATAGGAAAGAACATCAATTACCTGGAAATGTATAATGCCAGTGAAGGATTTTTTGCAGCGCAGGATATTCCGGGACAAGATGGGATGTTGCTGTTTACCGACCATGGCATATTTATGGAGTTCATGCCGGTAAATGAATATGGCAAGACAAAGCCGCAAACAGTGGGTTTACAGGATGTGGAGATTGGCAGAAATTATGCCCTGATCATCAGTACCAATGGAGGATTATGGAGATACCTTGTTGGGGATACAATTCAATTTATATCATTGAGGCCTTACCGGGTAAAAGTATCGGGTCGTTTAAAGCATTATATCAATGCATTTGGCGAAGAAGTGATTGTGGATAATACAGATAAAGCAATTGCTGTTGCTTCAGCAAAAACCGGGGTTGTAGTGAATGATTATACCGCTGCCCCGGTTTATTTTTCCGACAACGCCAATGGTGCACATGAGTGGCTGATTGAATTTGAAAAAGAACCGGAAAACCTGGCTGTCTTTACACAGGAATTAGATGCTGCGTTGAAGGCGATTAATAGTGATTACGAAGCAAAAAGGTATAAAAGTATCGCTTTGGGGTTGCCTGTTGTTCATTCTCTCCGCAAAGGGGTCTTTGCAGAATGGTTACGCTGTAAAGGAAAACTGGGAGGGCAACATAAAGTGCCCCGGTTGAGCAATGAGCGGAAATACCTGGAAGAAATTTTACAGGTGAATACAATTACATTTGACAACCAATAAAATCAGTATTATGAAATTACTCGAAGGAAAAGTAGCAATTGTAACAGGTGCCGCCCGTGGTATTGGTGAAGGCATTGCTTTAAAATTTGCAGCGCAGGGAGCTAATGTGGCGTTTACATATGTAAGTGACAGCAGTGCAGAAAAGGCAGCAGCCCTGGAAGCAAAACTGACAGCAATGGGAGTAAGGGCCAAAGCATATAAAAGCAATGCCGGTGATTTTGCACAATGCGAAGCTTTTGTAAACGATGTACTGAAAGAATTCGGCACTGTAGATATTTGTGTGAATAATGCCGGTATTTCAAAAGATAATCTTTTACTCCGGATGACACCAGAGCAATGGAATGATGTGATACAGGTGAACCTGAACAGTGTGTTTTATATGACCAAGCAGGTTATCCGCCCGATGATGAAAGCCAAATCAGGTTCCATTATCAATATGAGCTCCATTATTGGCGAGATTGGTAATGCAGGGCAAAGCAGTTATGCAGCCAGCAAAGCCGGTATTATCGGTTTTACTAAATCAGTAGCTAAAGAACTCGGCAGCAGAAATATCCGTTGTAATGCCATTGCTCCTGGTTTTGTGGAAACAGATATGACCAGTTATTTGAAAGAAGGAGAGGCTGCTGACAAATATAAAGCCGGTATCCCATTGGGAAAATTTGCTACTGCTGAGGATATTGCGAATGCAACATTGTTCTTAGCCTCTGATATGTCTTCTTATATCACCGGGCAAACATTGAGTGTTTGCGGGGGCTTAAACATCTGATATAATTTGAAAATAGAAATTGTAAAAGGGGATATTACCAAAACAGCAGTTGATGCGATTGTTAATGCCGCCAATAGTTCCTTGTTGGGGGGAGGAGGTGTAGATGGGGCTATTCACAGAGCTGGCGGACCTGCCATTTTAGAAGACTGCAGAAAAATCATCGCCAAACAGGGAGGATGTAAAACAGGGGAAGCTGTTATTACAACAGCGGGTAAGCTTCCTTCAAAATATGTGATCCATACGGTTGGCCCGGTTTGGAACGGAGGCCAGAACGATGAAAATAAAAAGCTTGCTTCCTGTTATTTTAATTCCCTTTCACTTGCTGTTGAGCATGGTTGTAAGTCAATAGCTTTTCCCAATATAAGTACCGGGATATATGGTTTCCCTAAAGAAAAAGCGGCAGTTATTGCAATCGAAACAATAACAACTTTTTTAAACAGTAATAATTTTATCGGAAAAGTTTTACTTATCTGTTTTGATGATGAAAATTATACGCTTGCAAAAAGAGAGCTTGAAAGACTCAGTCCCGGAGTTTGATGTTTCTCTTTTTAATGTAAGCATGCCATAAAATCATAGCTGCGATCGTTCGGTAAGGCCGCCATGGTGCTGCTATTTTCAGCATTTCTTCTTTTGATATATGCGGATGCAATTGTTTTATCTCTTTCAAGCTATTAACCAAAGCAATATCGCCTAAAGGAAACAGGTCAGTTCGTTGCAGGGCATGCATCAGGTATACATCAATCGTCCAGTGCCCAATTCCTTTAAGTTTAATCAGCTCTGACCTTACCTCTTCATCTGGTAGTGCCCTTAATTTTTTTAATTGAACTTTCTTCAATTGAACCGCTTCAGCCAGTCCTCTTGCGTAGCCCATTTTTTGCCGGGTGAAATAGCAGGCTCTCATTTCTTCATCAGTTAGCTGAAGAATTTTGGCAGGTGTTACATACCCGATTTTTTGTTTCAGTTTCTTAAAGGCAGCATAAGCAGCTGCCAGCGAAACCTGTTGTTCTAGGATGGTAAGTATTAAGGTTTGAAATGTATTAGGTCGGGTCCACAAAGGAGGATAACCATGTTGTGTAATTATTCCTTTTAGCTCCCTGTCTTTCCGGGTCAGTTTATCGCAGAGGAGGTGAAAATTAGCCGAATCAAATGTTTGCACTATTTCTTCTTGAATGTTTCGATCGCATTTTTGGTAAAATCACTTAATACCAGTTTTCCGCTTATCGCAGCTCTTTCAACAAGCAGCTTGTCCCAATGTTCTGTTCCTTTCCAGAATATTTTTTTCATTTCGGCCATTGCTTCGGGGCTGGAGTGAACTAATAAATAACCAAGACGACTGATGGCTTCATCCATATCTTCCACGGTTGCGTACAGTTCTGCAAACAATCCCCGTTTTCTGGCCCATTCTGCACTGCGCCAGCGGGTGGCGTCAATGGCCAGTTGGGAATAAGCTGACATGCCGATTTTTCTTTCCACGGCTGGTCCCACTACGAACGGACCGATACCTACCGCCAGTTCACTGAGTTTTACTTCTGCTGCTTCTGTGGCTATCGCATAATCAACAGCGGCTGCTATGCCCACTCCGCCACCCACACATCTTCCGTGTATCCGCCCGATGATCAGTTTGGGACAAATGCGCATCGCATTTATTACATGGGCGAAGCCGGTAAAGAATTTCAATCCTTCCTCTTTATTCCTGATTGCCGACAGTTCATCAAAAGATGCACCGGCACAAAATGCTTTTTCCCCGGCACTGCGAAGAATGATAAGCTTTGTTTCTTCCTCGTTACCGGCAGCATGGATAGCCTGTGCCAGTTCTTCCAATATTTTTCCGGGCAGTGAATTGCTTTGCGGATGAAAGAATTCAATTATCCTGATGCCCTTGTGCAGTTCACTTCTTACGTATGCTGTAGTCATAACTTAAAGTTTAGTCTTTTATTGAATCTTTTTTGCCACCATGGTCAGGATCGTTGCCAGGCCAGTCACTTCATTGACTTCATCGATCATTTCCACCAGCCATTTTACGATCCCTTTATCTATGTCATCACCTCTTTTGAAATCTTCTGGTTTCTCAATTACTCTTTTATCGTTGGGTAGTTTTTCCTTACAGGTAAAACGGATATGAATTTCAGCACCGGGATAAACCGGCTTGGTAAAACGTAATTCATCAATGCCATAATTTAACAATACCGGGTTCTTTTCATAGCTATCAACAAATAATCCTGCAGCAATGCTCATGATAAAATAGCCGTGTGCCACCTGTTGCTCAAACATAGTGCCTGTAAAATCAGTTGTTTTAATATGTGCATAAAAATGATCACCACTCAAATCAGCAAAACGATCAATATCTTCTGAAGTGATCACTCTTTTTTCTGTAATGATCTGGTCGCCGATCTGTAGTTCCTCGAAATATTTTTGGAAAGGATGTTTGCCCGGGTCTTTGCCATTAGCATGAGGCTGGTATACATTGGTGATCGCTGTGATGGTTGTGGGAGAACCTTGCAAAGCGGTGCGTTGCAAATAATGCTTTACCCCGCGAAGGCCGCCCATTTCTTCGCCGCCACCGGCACGGCCGGGGCCACCATGCACCAGCAAAGGCAAGGGTGAACCATGTCCTGTACTTTCTTTTGCACATTCATTATTCAGCACCAGGATCCTTCCGTGATGGGAGGCGGCCCCCACTACATATTGTTTTGCTTCTTTGTAATCAGCAGTGACAATAGTGGAGACAAGGCTTCCTTTGCCCAGCTTGCTTAGTACAATGGCATCATCCATATTTTTATACGGCATGATGGTGCTTACCGGGCCAAATGCTTCTATATTATGCGGCTCGTAAGATGAATGAGGTTTTTCATTTAGTAATAATACCGGCGACATGAAAGCGCCTTTATTGGCATCGGCATCTATTACTTCCACACTGTCTAATGAACCATATACGATTTGAGAAGAGGCCAATAATTTTTGTACCTGTTCCTTTACTTCATTACGCTGGGTTTGCCCGGCAAGGCTTCCCATCCTTACTTTTTCATTGAGCGGATTACCAATTGCGGTTTGTGATAATGAGGTGCCGATCGCTTTCCACACGTCTTCCATTTTGTTTTCGGGAACAAATATCCTGCGGATGCCGGTACAGCGCTGCCCGGCTTTAAGGGTCATTTCCTTTCGTATCTCTTTTATAAAGATATCCCACTCCGGTTTATCGGGAGTTACATCCGCACCCAGCACAATACAATTGAGACTATCTGCTTCCATATTGAAAGGAACATTGTTGTCTAGTATGGCAGGCGTTTTTTTCAGCATGGAACCAGTAGAAGCACTTCCGGTAAATGTTATGATGTCTTGAGAAGTGACGTGGTTTAAAAGATCTCCGGCACTACCACATATTAGTTGTAATGCGCCTTCCGGTAAAATTTTTGAAGCAATGATCTCTTTGACAAATGCTTCCGTTAAATAAGAAGTAACGGTGGCCGGTTTTACAATGGCAGGCACACCAGCCAGCAGGTTCACTGCAATTTTTTCCAGCATTCCCCACACAGGAAAATTAAAAGCATTGATATGTATGGCCACTCCTTCTTTCGGAACAAGTATATGTGTTCCCATGAAGGTATTGTTCTTGCTCAGGTTGTGACTTTCACCGTCTATACAAAATACTTCATCCGGAAATTTCCGTCGCAATGATGCATTGGCAAATAAATTGCCGATTCCTCCTTCAATATCTACCCAGCTATCTGCTTTAGTGGCACCTGTCTGGTAACTGATTGTATAAAATTTCTCCAGGTGATTCCTGAGGTGCAGTGCTAAAGCTTTCAGCATATTACCCCGCTGGTGAAACGTCATCTTTCGTAACGCAGGGTTACCTGTAGTTCTGCCATATTCAATAATACTTTTGAAATCCAGTCCTTTGGTGCTGGCAGCAGCAACAGGAGCACCGGTTACGGCATTATAAAGTAATTGCCCTTCCCCGTCACCCGTTATCCAGTTTCCGGTAATATAGTTCTCCAGTTTCGTCATATATGCAAGCATTATATAAGCGAAATTACCTGAATTGTAAAAACCATTAAAGAATGATTTTTATCATACATATTGGAATCCACTGAGTTTACCTTTGCTGTTCAAAAAAACCTGTATATGAAAAAAATTGTTTTGTTAATCATGGCATTTGCAACGTTGGTTATTGCTAATCCTGTACAAGCACAGGAAAAAGCCAAATGGAACGAAAAAGAGGCTTTTCATGAGATAATGAGTAAAACTTTTCATCCGGCTGAAGAAGGAAAGTTGGAACCGATAAAAAGCCGCAGTGCTGAAATGGTTGACATAGCAACAGCCTGGAAAAACTCAACTGCACCGGAAGGGTATAACCAAAAGGCAATACAAAAGAACCTGAAAAGCCTGGTGAAAGATGCCAAAAAATTAAATAAACTGGTAAAGAAAAATGCTGCTGATGCTGATATTAAAGCACAATTAGTAGAACTTCACACCCTCTTTCATGAGATAACAGAAAAATGTGAACATTAAAAAAGAATGGTATGCTAAAAAAAATCTTGATTGCTTTCCTGGCTATGGTCATTATCACAGCCTGTAATAACGAAAAATCCGGGGAAGACCATACAGGGCATGGCCCCCAAAAAGAAGCCCCAAAGAATGCTGCTGACAGTCTTTATAATGATGTAATGGCCGGTCATGATGAAGTGATGCCAAAAATGGGAAAAATAAGAGGGGCGCAAAAAGAAGCACAACTAATGCTTGACTCTATTGCCAAACTACCGGCAAAGGCACAAACTGCGGCAGCTGCATTAAAAGCAAAACTGGAGTCGCTTATCAATGACCTGAACTATGCAGATTTTGCCATGGATAAATGGATGGTGGAATTCAACATGGATTCTGCAAAAGATAATATAGAACAAAGGGTGAAATACCTGGCGGAAGAAAAACTGAAGGTGACCAAAGTAAAAGAGGCAGTCCTGGGTGGACTGGCCAAAGCAGATTCTTTGCTTAAGGCCAAAGGGATCAAATAGTTTCTGGTTCCACCCCGAATTGTCGCAGGTGGTGTAGTGCATGTTTGAAAAGTAACTGCACATTTTGCTCAAAATTCAGGTCGCCGAAAAAAGGATTCCGGGTTATTAATGCGGGGTTCTTTTCAAAAGCTTCAAAAAAATAAATCAATTCCAGTTGCAGGGCGCCGATGGCGCCTTGCACTGTTTTATGCACTAATGGGGCAGGCTCTTCACCCATCAGCGGGTTTTTGGTATTTTCTTTAAAAGGTTTGTCGCTCATCATAAACTCCCGCATCCGGTCAAGATTTTCGGGGGGAGTGATGATGGTATCAATTTTCAGCCTGCCGCTGGCATTACGAACCGCATCACCACCATAATGTTCTATCATTTGCTGCACATTCATTTTGCCCCATTTTGGAGATGTGGATGGATCCAGCCGTTGGAGCAACGGGACCAATTTGGTGCGAAGAAAATTTTCTTTCTCTAAACTCATCTGCAATACATTCAATCAGGCAATTTACAAAAGATTTAAATATTTAACGGCAGGTATTTATTCAGAATGTATAGTATGTGTTAGGTTAATTTGTTACTAAAGTTGCTGTATATTCTTCAGTCAGAACTATTGTTGATAAATAATATGGCCTGATGATTTATTCATCAGGTCATTTTGCAAAATACATTTTGTAGACAGAAGTAAATTTAATTGTTAATACAATAAAAAATTCACCGTTAGTTTTCCTTTTGTGGCTTTATACGCCTGATAGTTTATTGTGATTATTTTTTTATACCAGTCTGTATGCCAGAAAGTATCAACATTGCCGCCTTTAATTTTGAATCCTGATATGATAAAGGTATCATCAGCGCTACCTTTAATATCTACTTTCAATGTCGTTGGGTAAGTTTTATCGGTTTTGATATTAATTATTGTGTCTTTGCCCAATTCATTTATGATTATATGCTTTATTTCAGCTCTCTGTCTGCATGAAATGCTTACAGCTACTAATGCTATTATTGTAAAAAAAAATTCAATTTTCATAATAGATTTTTAATCTGTTGGAACTAATTGAGAATTTGGAAGTATTTCTGATTTAAAGCCCAATTGGATGACAAAATAGTTGATTGACAAGTTGCAAACAATAACACAAACTGGTAATTTTTCGAGAACCGATTTATTAGGCTTGATTGCAACTTTGGCCCATGGCTCACCGGTTTTTTCTTAAATTGCAGCAATGTCCAGCAAGCTCCGACTTTTCACCAAGCGGTTTTTTATTTATTCCAATGTTATCGTTGTATTCATTTTCATTTTATCCTGCCTGGTGCCTTATCTCAATCCGCAGACATGGTGGTTCATCTCCTTTTTCGGACTGGCGTTTCCTTTTTTACTTTTACTGGTTATCTTTTTTTTACTGGGCTGGTTAATGATCTTAAAACCACGACTGGCACTGATTTCTTTTGTAGCCCTGCTGGTGGGTATAAAAAGTATCGCTGTTTTTTTTGCCTTTCATAACCCCCGGGCCTTTAACTATGATAAAGAACCTGGTACGCTGCGGGTGGTTAGCTGGAATGTAGCCAGGTTTATTGAATTAAAGCGAAATACCAATAGAGGAAGTGAAACAAGGCTTAAGATGTTTGAATTGCTTAAACAACAAAATGCGGATGTATTATGCCTGCAGGAGTTTCATACGTCCACTAACCCGGAGTATTATAATAACATAGAAAAAATACAAAAAGAACTGGGCTATCCTTTTTATTATTTTTCTTTTGATGAAGATGGGGACAATCATTATTACAGCTCCATCATATTTTCCCGGTACCCGATCGTTGACAGTGGCCGCATCCGTTATCCACGGCCCACTTTACCCGACGTTTTATTGCATGCCGATATAAAAGTGAATAAGGATACACTTCGTTTTTATACGACCCACCTGCAATCCTTACAGTTTGGCAAAAGTGATTACCGGAGTATTGAAAAGATCAAAGCGGCAGAAGACAGTCTTCTGCCCAGTTCCAGGAGTATTCTGTCAAAACTGAAAAGAGGGATCTCCAATCGTAGTATACAGGCTGATATTGTTAACGAAGTGATTGGTAACAGCCCGCATCCGGTACTGGTCTGTGCTGATCTTAATGATGTGCCCAACTCGTACACTTATTTTACAGTTAAAGGCGATATGCAGGATGCTTTCCTGAAGAAAGGAACGGGTATCGGAAGAACTTTTTCCGGGCTTTCACCCACCTTGCGCATCGATTTTATTTTTGCCGATAATGATATTAAGATAAAGCAGTTCAGAAGGGTTACTAAAAAATATTCTGATCACTATATGCTGGTGGCAGATGTAGAATTGAAAAAATAAATAAGAATGGTATCTTCGCTGTCATGAATTTCAAATTCACATACCGCTGCTGTTGTTGTTGCTTCCGGGCCTGCTGATGCCCACGGCCCTGCATTTGGGCCTCCTAAATCAAACTATTTTATCATCTTTGCGGTACTTTAATGTAACAGGATAAACTGGTTACCAACAACTGTACCACAGACTGTTCAATACAATAATTTATGAGTCAACTGAAAGTATATAATTCACTAACCAGGCAAAAAGAAATTTTTAAACCGATCACTCCCGGGCATGTGGGCATGTATGTGTGCGGACCTACCGTAAGCGGTGAAAGCCACCTGGGGCATGCAAGGCCTTATATTACGTTTGATGTGGTCTATCGTTACCTGACCTATTTGGGTAATAAGGTCCGGTATGTACGCAACATTACAGATGCCGGGCATTTTGAAGAAGAAGGAAGAGAAGCGGTTGACAAAATCGCTACGAAAGCAGTATTGGAAAAGCTGGAACCAATGGAATTGGTACAGAAATATACCAACCTGTTTCATTGGGCGATGGCACAGTTCAATACAATCTCCCCATCTATTGAACCTACTGCAACAGGACATATTGTGGAGCAGGTAGAAATGATCAAACAGATCATTGAAGCCGGCTTTGGGTACGAAGTGAATGGCTCTGTCTATTTTGATGTGAAAAAGTATGCAGCCTCACATGATTATGGAAAACTGAGCGGACGGGTGATTGATGACCTGCTGGAAACAACAAGGGAACTGGAAGGGCAGGAAGAGAAAAGGGACAGGGCAGACTTTGCCTTATGGAAAGCGGCAGCACCGGAACATATCATGCGGTGGCAAAGTCCCTGGGGTGTGGG